>JAEEGJ010023536.1_pt1 | contig 12914 bp, 11 predicted proteins | sample 8958761 | NCBI WGS metagenome assembly JAEEGJ01 (sample SAMN16246546, study PRJNA631951) | gut metagenome | biome: gut microbiome; feature: rumen; material: RS-attached | host: Bos | place: Iran: Karaj | collected 2018-10
AAGTAATCCACGTCCATCCAGGAACCGGTTACCGTAAAGCGCAATATGTGTTCGCCCGCAGGGAGGTTCACCGTCGCCCGCACCTTGTTGTAGTCGTCGTAGTTGTCCTCGCCTTCGTTTTTCGGGACAGAGATCACGTCGGTGATGTTCTTGCCGTCAAGCGACATCTGGAAGCTCGAAGTCTCGTTTGCGGATGCGACCGATGCGTAGAAGGAATATTCGCCCGCTTCCCTGACGTTCACGGTGTATTCGAGCCATTCACCTTCCTGATTGTAGCCCACGATGTAGCCCGTCGCCTTCTTGTAAATGTCGACGCCCGTACCTTCGCGGTAATTGCTGCCGCCGTGGTCTTCGGAATCGTTTTCCTTGAAGGAGTCGTTGCCCGAGCCGACGCCCGGAATGTCGAAGTCTTCGGCTTCGATCTTGCCCGGAATTTCAAACGACTTACCCTTGAAAGGCTTTTGCGGTTCGGGAACCACCGGAGCGCGGTTTATTGCCTTGAGCATCTGCTCCGCATAACGCTTGCCAAATGTCACGTAGGCATCGTGACCGAAGTGGTAGCGGTCCACGCCGTTGCCGTCAAGGCCTTCGGAAGAAGCGTAATAGGTATTGTCCATCGTGTTCGGGAGTTTCGACACGCGGTCGGAATAGCAGCAGCCCGAACGCAGGAGCTCGCCCGCCACGAACGGCACCGTGTCGGAACTCATGTCGAGCGCCTTGAGGATATCGTCGCGGGTCTTCTTCACGATTTTCGGCCAGTCCGGATAGCCGCCATCGGTTTCGCCCTGATGGAAGATGAACCCCTTGATGACGCCCACCTGTTGCGCCTTCTTCGCGATATCGATAATCGTCTTCGTCACGTTGCCGTCGCTCGCGTATTCCTTCGCGTAGTTCTTGAGCCAGTCTTCGGCCGTAGAGAGGTAGTTTGCGTACTGGTCCTGGTCGAACAGCTTGATGCTTGCGCCTCCCACCGCGACCGGGATAATCCCGATGGTCACGTCGGGCATGCTGTCGGCCATCGTGCGCCCGAACCAGTCAGCAATCGAAATCGTGTTGCCACAGTTAAAGAGCGATGGCACCGCCGGGTAGACCTCGCCCAGCGTGTTGCGTCCCTTGCCCGAGCACTTCTGCGTCGCGAAAATCTTGAAACGCGGGTTTTCGGCCTTGTCGGCGCTCTGGGCATCGGCTGTGCCGCCCATATTGGACTGGCCGTAAGCGATGTAGATGTGGAAATTGGGGTCCGGAACGGCGCCTGCAGGCGCGGAACCGAACGCAATGAAACCCGCGGCGAAACACGCCACGGACGTAAACCGGGTGAGTTGTTTAAAAAATCCCATACATACTCCTTTCAAACAACATTCTAAATCTACCCCATAAAACACGAAAAAGGCGCCCGAAGCGCCCTTGTTCCATAGACAGATTGTCCATACGTGGACGATTAAAAACGCCCCGTCGCATGGACGAGGCGAAAGGGAGATGCCCGCCTTCGCGGGCATGACAAAACGACGAACGAGCGGTCTTATTCGTGAGCAACAAACGCCCGGTATTAACCGAGCGTGGTTGCGAGAGCGAGTGAGGAACCGGAGGTTCCACACCCGAAACGACGAACGAGCGGTCTTATTTTGCGCGTTCGAGGTAAGAACCGTCGCGGGTATCCACGCGGATCTTGGTGTTGTTCTCGATGAACAGCGGAATCATCACCTTGGCGCCGGTTTCGACGGTGCATTCGCGGAGAACGTTACCGCTGGTGTTGCCCTGCACGGCCGGAGGAGCATCAATAATCATGAGGTCAACGAAGGTCGGCGGAATCACTTCGATAGGCAGGGTGTCGCCGCTCTTCGGGTCCTTCCACCAGGTGACTTCGACGGTAGCGCCATCAAGCAGCCACACTTCGCAGCCGTTGAGGTGTTCCTTCGAGATTTCTTCAGTTTCCTGGTTTTCGTTGTTCAAGAAGTACCAAGTTGCACCATCGTTGTAGAGGTACGTCATTTCGGTATAGGTCACTTCGGCTTCTTCGACCGTGTCGCCGCTCTTCCAAGTGCGTTCGAGCGTGCGGCCCGTCACCAGGTTCTTGATGCGGACGCGGTTGAAGGCCTGGCCCTTACCCGGCTTCACGAACTGGTTTTCGATGATTTCGTACGGCTGACCATCAACCATGATTTTTAACTTCTTGCGGAATTCGTTGGTGCTTACAGTACCCATATTATCCTCTTGTTGATTTTGATTCTAAATTTAGCAATATAATGGAAAGCCCCGTAACCGCATTCACGCAAATTTCTGACTTTTTGGAGTATCTCGGCAACGATTTTACCGCAAACGAAGCCGTCGCCGGCATCATCGCGGGGCTAGACCGCAACCCAAAGTTCCCGTTCCTGTGTTCGCGCCACTACGCCGACCTTGTCAAGAAGGCTAGCGAGCCCGCGGCACTGCTGCGCGAAATCTTACCGACAACGGAAGAACTTGCAAGCGTCCCCGGGTTCGTGGACGATCCCGTAGGAGACCTGCCCGCGGGCAAGGCGGAAAGCATCATCCAGAAATACGACCGGCGCGCCCTGATTGTCTCGACCGCCACCTGCGGTGCCCGTTGCCGCTTCTGCTTCCGCAAGAACTACCCGTTCCGGAGCGTCCCGGACATCGCTCTCGAAGTCGGCAGCTGGCTCGACACGCACAGCGACATCTGGGAGGTAATTCTTTCGGGAGGCGACCCGCTGACGCTCGGCCCAGGGGCCTTCCGCGACCTCGTGGAAGCCATCGCCATGCACGGCTCGGTCACCACGCTCCGCATCCATACGAGAACCCCGGTAATGCGACCCGACCTCGTGATGCAGCATTTCGAGCTTTTACGCGAACTGCCCGCCCGTTTTGACTGCGTGCTGGTATCGCACGTGGACCACCCCGACGAACTCGACGAGGAATCGCAAGCCGTATTCGGGCAACTCAAGTATGCCGGATGGACGCTGTTGAACCAGGGCGTGCTGCTGAAAGGCGTGAACGACAGTGCCGAGACTCTCGAAAAACTGAGCCGCAGGCTGTTCGAGCAGGGGGTGCTCCCCTACTACATCCACCAGCTGGACCACGCGAACGGGGTCGCCCATTTCGAAGTCGACGACGACCGCGCCCGCGCACTGATTGCCGAAATCCGCACCAAGCTCCCCGGCTACCTGGTACCGAAACTTGTGCGCGAAATCGCGGGCGAAAAGAGCAAGACGCCGGTCTAGATTCCGGCTCGGAGGCCGGAATGACGTTTTCAATCTAGATTCCGGCTCGGAGGCCGGAATGACGTGGGAGCCGAGCGCAGCGACAGACCGCTTGCGGGCTGGCATTGCCGAGGCGACCCAGTCATGCCACGAAGTGGAATGACGTATCCCATCTAAAAAAGCGTTTTTACGCCGAAGCCGAGGATGCCGTCGAGGTAGTTGCAGCCGTTGCGCAGGGCGTAATACAGGTTCACGCTCCAATTCTTGCGGTACTGCGTAAAGCCGATGCCGTAATCCTGTTCGCGGGCCCAGCCGTGCCCCGGATTCATGCGACGGTACAGTCCCGGCTGGTAGAACGCCTCGATACTCAGGTCATAGCCGTCTTGCCACAGGAGCGCGAATTCCGAGAGTCCGAAAGAGCGGCTGCGCAGCATGCGGTACTGCATTCCCTTGAAGTTGTCTAGCCCACCGAGAGCGAAGTAGTCCATCCTCTTGAGCGAGGCGTCTACGGGGAATATGCCGCCCGCGGTACCGCCAAAGCGCGTTATGACGTTCCCGTACAGCGGGAAATAGGCGGTCACGCGCCCGGATGAGCGCAAGAAGTTGTCAAGCGAATCGGGACGGTCCATTTTCCACGTGAGCGAGCCGTCAAAGCGCCAGCCCTTGCGCGGCAAGATGAAGCGGTCCAGCGACACGTACGAAATTTCGGCAGAAGAATGCTTGTCGTCTTCGCTGATGCCAAAGAATATACCCACGGTGAACTCGAATCCGATATCGCGGGTAATACCCACCTCGCCGACGACTTCCCTCTCGACAACCTCCTTGGCATCGGAACCGTCTTCCTGCACGTGGGCAGTCTCCTCGTCAAAGTGCCCGCGTACCATCACGTTCCAGGGAGTCCCGAAAATCCAGGGTTCCTTGTAGCTGCCTATAAGATGCCTGGAATCTTCGCCCGTAAAGCCTTCCAGAAGCAAGTCGCGCGCCGTCCCCGCGATATTGTACAGACTCACGTCTACCTGGCCTTCCCATACGTTATCTTCACTGGAGTACGTAAGCAGTCCTTCGGCGCGCGAGACGTTCGCCTTGCGCATGCCGTAGGCGGGAATAATGCGGTTGCGGGAGGCGTCGCGGAACAGGCGCACGGGATAAACCTGCTCGAAATAGCCGAGTCGCGCGAGCTTGCGTTCCGAGCGTTCCAAATCCGTGAGGGATACGGCGGCACCTTCCTCGATGCCGCTCAGCCTGCGGAACACCTCCGGCTTAGTACCGCCATTCTCGAGATTCTCGGGTGCGGCCCACACGTAGCCGGGTCCGCGTTCCAGGCGAAGTTCGAGCAGGCGCGACGGGCCATCCCCGCGCAGGTTACCAAAGACGCGCACCGCGACAAAGCCCTTGTCTTCGTAGTAGCGTTCCAGTTTTGCGGCAAGAGGTACCCAGGCATCGCAGGGCTTGCCGAGGGCAGGCGCCATCTGCAATTCGTCGAAGGATTCATGCTCCCCGACCCATGCGATGCTGTCGACGGTACATGCGTCCCCGCCCTTCGCCAACGCGAAGGCCGCCAAGAGCAGTATGTATACCATCAACCGATTCATAACATATCCTAAACTACAATTTCTTCTGGTCTGGATCCTTCGACTTCACGCCTTGCGGCGTTACGCTCAGGATGACACCATCCATCATTAATCATCAATTATCCATTATCAATCATCCATTATCAATCATCAGAACACCGCCCTCGCTTCCGTGCTCAGCTTCTGGAAAATGTTCTCTTCCGCATTGCCGAACCGCAGCACATAATGCAGTCCGAACGAAAGGAAGTCATTTATTTCTACCGACGCCGACGCCTCGAGACGGTACGTACGCCCTTCGCTGTAGCCCGACATCATCTGGTACGGCACAACATCGTCGCCGCTTTCCATCTGAATGGCCGAGAACTGCACGAACGCATCACCTATGCGGTCTTTCGCATAACCAAGCCGCAGCGAAGCCTCCCACAGGTAGGCATCGAACTCGTAGCCGGCATCGTCGGAGCCTTCACCCACGCGGTAGCGGCCACCGGGCTGCACATGGAACCCGTCCAAAAAATTGTAGCGGTAGCGGCCGGAATAGTCGCGCGTATTCCATTCCAAGTCTTGCAACGCCTGGAGTTCTTCCTCTTCGAGGAGGAACGTCGCACCGACAAAGTGATTCTCGTTTATCTGGTATCCGGCATCCACGTCGTGATGGAAAATCGTCTCGAAATACTCCATGGAACTGAGTTTCTTGTCGTAGTCGGCGCCCGGCTTGTAGGTGACCGAGATTCCCATCGGGTGCATCCATCCCAGGCGAGCTTCCCAAGAAATCGTTCCCGAAGAAATTTTCCGCAGTTCATGAGGCGTCGCCGGCGGGAAAAACAGTTTTTTGCCCGTCGTGTCCTCGCCCGCCGCGCTGTACATGCCGCCCAGCGTAATATCGCGCAAGATGCCCCTGTGCACGCCAAGGCTAAGCCCGGGATTCCATTCCACGTCGAGCGAGAATGCCGCATTAGAGGCACGCACCGCCCCGATGGAATCGTTACGTCCCATGCCCTCGTAAACAAAGTCGCCGTTGTCGACATCCTCGATAAACGCTCCCGTAAGGCTGTCGTAGCGAACATCGCCGGTACCGGGCGCCACCGCCTTGTAGACCGCCGTGTACGTCTGTTCTTCCGTAAGGCCCAGCTTGTAGCTCACGTTACCCGATATGCCGCGGTCATCGTCCGTATAATGTGCATCCACGTCACCCATCCAGGAATGCTCCACATCCGAGGAATCAAGCGCCCTGCGCTCGTACTGCAAAAAATGCTCGACGCCGAAATGGCGGCCGCGGTATTCGGCCGTCTGCGTCCATGTAAGCGAGCGCAGCGAATCGGCCCATTCCTTCCCAAAACTGTCGCCGCGGCGTTTCGCAAGCTTTTCCTCTACGCCTTCGCTCGCGCTCCAACGGTCGCCCACCAGGCGGAATCCCGTTCCGGACTTTCCATAGGCGACTTCGTCTTCGACGGATTCATCCGAGCCATCCACCGCATTATCCGTAATCCGCGTATAGCGCATGTCAAAATTGCCGAACGGGCGCCACAATCCTTGCAGGTATTCTGCGTTACCGAGCGCCTGGTAACGTTCCTTCTCGACATCCTGCACGCTCGCCACACGAACCACGCCCACGTCGCTCGAAACGTCGCGCGTCTTGTGGACAAGCGAAAGCTTTGCCCGCGAAGAATTCCAGTCCTCGTTTTCTCCCTGGCGGTAACCCCACAGCGCGTTGGTGTACCAACCTGTAGCAAGGCGCGTACGCATACCGAACTCGTCGTGCCGCAAGTCGCCCGAGGTAATAGCGGCGCTGTCCAAATCCCACTCGTCCAGCAACCTGTACGAATTCCAGTCCTGATCGCTACCCTGGAACATGTCAGCACGGAAACCTTCCTCGATATAGTTCCCGTATACGGAAAACGCAACCGGGAATTTTTTCATCTGTTCCGAGGAATCCGTGGTGAGGTACCAGCGGTAGGCGCGCCCCTCAGGGCCATCGATATCATGCGAGACCGTATTGGTGTCTTGCCGGTTCATCGCGACTTCCAAGTCGGCAAAATAGCGGTGTTCCGCCTGCATGCGCATGCGCGCGCCAAAACGTTCCACGCGCTCGGGCCTCGTAAGCGGCGAAAGCGAATCCACGCCGCCGGGCAGTGAATCGTTAGAACGGAAGAGTTCGCCGCCCTTGTCGGACTTGAGCGCCGCATAGTCGTCATCGGTCCACACACCGCGTTTCATGCGGTCGCGGTCGTTTTCCAGACGGAATCCGGACAAGTCCAAATAGAGGTTCGGGTGCCTGTACTTGGCCTTGGCTGCATACAAATTATAGATGTCCTCGTCTTCGTACGAATCGTACTCTATGCGGATTTCGTCATCGGGACCGGGAACTCTCGCGCCGCGAAAATCGAGCAGGCCGCCGGCATAATTCACCTCGTAATCCGTACCGCGCGAAAGCTTGACGCCGTTGACCCACACCGATTCAGACCCAGGCACAACCGAGAGGTAGGCGCCGTCCCCACTCATCGCGTAACCTTCCCTCTGGCCGCTCACGCCGTTCATCACGACAGTCCTTCGGTCGGTTCGGTCGGTACCTGCGGCGCCACGCACCTCGGTATAGCCGGCGCGCAGCCCCGCCATGGCGCCAAGCGTAGAACGCTCCAGCGAAAAAAGCCCCATGTTCTCGTCTATCCAGGTCAAGTCGCCCAGATGGACCATCCAGTGTTTTGATTCCGCGCGGAAATAAATCTGATCCACCTCTTGCAGGGTTGCCGTAGTCTGGTCGCCCGCACGGCGGTCCACGTCACTCAACAAGGCGTCAATATACACGCTGTCGCCCACGAATCCCTGTATCGAGAGGCGCAGTTCCTGGTCCACCTGCGTCCCGCCATCGCCCACGGTCACCTGCATGGTCTTGTAGCCGTGCGTTTCCAGTTTGGACGACTGGCTCTCGGTACGGGCCGCCGCCTCGGCGACGCTCTTATTTTGAACAAGGTAATCGGGATTCCAGACAGGCAGAGAATCCAGGTTCATAGCAAAAGACTTGCCGAAAGCAAGCGCGACAAGAGATGCCCTGAGCCAGTCCGCCCTGCGCATAAACCTCACCTGCCGGTCGAGTCAATCTTGAACTGTCTGCTAGAAAGCAACTTGCGACCCGCAACCAGGTCTACGCTCCATTCGCCCGGCTTGAGCAGCTTGGGCGAGATTTCCGTATGGCATACGCTGAATTCGGACTGCGACGATTCCGTCCTGCTGTCGATAGCCTTGCGGCTGTCGGCATTCTTGATTTCGCACGGGAGAATCTGTATGGTATCGGTCCCCCAGAACCAAATGTGCTTGAGGGAATCCTTGGGCACATGCATCATGTTCGTGATGGTGGAATAAAAATACAGGCGCGTCGTCTCGTCGAAAACGCTATCCACGCCAAAGGGCGTCCCGCGCACCACGTTGCGGCATACAACGCTCTGGGCCGGCGAAAGTTCCGTCTCGGCGATATCGTCTACAGCGTGATCTTCAATCCAGATGTCGATAAAACGGTGCACGAAAAATGCGAGAAAGACGAACAGGACCAGGACTGTCGTCTTTCTTAAATTGCGAAGTGGCGGAATGCCAGCCACGGGTGCCCCTACTAGATAAGCTTGCTCGTATTCTGGGTGAAGGCGGGAACCGCATCCACCAGTTTTTCGACCAACAAGCGGTTGAAGTCGTCAATGCGGTTCGGGAGCCTGGAACCGGGGAACACCTGCACCAGCAGGAGCGCCTCGTCCACGGGCGAGATGTAGATTGAACGATTCTCGCCAGAATAAGAAACCGACTGGAAAGTCTCGCCACCCAGCATCAGGCCGACCTGCTTGGCGGAGTCAAAGGATGCCGTGCTGAGGACCGCGAGCGGGGTGGCGTCGATTCCGAGAGAGCCCACTTCCGCAATGATGGATCCATCACGATGGCACAGCACAATATATTCAGCCTTCACGCTCGCCTGGTATGCAAGCATCAAGCGGCGGACCTTGCCTACATCATCAGAATAAATGGTAAAATCGCTCATCAGCACCTATTCCTTACAGGTAAAAATTCAAGAAAGCCTATTTCTTCTTGGGCACGTACGGACGCAATTCGATTTCGTCGTCCGCGGCCTCCTGCGGTTTATCCACGACTCGTCCGAACGTCGGCATACGCGATACCGGAGCCGCCGCACGGGGGCGACCAAAGGGCGAGGACGTAACTCCCTTCTGGAATAATCCCGAACCACTACTGCTAGACGGCGCTCCACCGACAGGAGGCTTGGCCGCAAAGGACGGCATCTTGAACGGGGATGCGGCAGCGGGTGCGCTGGCAGGAGCTGCGGCAGCGGCAGCAGGCTTGGGCGCAGACTGGGTAACGGAGACGCCTTCCTTGGTGAGGCTCACGTCGTGGACACCAGTGTTGTTCACGCTTTCGGCCGCCTTGCGGAGGAATCCCTGCTTCACGTTAAACTTCTCGATGACGAGCATGGCGATTGTCTTGAGCGTCGTAACGACACCCTTGCCGTTATGGGCGGTCGCCGGGAAGAACGGGACGTTGCGCGGATTCAGTTCGGCGTTCATCTCGTCCAGGGTAAACACGCTGTCCATGTCGCGCTTGTTGTACTGGAGCACGAAGGGCATATCGTCCAGATCCATGCCGTAGTCCTGCAGGTTCTGGCGAAGATTCTGCAGGCTCTCGATGTTCTCCGCTTGGCGGGAACGCTGGGAGTCGGCAACAAAAACAATACCGTCCACACCGCGAAGCACTAGCTTACGGGTGCTGTTGTAGTAAACCTGTCCGGGAACCGTATAAAGCTGAAAACGGGTCTTGAAACCCTTGATATCACCCAAGTTCAACGGCAAGAAGTCAAAAAACAGCGTACGGTCGCCTTCGGTCGCAAGCGAAACCATGTCCGTGCGCTTGTCCTGGGGCATTTTCTGGTGTATAACCTGCAAATTCGTGGTCTTTCCGCTAAGACCAGGTCCATAATAAACCACTTTACAGCTGATTTCTCGTGTAGCAAAATTTATCGAAGACATTTTATATCCTTGATACTCTTAGCCTTAATCTAGCAAAAATAATTTTGGACGCTGAAGCGGGATAGCCCAAAACGGGCATTTTAGACTCTTCGGGGATTTCCGAAGGAAATACAAAACACCGGTGCACATCCGTGCATCGGCGTCCCAAATCGAAGCGGTCGGGCCAGAAGCCCAGGTTCGCGATTAAGCGAAACCGTTGACGACCTTAGCGACCTTGGCCTTGTAGTTGGCAGCGCGGTTAGCGTTGAAGCCGGCGCGCTTGGAGCAGGCGGCCTTGTCGAGCATGCTGAAGAGCTTCGGCATTTCGGCGAGGGCGGCGTCCTTCGTGGTAGCGGTACGGATAACCTTGAGGCTAGCGCGGATCGCTGCACGGGCTGCACGGTTCATGGTATTGGCCTTTTCGGCCTGACGCAAACGCTTTTTGCAAGATTTATGTTGCGGCACCTTTTATCTCCGGGTAAAACTTTCAAAAAATTGTAGGCACAAAGATAGTAAAGCTTTGCGTTTTGTCAAGCCCTCCCAGACCTCAAAAAATGCTAATTTTGGGCATTATGATGCAATTTGTGAACCTGACAGGGCAAAGAGAGGCCTACCGCGAAGAACTCGCGGCCGCGGAAAGCGCCGTTTTGGACAGCGGATGCTTCGTTGGCGGGCCCGAGGTGGCCGCCCTCGAAAGGGAACTTGCGGATTTTTGCAATTCTGACGCCGGATGCGACCGCGCGGAACCCGAAACTCACGCCATCACGTGCGCGAGCGGCACCGACGCCCTCACCATCGCCCTCATGGCCCTCGGGCTTAAACCGGGGGACGAGGTCATAGTCCCCGACTTCACCTTCATCGCGCCGGCAGAGTGCGTCGCGTTTTTGGGCGGCACACCGCGTTTCGCGGACATCGACCCCGAGACGCTGCTGATTGACCCGGAAAGCGTGAGAGCGCTGATCGGCCCCAAGACACGCGGGATTATCGGCGTGGACCTGTTCGGGCAAGTTGCGGATTTCAACGAGCTATGGGAAATCGCCGTCGCGAACGACCTCTGGCTTTTAGAAGATGCAGCACAGGCATTCGGGGCTACGTCTACTGCGGGTGCCACCGCGGGAACTAAACTGCGCCACGCCTGTACCCTCGCCACCATTTCCATCACGAGTTTCTACCCGAGCAAGCCGCTGGGCTGCTACGGGGACGGCGGCGCCATCTTTACTTCGGATGCATTGCTCGCCGAAAAAGTGCGCATGCTCGCAAACCACGGGAGCACCGGCCGCTACCTGCACGAATCCGTCGGCATCAACAGCAGGCTCGACGCCCTACAGGCGGCCATATTGCGGGTAAAGCTCCGCCACCTCGAAGACGAACTGAAGGTGCGCCGCGAAAACGCCCGCAAGTACGATGAATTTTTTTCTTCTGCCGGTGCAAGAATCGTGCCGCAGAAAATCGCTAGCGGAAACACGAGCACCTACGCGCAATATACGGTTCTGGCCGAAAACCGCGACGCTTTCATCGCGAAATTGGACGCCGCGGGAATCCCGCACTGCATCCACTACCCGCAACCGCTGCACGAACAGCCCTGCTTCAGGGAACTCGCGCAGGGCAGCGAGAACAAGAACGCCATCGAAGCGAGCAAGAAAGCCGTGAGCCTCCCCGTCTGCGCCTTTACCGATGTAGACTTTATCATTGACAAACTGAGGGCCGCCCTATGAAGAACACCGACCTGATTCCCGAAATCGCGAACGACATGACCCCGCGCAAGGTCAAGGACTCGCAAACCGAGACGCACGCCATCGTGCATCCGGACAACACGAACGCGCTCCACAACGCCTTCGGCGGGTACCTGATGGGACTCATGGACGTGGCCGCCTGCGTAGTCGCGTTCAACCATGCGGGCCGCAAGGTGAACACCATCTCCATCGACGGGGTGCGGTTCTTCCGCCCGGCGACGCTCGGGACCATCCTCAACATCCACGCAAGCTTGAACCGCGCATTCAACACCTCGATGGAAATCGGCCTCAAGATTACCGAGACAGACCCGATAAACAAGCAGGAACTGCCCATCGCGCACGGCTACTTCACGTTCGTCGCCATCGGCGAAGACGGCCGCCCCACCGCGGTCGCCCCGGTAGAACCAGAAACTGCCGAAGAAAAGCGCCGTTTTAACCAGGCCCTCATCCGCCGCGAAGCAAGGATTGAATTAGGGAAAAACTTGGGTTAGTCACGAAGGATTTTTATATCCAACGAGCCAGGACTTCAGGTTTGCCAAAGCCCTTTTAGTCCTTAATACAACGGACAGAGCACTTGAGACTCTTAACGTAGTTGGCCAAGAGTGCACCATCATAGTCGTTGCTCAGCAATAGGCAATACGCATAGTCGTGGTTGTCGGGATTGAAGAGTGGTGCGCGTTCGACGGAGCTCCAGAAACGTGTGTATAATCCCGTGTATAATTCCGTTTCGGCCGGCAACGCGGCAAAGCCGAAGGCATCCGTACCGTTGCCACTTTCATCCCAAAGTCTTTCTCCCCTACGATCTTTCCAGTCGACGGTGGACTTGAGCTTTTTTCCAACATTTTCACAAAAAACATTACAACCATCCGGCACATAGCATTCTTTCGTACATTCAAGCCCGTTTCCAACAAATTTCAGCAAAGCATTCCATTCCACGGTATCGGGCAAATGCCAGCCTTCGGGGCAAACATTCATTGCCGCATCCCATGTGTATAAACGGGCGTACTTGTCACAATTTCTGGACTCGCTACTATTGCAATGACTTTTCGCAGAACCCTCGTTGTATTCGTAATCCAAATTCTCCGCCATCCAGGTCTGTTTGCCGATGGAGACCGTCTTGTACGTCTTACCGTCGCGGGAGTCCGTGAAGGAACCTGTCTGCGGGGCAGCGAAAGCGCAGGCAGCAAAGAGAAGAATAAAGTTCAGTATCAAGATAAGGGATTGAAAAAAGCTCATTTTATCCTCATTTTTTCAATGTAATAAAAAAAAACGGTCCAGATTCTGTATACACCGGGAACCATATTATTATATCGGTTGTCTTTTCGCGGGGGGTGGCTATTTCTAAAATTGTGGCATGCGCGGACCCAAAAAAGACGTCAAAGACCGCTCCCTGATAAGCCTCTCCTGGCCGCTTATCCT
>JAEEGJ010023539.1_pt1 | contig 12913 bp, 14 predicted proteins | sample 8958761 | NCBI WGS metagenome assembly JAEEGJ01 (sample SAMN16246546, study PRJNA631951) | gut metagenome | biome: gut microbiome; feature: rumen; material: RS-attached | host: Bos | place: Iran: Karaj | collected 2018-10
GAACTATTTCCTCGTGATGGGAACGATGATACTCAAAGAGGGCATCATCATCCTGGCAATCATGATGGCGGGGTTTGCCTTGTCATCGATGGCCGCTGCCGACGAGGAGCGGCATCATCCCGTGCGCGACATGGTGCTGATGGTGCTGGCCTGCATCCTGCTGGCCCTGGTGCGCACCACTTATCTTTACTTCATAGCCCTGGGCATCGTCGTGATGGCTTTGCCGCGCTACCGGCGTGACTGGCCTATGGCCCTGTCGATGCTAGTTCTTGTCGGGCTGGCGCTGTTACTGGGCAATTCGTTCTCGGCTTACTCCTTCGACCGTCATGCCGAAATTGCCGGCGGCGGCTGGAATATGCAACGCTTCTATGTCGAATCCGAGTCCCAGCAGTTCTACCATGATTTTCTCGACTACTATTTCCTGCGTCCGTTCTGGTACAAAGCGATGATGTTGCCCGTAACACTGTCAGTGCAGTTCATCATTCCGTTCCCATGGACCTATTACGACAACCCCACGTTCATCAGCATTTTTGCACGCGTTTCCTATGGCTGGTACCTGGTTGGCGGCACGGCATTGTTCTACTTCCTCGTGATGTCCTGGCGCCGCGACGGCAACAGCAGCATGGGCGCATGGCCCTGGTGGGCAGCATTTTCATTCGCCGTTATCGCATGGGTCATGGCTGGTTCAGTGGCGCGCTATGTGACGCCAGTGCAGCCGCTTTTTGTGCCTGTGGCAGTGTTTGTGTTGTGCCGTCTGCGCGAGGGACGTTTCCGCAAGGCCTTCGCTATATGGAGCATCTGCTTCGTGATCGCTATTATCGTGACACTGCTCTTCTGCCTCGAAATCCAGCAGGCTGCCATCTCCAAGATGCTGCACACACGCTCTCTAGTCCATTACCTGAAAGGAATACCTTATTAATTAGGCTGCTGCATCCTCTAAACGCTAAACTGCGAGCGACGGCGAGCATTACCATTTGTCGTTTGTTTTTGCCCCTTGGTCGGTTGCTTTGGGGCGATTATCGGTTTACTGTTTATGGCAGTTAAACCCTGATTTCGGCTTTACGTCTAAGAGTCAAGAAATACGAACTCATTAAAACTTGACGACAATGAAAAAGACTTTACTACTCAGCCTGCTCTGCATGATACTCGCCATGCCCGCCATGGCACAACCGGGTTACCGATACGGCAGAGGTTACAATCCCCGCATCCAGACGGTGGGACGTCACGGCAACGAATACATTGCTTGGCACAGCTATTACGTTGGATTGCGCGTAGCCCTTAACGCCTCACACGTCAGCAGCGAGAGCCCCCTGCTCGACGGCAGCAGCATGAAAAGCGGCCTGAATATAGGCATTGCCGCCGGCACACAGCTCACCTACCGCGCCCCCCTGTTCATCGAGAGCGGACTCTATTACAGCCAAAAGGGCGGCAAGAGTGATTCGGGCAACGGCAAATTCACCTACGACCTCAATTATCTGGAAGTGCCCCTGTTGATCAAGTACAAGCACTTCGTGGGCAACCAAACGAGCATTCAGCCCTATGCCGGCGGCTATCTGGCCGTGGCCACCGACGGCCAAATCAAGAATTACGGCACCAGGACAGCCTTCAGCTCCTTCGAGGACGGATACTTCAACCGCTTTGACGGAGGCCTCAAGATCGGCTGCGGAGTGGGTTACAACATGCTCTATCTCGACGCCAGCTACGACATCGGACTGGGCAACATCGGACAAGACAACTTCGATGATACACACAATGGATGTTTTACAATAAATTTAGGTGTGAATTTCTGAAACTGTAACGTGATTTCTGGGTGGCGCGTGCCACCTCATCACACCGGGGGGCACGCGCATTTTATCCAAGAAATATCGTCACATTAACAAAAAATGATTACATTTGCCACAGATATTAACAACCAACTAAACTCATTGCGCTATGAAAAAGATTTACTTCTACATGATGACTGCTCTGATGGCCATTACGATGGCCTCCTGCAGCAGCTGGGATTCGCCCTACTACATCGATGAAATCGTTGGCAGCTGGGTCTCGGAATACGGCAGCGATGGTTACGGCGAATACGACATCTGGGGATATGACGTTGTCCGTTACGACTTCTACAGCAACTATACGGGACGATATACCTACTATTCAGCCTTCGGACTGGATTATGTGGACTTCAACTGGGAGACCCGCGGCGATCGACTCTACATCCGCTACTACGATGGCGACTACGAGAACCTGTACTACGGCTTCGACCGCTACGGCTACCTGATCCTCTCGCTTGACAGGTACTTCTATCAGTACACCGCCTACAGCCCCAGCGGCTCAGGTTGGTACTACGAACCCGCCAAGACGATGCAGAAGGCTCCTGCCAAGCAGTCCTCCGACCTGGTGACCAAGCGCGAAGCCAATGCCAAGCTCAAATCGCTGTCCCGCGGCATCATCGTCCGCGACACCGAATAAAGAGCTAGAGTAACATAATAGATAGTTGACAGTGAGCCCCGAGGTTGAAACACTCGGGGCTCACGTTATTTTTTTAATGAGAGTGATGACTCATTAGCAGTCGCTGGGTATTGGCTGTGGCTGTTGAGGTGATTTCGTCAATGGTGAGGTGAAGGGTTTGGGCTGCGAGGGATGCCACTGTGGTGATGGGGGTGTCGCTGTCGTCGGTCTCGATGAGCAGGCGGTGCGGCGGGGTGATTTTCAAGGCCTCGGGATTGAAACGGGGACCGTAAGAGAGGTAGCAGCCTGCGTCCAGCAGGGTGCGTGCCACGTTGGCGTTGCCCCGCATGCCGTGGATGACGAGGATGATATCATCTAGACGGGCACTGCGGCGGACATCCAGGATATCCTGAGTCGCCCTGACGTTATGAACCACCACGGGTTTGCCCAACGCGTGGGCCAATTGCAGATGACGTACGAAGGCTGCCTCCTGCTCCACCATATGGCCGCCACGCAGGCGATCGATGCCCGTCTCGCCGACGGCGAGCACCTGGGGGTGACCAGCACACTGCCGCAACAGGTCAAAATCGCTATCGGTGAGATTCTCGACATTGTCCCACGGATGAAAGCCCACCGAGTACCACAAGCCTGGCTGCGGGTCGAAACGGCGCGGATCGACGGCGATGAGAGCGCCGGTGGCGTCAAGCCGATGGGTATGGAAGTCGAGGATGTCCATCATGGCACGGGATCATAGCCGCTGCCGCCCCACGGGTTGCAGCGCAGGATGCGCCACACGGCCAGTGCCAGTCCCTTGAAGGGGCCGTGCTTGCGTATCGCCTGGATGGCATAATTGCTGCACGACGGCGTGAAACGGCACGTGGGCGGCGTGAGCGGTGAGATATAGCGTTGATAAAAGCGGATGGGCTGGATGAGCAGCCAACCCAAGCCCTGCATCACCGCACGGCACAAACGCCCGATTTCATCGACAATTTTCATCCTTCTGCCTCCTCGTTGACGGGTGGTTGTTCTTCACTGGCAGCATGAGCGATGCGCTGGAGCAGCGACACCATCCTCTCGTTGATGACGCTATAGGGCGCCAGATTGTTATCCAGATAGACAAAAGCGATGTCCACCCCACAGCCCGCATCGTTGAGCGGTGCCAGCAGCAGTTCGCGGCGGTTGAGACGGTAGGCCTCTCGCACACGGCGGCGCAGCGTGACGCGCTCCACGGCATGGCGAATGCGCTTCTTGGGGATGGAAATGAGGAACTGCACGGGGTGCTCACCGCGAGGGCGCAGCCTGTAGGCCGCGCGCAGGGGGAACGCCATGAGCGACTTGCCCTCGTCAAAGAGCAGGTTCACGGCCGTGCGGCTACACAGTTTCTCGTCTTTTTTCAGCTTATAGTCCATTCAAGATGCGAAATTATAAAAAAAATGGGCACGCCACATGAGCGCTGCCCAATTTTTTAATTTCCAAACCCTCGTTGACTCCGTTTATTTCTTTATATCGGACTTGACGGTGGGCTTCTTGACAGGAGGCGTGGCATCGACCTGGCCAGCAGCGAACCCTGTAGCAGCCTTAGGCATAGCGGGGGTGGCGCTCTTAGCCCTGCGGCTGGCGACAGCCTTCTTGGCAGCAGTCGAACGCTTGGCGGCAGTATCCTGGCCGGCCTTGCCCTTCTTGGCGGCCTCGCGGGCAGCCTTGCGCTCCTGCTTTTCCTCCTCGGCGCGCACCTTCTTCAGGTACTGGTCGATGGCACCGGCCATCGAGGGAGCCTCGGGAGTGATGGTCACATCCACCTTGATGCCGGCCTTCTCGGCAGCCTCGAGGGTGGTCTGTCCCATGGCGGCAATCACGACGTTGCGCTCCTTGTAGTCGGGGAAGTTAGTGGTATAGGACTTGATACCTGCAGGAGTGAAGAATACCAGCATGTCATAATCCAGGGTCTCGCCCGGCTTGAAGTCGTTGCTCACGGTGCGGTACATCACAGCCTTGACATACTTCACTTTGTTATTGTCGAGCACCACGGCCTTGTCGTTGTGGACATCGCTCACGGGCATGAGGTAGGTCTCCTTGTGATGCTTGGCGATGATGGGAATGAGGTCCTCCATGCGTCCGGTCTCGCTGTAGAAAATCTTGCGCTTGCGGTAGATGACATATTTCTGCAGATAGTGCGCGATGGTCTCGCTCACGCAGAAGTACTTCAGCGTGTCGGGCACATTGTAACGCAGTTCCTTGCACAGGCGGAAGAAATGATCAATAGCTGTGCGTGCCGTCAGAATGATGGCCGTATAGTCGGGCACATTGATTTTGGACTGTCTGAATTCCCGGGAAGTAAGTCCCTCCACTTTGATGAATGGTCTGAAAACCACTTCTACACCATATTTTTTCTCCAGGTCAAAGTAAGGAGACTTTTCAGATGTCGGTTTTGGTTGAGAAACCAGAATCTTCTTAATGCTCATTTAGATATCTATAGACTGTAATATACCACTAATCCAATACGTTAGCCCCGTCACAAGGACTAAGGGTACGATTTCGACGGCGCAAAGGTACAACAAAAAATAGATAATCGATGTCAAATTGCCATAAAAAATTCTAAAGCCCTTGATTACAAAGACTAGCCTACCTACCAAATACAGTAACGCCGCTACCGATAATAGCAATTTGCCACTGCCAGGATACAGCATCAGCAGCACCAGCACGGGCAGCAACGCCAACCCCAGGAAAGCCTGCGATGCCTTAAAACCGTCGAGCCATAGCCGGGAACCCACGGAATCGAGGAACGTATAGCCCAGCACCTTGTACACGACCCACTGTGCTGCATAGAAGACCAGCGCCAATCCCGTGTAGGCCGCAACATGCAGGAAAATGCCCTGTTGCAGCGAGGGTGCAAATACAGGCCACAGCAGCTGCACGGCAAAGTAGATGATGAAGCCCTCGACGATGCACGTGTTGGCGACAAGAGCCGCCTGGATACTGGTCTCATGCACCGTGTGGTCCTCGAATAGATTCTCGCGACGACGCGTCGAGAACATGTAATGGAAAAAGTTCTCGATATACTTGTGGCCCGTGTGATAGCACAGCGCCACTGCCAGCAGACCCACCAGCAGCAGGGCCATCGACGGGGTGTCGTGAAGCGGTGAGCGGGCAAAATGCAGAGCCTCTCCGCCTGCAGGGACTTCCATTACAGGCAGCCCGCTGATGCTGCCCAGCGACGTGTCACACTCGGCCGCGGCAGGAAAGCCGTCCAGGTACTGCGGGGCATAATAGGACTCCACAGTATCGACGGCATGAACCGTATCGGCAGGATGGACAGGCTGAGGCATGGCAAATCAATATTTCGACTCAAATGCTACAGGGCTGCTGTCATCGAGCAGGGCAACGGCATCGGCCGGAGTGGCAGCCACCTGCCACAGCTGGCCGTGAGACGGCTTCATGAAACCCTCGTCGATGGCGTGGCGCAGCATCGCCAGCAACGGGTCGTAGTAGCCCAGAGTGTTCAGGATGATGATGGGGACCTTGACCAGGCCCAACTGTCGCCAGGTGAGCGTCTCGAGCAGTTCTTCGAGCGTGCCCACGCCACCAGGCAGGGCAATGACAGCATCAGCCATGTTACTCATCATCTGCTTGCGCTGGTGCATGTCGGCCGTGACAACGACATCCATCAGGCGGTCGTAGCACCACCCGTTATCCACCATGAACTTGGGAATGACTCCCGTGACCTCGCCGCCGGCGTCGAGCGTGCCGTCGGTCACGGCGCCCATCAGCCCCACAGCGCCACCGCCGTTCACACATCGCCAGCCACCCTGTGCCAACAGGTTGCCCAGTTCACGCGCATCGGCCAGATAGCGCTCGTCGATATTGGCGCTTGAAGCGCAAAAGACGCATACGTTGCCTTTCATTTCTCTTTTCATGGCTGCAAAGGTACAATTTTTTCATAAAATGGGGATACGGATGTAACTTTTGGGCGTTTTCAGCGTCTAAAGGATAAAAAATAGGGCAAAAATGCTTGATTACTCATCAAAATGTAGTATCTTTGCCGATTGAAACGAAGAGATTAAGATGAAGCGCGCACTCTACATAGCAGTTTGCATGTTGGCCATGGGTGGCATGAATGCCATTCCCGTGCCCGACAATTACACGCCCCAGCGCATCGAGAACGTTGCGACGGGTCCTACTGCACAAGGTGCTGAGGGACGGATTGTCTTCACTGCAGGTAATAGTGACGCCACTTTCAATGTCTATTCAATTACGGGTCAACTGGTCAAGGTGGTGCGCGTGGCTGCCGACCAGCGCGTTACGGTGGATTTCCCCAAGGGGTTCTATATCGTGAAGTGCAGCAACCAGTGGTCGCGCAAGGTGGTGGTACGTTAATCACTGCTGACATATTGTCGGCCGGAAGACCATGAAAAGATAGAGATAAATGGGCGTGACTGTGTCACGTCCGTTATTGTTTAACATAAACCGGAAAATCGCCAAAGAGATGATTCTCGCCGAGCTGTTCCCATATGCCAACGTAGTCTACAACATCCTGACGGTGCTGTACGTCCTGTCTGTGCTGGCTACCGTTGTGGTGGTGTTGAGCGAGAACCGCAACCCGGTCAAGTCGATGGCATGGGTGCTGGTGCTGCTCCTGTTGCCCGTCGTGGGACTGGCCATATACCTGACGTTCGGACGTAGCCTCAAGGGCATGAGGCTGATTTCCCGTTCCGACCTGCGCGAGCTGCGACGGCTGAACGACTACAGCTACGACAGCGAGCTGGAACAAGGGCTGACTGACAGTTCCAAGCAGATCATCTCGCTGGTCAACAAAATGGCTGGGCCGCACCTGTTCACGGGTAACGGGATAGAGATTTTCACCACAGGACAAGACAAATTCGCCTCCTTGCTGCGAGACATCGAGGCAGCACAGGACTACGTGCACGTGCAGTACTTCATCATCGAGAACGATGACGTGGGCGCGCAACTCATCGACGCGCTCAAGCGCAAGGCCCAAGAGGGCGTTCAGGTGAGGGTGCTCTATGACTACGTGGGCTCATTCTACATGCGTCCCCGTGTGCTCAAGGAAATGCGCCACGCCGGCATCGAGGTGCACCCCTTCTTGGAGGTGACTCCCGCCAATGTGGCCTTCCGCATCAACTGGCGCAACCACCGCAAGATTGTCGTCATCGACGGCAAGGTGGGCTATGTGGGCGGCATGAACATCGCCAAGCGTTATGTGACGGGCGACAAGAAATGGAAGGCATGGCGCGACACCCATCTGCGCATCGCCGGCGAAGCGGTGGCGGCTATGGAATACTCGTTTGCCATCGACTGGAACTACACCACGCGCAAATTAATCACATTGCCCACGATGCACTATGACACGCCACCTGCCAATCCCGAATACATGGTGCAAATGCTGGGCAGCGGCCCCACCAGCCGCTGGAACAACATCTCGTTTGTATTCCAGCGCGCCATCTCGCTGGCCACCAAGCGTGTATACATCCAGACCCCCTATTTCCTGCCCAGCGAGGCCTTGCTCAAGACATTGCAGAGCGCCGCACTGTCGGGCGTTGATGTCAGGCTGATGATACCGCGACGACCCGACTCGTGGATGCTGCGTTTGGCCACCGGTTCCTACATCAAGCAATGTCTGTTGTCGGGCATGAAGATTTACTACTATGAGCCCACGGTGATGCACGCCAAGGTGGTCATCACCGACGACGAGTTCGTCACCACCGGCTCGACCAATTTCGACTTCCGCAGCTTTGAACACAATTTTGAGTTCAACGCGCTGATATACAGCAAGGAATTCAACCAGAAGATGTGTGCCACCTTTGAGGCCGATATGAACAAGTGCTCGCGCGTGAGCATGGGCAAATGGAAAAAACGCCCCCTCATGCAAAAGGCGCTCGAGTCGGTTATTCGCCTCTTCAGTCCCATCCTGTAACCCCGATAACATGATTACTTTCCCCAACGCAAAAATCAATCTGGGTCTGAACATTGTGGAGCGCCGCCCCGACGGCTACCACAATCTCGAGACCGTTTTTTACCCCATTCCATTGACCGACGTGCTGGAAATCGTGCCATCACCTGACGGCAACGAGACGACGCTTACCTGTTACGGCAACAAAGTGGATTGCCCGCCCGAAAAAAATCTGGTGATGAAGGCCTACCGCCTGCTGCAAGAACGCTATGACCTGCCTGCCGTGTCGATGCACCTGTACAAACACATCCCCGACGGCGCCGGACTGGGCGGCGGCTCGAGCGATGCTGCACATGCGCTGATGATGCTTAACGGGATGTTTAACCTGGGATTAGCCGACAGTGAACTGGCCGCCCTCGCCTCGACGTTGGGAGCCGACTGTGCATTCTTCATCTATAACCGCCCCATGCTGGCGACAGGCATCGGCGACGTGTTGTCGCCAGTGGATGTGTCGCTCAAGGACAAGACGCTGCTGCTGGTCAAGCCGCCCGTGGGGGTTGACACCCGTACTGCATACAGCCGCGTCACCCCTGCCCCTGCTGCCGCGAGCGTGGCAACTACCATTGCCCTCCCTGTAGAAATGTGGGACGGCTGCCTGAACAATGACTTTGAACCCAGCGTGTTTGCTGCCCTGCCCCAGTTGTGGCTCATCAAGGCACAGATTCTCGACCTGGGAGCGCAGTATGCGGCCATGTCGGGCTCGGGCTCGACCATTTTTGGTGTTTTCGATAGTGACAAACTGGCAGAGACGGCGGCTGACACTTTTACCGATTGCGCCACGTTTGTCCTCCCGCTGTGAGATAGGTGCCTTGGAGTGGTTTTTGCATCTTCCAGTAGGTAAACTGAATTTAAACACAACTACGATATGTCGAAAAAGAACAAAAAGAATCAAAACAACGAGGCCAAGGCCGCTCAAGAAGAGATTCAGGAAAAAGAAACCCTGAATGCCGAGCAGCAGCCCAACGAAAACAAGGAAACCGCTGACAACGACCCCGAAAAGAGGATTGCCGAACTCGAAGAACAGCTCGAACACGAGAAGAGCAAATACCTGTTCCTGATGGCAGATTTGGAGAACTTCCGCAAGCGCACGCTCAAGGAAAAGGCCGACCTGCTCAAGAACGGCGCCGAGAGCGCGATGCGCGACCTGTTGCCGGTGGTTGATGACCTGGAACGCGCCATGGATGCCATCAACAAGGGTGGCGACCTCGACAGCCTCAAGGAGGGCGTGGACCTCATCTACAACAAGTTTGTGAAATACCTCGAGAGCCAGCACGTTACCGCTATCGACTCGACAGGCAAGGAATTTGACACCGACCTGCACGAGGCTGTGACGATGTTCCCCGCTCCCGATCCTGCCATGAAGGGCAAGGTCATCGACACGACCATCAAGGGTTATATGATCAACGACAAGGTGCTGCGCCACGCCAAGGTGGTTGTCGGCAACTGATCGATTCAATAACTAAGGCTCGACCTTAGTTATTGATGTTTAGGGTTTAGAGTTTAGAGATGTTTCACAACAACACTAAAAACTAACAACTAAGGACTAGAAACTAAGGACTAGAAACTAACGATATATGGCTCAAAAGAGAGATTACTACGAGGTGCTTGGAGTGGACAAGAATGCCACGGCCGACGACTTGAAGAAGGCTTACCGCAAACTGGCCATCCAGTATCACCCCGACAAACAGCAAGGCAAGAGCGATGCCGAGAAAAAGGCGGCCGAGGAGAAATTCAAAGAGGCGGCCGAGGCTTATAATGTGCTCAGCGACCCTGACAAGCGCGCCCGCTATGACCAGTTCGGTTTTGCCGGCGAGCAGATGGGCGGAGGCGGCTATGGCGGCGGTATGTCGATGGACGACATCCTGCGTCAGTTCGGCGACCTGTTTGGCGGCTTCGGTGGATTTGGCGGTTTCGGCGATTTCTTTGGCGGAGGAGGTCAGGCTCAGCAGCGTGTGAAACGCGGCAGTGACCTGCGCGTGCGCGTCAAGATGAACCTCAGCGAGATTGCCAAGGGCACCGAGAAGAAACTGCGCATCCCGCGCATGAAATCCTGCGACCACTGCCACGGCACGGGTGCAAAGAACGGAATGGCTCTTGAGACCTGCCCCACCTGTGGCGGCACTGGCGTCGAGACCCGTATGCAGCGCACGATGTTCGGCACCATGCAGTCACAGAGCGTGTGCCACACCTGCGGCGGCAGCGGCAAGCGCATCAAGGAAACCTGCCCGCACTGCAGCGGCAAGGGTCTGGTGCGCAAGGAAGATGTCGTGAGCATCAACATTCCCGCCGGTGTAGCCGACGGCATGACCCTGCGCATGGGACGTCAAGGCAATGACGCGCCCGGTGGCGGTGTGCCCGGCGATTTGCTCGTCGTGATTGAGGAAGTGCGCGACGCACAACTCACCCGCGATGGCAACGACTTGATTTACAACCTGATGCTTGACATACCCACGGCAGTCCTGGGCGGCAAGGTCGAGGTGCCTACCGTCGATGGCAAGGCCCGTGTGACCATCAAGCCCGGTACCCAGCCCGGCAGCATCCTGCGCCTGCGCGGCAAGGGACTGCCCTCACCCGAACGCTATGGCACTGGCGACCTGCTCATCAATGTCATGGTATATATGCCCGAGAAACTCAACGACAAGGAGAAAGAGGCCATCACGATGCTGCAGAACAACGGCGAGCACGTCAAGCCCAGCGACAGCGACAAGAGCCGCATCTTCTCCCGCCTGCGACACATATTTGACTAAAAGACAATGGCTAATCGACAACATGACCACCGCGTGCCGCGCAACGACGACAAGACCATCGTGCGCGAGGTGAAGCAGTCCTGCAAGCTGCTTGACTTTGTGATGCAAACCCTGGACGGCATCAGCCGCAACAAGGCAAAATCCATTCTGGCTCACGGTGGTGTCACCGTCGATGGGCGGGTTCAATCCCATGTCGATTATCCGTTGGATGAGGGCTGCGTGGTGCAGATCAGGCGCCATGCACGTCCATCTTCGGCCACCAACTCCCATTACCGCATCGTCTATGAGGACCAGTGGATTGTGGTGGTGGACAAACAGCAAGGAGTGCTGTCGATGCCTGTGGGCGCCGGCAGCCTGAACATGAAGACGCTGCTCGACCGCCATTTTGCCGAGACACGCCAGCGCTGCACCGCCCATGTGGTACACCGCCTGGATGCCCGCACCTCGGGCCTCATGGTCTATGCCAAAAGCGTTGACGTGCAGCAGCAGATGACCGCCGACTGGCACAGCACCATCATCGACCGTCGCTATGTCGCCGTGGTCGAGGGCGTGATGGAAGATCCGGCCGGCAAGGTCGAGAGTTGGCTGCATGATACCGACCGCATGGTGGTCGTGAGCAGCCCTGTCGATGATGGTGGCAAATGGGCGGCTACTGAGTGGGAGCTCATCGAACAGGCACCGGAGCGTTCGCTCCTTTTCCTGCACCTGCTCACAGGCAGAAAGAACCAGATTCGTGTCCACATGGCTGATATTGGTCATCCCGTTGTGGGTGACGGAAAATATGGCCATCAGGATGACCCGGGCACGCGCATGTGTTTACATGCCTTCCGCCTGGCATTCCATCATCCGGTAACAGGTGAGCCTTTGGTGTTTGAAACGCCCATCCCGCGTTACTTCGGCACCGCACTCCACACGGTACAGAATCCTTAGAGCATGATATTAGTTTAGTGATAAAAAGAAAAGCAAGCAACTGAATTTCAGCCGTTTGCTTTTCTTTTTGCAGAGTGTGGCGAGACTCAAACAGCCCGCATCCACAATTTTGGTATCGAACTCTACCGGATGAGTTATTTCCCAAGGCTTTTTACTGCTGCCTCGAGTTGGTGCATGGCCTGCTCGAGAACGCAACGGGGACTGCCCATGTTGAAGCGCATGTGGCACTTGCCGGCTTCACCGAACATGGAACCTTCGTTCATCGCCAGACCGGCTTTGTCGCGGAACAGCGATACCACTTCGTCATGGCTCAGGCCCAGTCCCGTGCAGTCGAGCCACACGAGAAAACCTGCCTCGGGCTTGATGGCGACTACTCCGGGAATGTGTTCGCGGCAGTATTGTTCTACATAGTTGACGTTGCCCTCGATATAGTGCAGGCACTCTTCAAGCCACTGTTTACCGTTGCGGTAGGCTGCCTCGGTAGCAATGATGGATACCAGGTTGGCGTTGCACAGTTCGTTGATTTCAATCCACTTGAAGAACGGTTCTCTCAACTCGGGATTCTTGACAACGCACCACGAACTCTTCAGTCCCGCGATGTTGAACGTCTTGCTGGGAGCACCGCAGGTCACTGTTACGGCAGCCGCCTCGTCGCTCACCGTTGCCATGGCGGTATGCTGGTGGCCAAACAGCATCAGGTCACCGAAGATTTCGTCCGAGAACACGATGACGCCATGCTTGTAAGCCATGCGGGCGACCTCGCGCAGCACTTCAGGCTCCCAGGCGATGCCGGCGGGGTTGTGGGGGTTGCACACAACCATCATGCGCG
>JAEEGJ010023541.1_pt1 | contig 12913 bp, 8 predicted proteins | sample 8958761 | NCBI WGS metagenome assembly JAEEGJ01 (sample SAMN16246546, study PRJNA631951) | gut metagenome | biome: gut microbiome; feature: rumen; material: RS-attached | host: Bos | place: Iran: Karaj | collected 2018-10
TGGATGAAACTGGTCCGGTCGACCGTGAGGGGACAGATCAGGAAGGATTCGCCCGCGAACGCGATGAGGCCGAAGCGGTCGCCCGGATTCTTCTTCACGATTTCGCGCACGAGCCATTTCGCGTGGTCCATGCGGCTCGGCTTCACGTCGTCGGAGAGCATGCTCTTCGAAACGTCGAACAGCACCAGCAGGTCGCGCCCGGTGGAGGTGTCCTGCATGACCTGTTTGCCCCAGGAGGGACGCGCGGCGGCCACGACCGTGAGCAGGATGGCCCCGGAGAGCAGGAGCAGGCGGAAGACGCGTTTGCCGCGTGAGGCGTTGGAGAACTGGGCGGCGCGTTCATTCGTGCCGAACATCTTGCGGAGGATGGTGTTTCTGCGGGCGTTCCCGGCGAGAGCCAGGACCAGGATCAGCGGTACGATCCACAGCAGATTCCATAATATGGCGCCATTGAGAAAAGACATTGTGCAGGCTTCCTTGGGGCGGTACGAGGAGCGCCCCGTTGATTCGATTCACGGACAGCGACGCCGGAGGGCCGGGAGCGTCCGGGCGGCCCCTGAGAACGGGGTTCGTCCCGGGGGACCGGCGGTTCCGGGGAATCCCGGCGTCAGAAGCCTTAGACACGTCATTTCGCGGTTTGTTCCATGGAGTTTGCGGTCGCGGCGAATTTTCCGCAGAGCGCCTTGAACTGGTCGCCCCTGTCGCGGTAGTCGCGGAACATGTCCATGCTGGCGGTGGCGGGCGAAAGCAGGACGATGTCGCCGGAGGACGCGCACGAAACGGCCTTTTCGACTGCCTCCGGGAAAGTCCCGCAGGCGTTGAACGGCACGGCGTTCTGCTTGAGGAATCCGGCGATCTTCTGCCCGCAGGAACCGAAGACGACCGCATGCTTGAGGTATTTCAGGCTTGTGGCGAGCTCACCGAAATCCATGTCCTTGTCCAGCCCGCCGAGCAGAATGACGACATTATGGTCGCCCCCGACGGCGGCAAGCGCGGCGTTCACGGCGTGCGGATTGGTCGCTTTTGAATCATTTATGTAGGTCACGCCGTCCGCGGCCAGGAAACGTTCCAGCCGGTGCGGCCCGGACTCGAATTTCGCGAGCGCGTCCGTCACGGCGGGATCGAACGGCGCGTCCTCGCCCCGGACGGCGGCCAGGAGCGCAAGCGCGGCAAGCGCGTTTTCCAGATTGTGAACGCCTTTCAGCGCGAGCTTTTCCGCTGGGACGACGGCGCGGCCCCGGAACGTCAGGTCGCCGTCCGTCACCATGAAGTCGGCGGGAAGGTTTGCGGAAAACGTATAGATCTTCTGTCCGGCGGACGCGGGGTGGAAGCGGTCGCGGACGAGCGCGTTCAGCACACAGACGGCGGACGGATCGCCGAGAAGCTTGAACTTCGCGGCGGCGTACGCCTCCATGCTGCCGTGCCGGTCGATGTGGTCGGACGCCAGGTTCAGAACGGCGGCGGCGACCGGATGCGGTACGGGCATGATCTCGAGCTGGAACGAGCTGATCTCGACGACGGGGAGGTCGAGCTTGCCGTCGAGGCAGTCGATGGCCGCGTCGCTCAGGGCGTAGCCGTTGTTCCCGCAGGCGCACGCCCGGACTCCGGCGGCCCGGAACAGCTCCGCCGTCAGCTCGGTCGTGGTCGTCTTGCCGTTGGTCCCGGTGATCCCGACGAACGGTTTGCCGCAGGAACCGAGCGCGAATTCCAGTTCGCTCACGAGTCGGTCCGAAACGGAGGCGAGTTTCGCGCGGACGGGATTGCCTGCGCGGAATCCGGGGCTGAGCACGGTGCATTCAAAGCGCGGGAGTTCATCCTGCGCGCGGAATCCGAAATACAATGCTTCCGGCTGTTTCGGGAGGGAAACGGCAAACGCGCGCAGGGAATCGTTGTCCTGTTCGTCGAGGAGCGCAAACGGCAGGCCGAGCCTGGCGGCGAGTCTGGCGGCCGCCCTGCCGCTGACGCCGCACCCGGCGATGAGGACCGTGCCGCTGGATTCAGTTTTCATAGGTCATGTTCCTTCATGAGGACCGGATCCCGCCTGAACCACGTGTGGAGATCCAGTTCCTGGTTGCGTAAAATGGTTTCGAGGTCGTCCGGGCTGAGCCGCCGGTATTCCATAAGCTTTTCGAGGCGTTCGTGCACGGCGTCGGCTGCGCCCCGGCTGCCGAGTTGTTCGTAGACGTCCTCCAGCATGACGAGAGGCAGCACGGACCGCGGCCGGAGCGTCATGGATCGTTTGAGGAACGGCACGGCGTCGGCGGGATGGCCGCCGATCACGCATGCACGCGCGAAATAATCGCTGACGTAGCCGAAATCGGGCGTGCTGCTCGCGGCGAACATGGCATAATATCGGGCGGCGTGGCGCGTGTCGTGAAGCGAGGCATGGAAGAGCGCGCGGGACCTCATCGGCAGGCTCGCCTCCGGCATGGACGCCGCCATGAGGTAAAGTTTCGACGCGGCGGCATGATCGCCGCGTTCGGCGACATTGTCCGCGTGCCAGGCGACCACCTCCGCCGCGAGGTTGCTGAACGCGAAGAACAGGCCGGTGCCGAGGAGGACGATCCCCAGCGAGAAAAGGGCAGGGCGGAGCAGACGGTTGGTGCGGTGTTCCGGCGGGCGGTCCCGTTCCGGCTTCGTCAGAAACTCAAGCCGGAAATGGCGCAGGAACGCGGGCGGTCGCCAGAACGGAGCGGGCGTGCCTTCGCGTTCGTGAATGAGGAGCCCGAGAAAGACCATCGCGAGCAGGTTGGTCGGCCAGCGGAACAGCACGAGGTCGAACTGCGCGTGGACAAGCAGTCCGGCGAGGCAGAGAAGCGAAAGCCTCGTTTCATCGTCCAGTCCGCAGTTGCGGAATTCCCAGGCCGTCATCCCCCTCGGAAGAATATCGTCCGTGCGGACCCAGGTTTCGCCGGCGATGCGTTTCGCGGCGAAGAACATGGGTTCCAGCACAAGGTAAAGCCAGCAGATCAGCCCGAGGATGCCGGACCCCGCGGCAATGTACAGCAAGTGGTTGTGCGGATGGTCGACCCGAACCGCCGCATGCCGCATGGAGAAGAATTCCGGGCGGCGGAAACGGAGGTATTCCTGCTCGAACGACGGTGCGCCGAATCCGAGCTTGGGACGCTCCGCGATCATGTTCACGGTCGTGCCAGCCAGGAAGACGCGTTCGTCCCGGGAAAGCTCCTCCACGATCGGCTCGTGCGGAGCGAAGAACGAGAACCACAGCGATCCGACGATCGTCAGGGTCAGCACGGCGAACAGTGCGATATGCCGGACGCGGCGCCCCGCTTTCAGAAAAGCCCAGAGCGCTCCGGCGGCCGCGATCCCCAGCACAGTCCCGCGCGACTCCGTCAGGTAGATCTGCCAGATGGTCACGCCCGCAACGAAAAGGAGCGTCCCGTCGCGCCAGATGGCGTTCACGGACCAGTTATCCTCGGAGGGGCACCACTTCCACGCCGTCAGGATCGCGAACGGCGCGGTTACGGCCAGAAATGCCGCGTTCCAGTTGATGTTTCCCGGCAGACCGAAGAGGAACCAGTGCAGTCCGTAGTACTGGACGAACCCGAGGATCACGTCGATCAGCCAGAAAGCCGTCAGGAACCACGGCAGAAGCCGCCGGATCTCGCGTGCGAACACGCAGACGCAGAACGGGAACAGCGCCGTGAGGAAGAGCTCGCCCGTTTCCGCCGCGTTGTACCGGCCCGCGTTGCGGATCCCGTGCCACAGCCCGATCGCCAGCAGCGTCCCCGCGGCGATGATCAGCCCGCGCGGGAGATGATCGCGGACCGAAATCACCCGCTGCGGGAAAAGCAGGGCTGCGCCGACGGAAACGAGCACGATCGTCCCCGTCTCGAAGAAACGGAACGACCACGACGGGACACAGAGGAGCATGCCCGGGCAGACCAGCATGGCTGCCAGCAAGATGAACACGGCTGCGGTGACGGCGCTGCGTGATGATGTTTCCCCGTTCGGCATGAGGCGGACGATCTCCTGGTGTGCAAGTAAAAAGCAATCTAATACTTTACATGCGGATTCCGTTTTTTCAAGAGTTTTCACTGCGGCTGGCCGTACTTTTTCCGTCAAGGGGACACAGCTCGTTCGTATCTTTCCCGGAAAAAATGCGAATGCGGGCACAAAAACGGCCTTTTCCACTTGCGAAACGCGCATTGACGCGTTACATTATGTATTGGCGGAGAAACAATGCGCCGCCGGGAAGGGATCACTATGGAAGACAACAAAGACAAACAGGATATGGAATTCAAAGAGGCGAAGGACACAGCGTCTTCCGCACCCGTTAATATAACCGTCTCGGGGGAAAAAGGCGTGGATTCGTCGCACAGCGACTCCTCCGAATCCGCCGTCGTCGATGCGCCCGCGCTCATCCTGGGCGGCATCGTCGTGTTCCCATACGCGCTCACGCCGCTCGTGCTGAACGATCCCGGCATGATCGCCCTGATGGACGCCGCTTCGACCGGCGACCGCATGATCGCGCTGTTCCCGGAGGTGCCGGACGATGAATCCATGCGCGGCCTGATCAAAGGAAAGGCATTCGACCCGAACACGGGCTCGTTCCTGCTCAACAAGCGCCGGATCGTCACGGTCGGTGTGCTCGCCCGCATCGTGAAGACGCTGAAGTTTCCGGACGGCACGGTCCGCGTGCTGGTGCGGGGCATCGCCCGCTGCCGGTTCATGTCGCTGGTGCCGGGCAAGCCTTACATGGTCATGAAGGTGCACCGCCTTCCGCCCGATCCCGACACGTCCGTGGAGACCGTGGCGCTGGTGCGGAACGCGACCAAGCAGTTCCAGGAAGTGATCTCGTTCGCTCCGAACTTCCCCGAGGAGCTGAAGATCGCCGTCCTGAACATGACGGACAATTCCCGCATCACGGACGTGATCGCCGACACGCTCAACATCTCCTTCGCGGAAAAGATCGTGCTGCTTACCACGCTGAAGCTCCAGGACCGTCTGCATTTCCTGACGATCCTCCTCAACCGCGAACTGGAGGTCCTGCGCCTCGGGTCCGAGATCCAGAGCCAGGTCCACGACGCCATGTCGAAGCAGCAGCGCGAGTTCTTCCTGCGCGAACAGCTCAAGCAGATCAAGGAGGAGCTCGGCGAAGGCAACCGGAATCCCGATATCGCGGCGATCATGAGCAGATTGGAGAAGACCAGGCTCACGAAACCCGTCCGCGACGTCATCGAAAAGGAGATCGACCGCCTCAATATGGTGCCCCCTTCCTCGCCGGAATACAATATCTCCTACACCTACATCGACTGGCTGCTCAGCGTCCCCTGGGCCGAAGCCACGCAAGACCGCGTGAACGTGAAAGACGCCGCCGCGATCCTCGACGCCGACCACTACGGCCTCAAGGACGTGAAGGAGCGCATCCTCGAATTCCTCTCCGTCCTTCAGCTCAAAAAGAACCATAAGTCGCCCATCATCTGCTTCATCGGGCCGCCCGGCGTCGGCAAGACTTCCCTCGGCCGTTCCATTGCCGTTTCCCTCGGCCGCAAGTTCGTCCGCATGTCCCTCGGCGGCATCCGCGACGAGGCCGAGATCCGCGGGCACCGCCGCACCTACATCGGCGCGCTCCCCGGACGTATCATCCAGGGCATGAAGCGCGCCGGCACGGTCAACCCGGTCTTCATGCTCGACGAACTCGACAAGCTCGGCAGCGACTACAAGGGCGACCCCGCGTCCGCCCTGCTCGAGGTGCTCGACCCGGAACAGAACAAAGCGTTCAACGACCATTACCTCGAGGTCGACTACGACCTCAGCAAGGTGATGTTCATCGCCACCGCGAACATGCTGGAGACCATCCCGCGTCCGCTCCTCGACCGCATGGAGATCATCCGGCTCCCCGGCTACACCGCGCTCGAAAAGGAGCAGATCGCGAAACGCTACCTGATCCCGCGCCAGATGGTCGAAAACGGCCTCAACAACTCGTTCGTCCGCTTCAAGCACAGCGCCGCGTTCGAGATCATCGAACACTACACCATGGAGGCCGGCGTCCGAAACCTCGAACGCATGATCGCCTCGGTCTGCCGCAAGCTCGTCCGCAGGTTCGTGGAGGAAGGCGGCGGCAAAGCGCCGGAATCCCCGGTCGTGGTCGACGACGCGCTCGTCCGCGAACTCCTCGGCCCGCGCAAGTTCACGAGCGACGAGAGCGAGAACATCCCGCGCGTCGGCATCGTGACCGGAATGGCATGGACCAGCTGCGGCGGCACCACGCTCGAGGTCGAGGCCGCGAAGATGCCCGGCCGCGGCGAACTGAAGCTCACCGGCTCCCTCGGCGACGTCATGAAGGAAAGCGCCCTGGCGGCGTTCAGCTACGTCCGCGGACACGCCAAAGAGCTCAAGATCAACCAGAAGCTCTTCAAGGAAAACGATTTCCATATCCATGTGCCGGACGGCGCCACGCCGAAGGACGGTCCCTCCGCCGGCATCACGCTCGCCACGGCAATCGTTTCGCTCCTCACGGACAAGCCCGTCCGCCCGCGCCTCTCCATGACCGGCGAGATCACGCTCAGCGGCAAGGTCACGCCCATCGGCGGCGTCCGCGAGAAGGTGATCGCTGCGCTTCGGGCCGGCATCCGCGACGTGGTGATGCCCGCCGACAACGAGAAGGACCTGGAGGACATCCCGCAGGAAGTCCGCAGCAGGATCACGTTCCATTTCGTCAGGACCATCGACGAAGTGCTGAAGATCGCGATGCCGAAGAACGTCAAGGCGTTCGTCCCGAAGAAATCCGAGGTGCGGAAGGACGAGTTTTACGAGTACGACGATTATCTCTTCCAGCAGGTCGAGCCCGAGGCGAAAAAGGATAAGCCCGCGACCCCGTCCGCTGCATCTGAAACCGTCGAAAATAAGCCGGGAGAAAAGAATCCTGTCGAACCGCCGTCCGGCGGGGAGAAGCCCGCTGCCAAGCCCGCCGAGCCCCCGAAACAGGATGATCCCGCGGCAAAAGCGGAATCGGAAAAGAAACCTGCCGATGCCGTTCCGCCGAAGCCGGAAACCGAGGTGAAGAAGCCGGAAGCTTCCGAGGCCAAGTCCGCCGATGTTCCCGAAAAGAAACCCGAGGAAAAGAAGCCGGAGGAAAAGAAGCCGGAGCATCATGTCGCGACACAGTTCGAATTCAAAAAGCCGACGCTGATCGTGAATTACGGGAAGTTCCGTAATGCTTCCCTCACGATCGGCAGTGTTCCGCTCAAAGCGCCGGAAACGCATCATCAGCCGGAACACGAGACGCCGGTTCCCGCGCCGCTCGTCTCCGCGGCGGAATCGTTCAAAGCCCGTGAAAAACTTCACCTCGAGGTGAAGATCGATACCGCGAAGGAAGCCGGGGAAGCTCCGTTCATTTCTCTGGAACCGCCCGCGGAAACGGAAACGAAGGCTGCGGTCCCCGCTCGCAAATCCGCGGCGGCCAGGCCCGCGCCGAAGAGATTCCGCTCCTCAAAACCGTTGAAACTTCAGGTCAGGGTCTCCGCCTCTGAACCGGCGAAGGAAAAGGCGTCCGCTCCTGCGAAAAAGGCGTCCGCACCTGCGGCGGAAAAGCCCGCTCCGGCGAAGAAGCCGTCCGCCCCGCGCAGAAAGACCGCCCCTGACAAGAAAGGATGACGACACCATGACGATCCCCCTCAAATCGCTTCTCTTTTCCCTGATCCTCTCCGCCGCCGCCCCGTTCGCGTTCGCGGCGGACGACCCCGCCCCCCAGAAGGATCTCCCGCCCGAAGTCCTGAAGGCGCTCTTCCCCGACGCCAAGCCCGAGGACCTTGCCAGGGCGGACGCCGAGGCGTTCCTGCGCATGGCACGCCGTGCTCCCGCCGGCGAATCCTGGGCGAAGATGGAAGGCACCGCCACGCACCGCCGCAGCGGGTCCGGCACGGTGAAGGACACGATCCGCGTCGGTATCCGCTTCACCCCGAAACGCGTGATCGCCCAGCTCGTTTTCGCCGGCAACGAATATTACGAGCTTGGCCAGACGTTCGACACGCCGCCCGTCTTCACGCAGGAGACCGACGTGCCGGACAAGGACAAGACGCGCCTTTCCCTGTACGGCATCATGCCGTCCGACCTCACGCTCGGGTTCCTTTACCGCGACCTGGTGCGCGAGGAGAAGCCGGAGAGCGTGAAGACCATTAGCTGCCGCGTCTTCGTGCTGAAGGGCGGCGAGAACGACTACGTGCGCGTCTGGCTGAGCACGGACTACTATTTCCCGCTCAAAGCCCACTGGTTCCGCACGCTCCCCGACGAAAAGACCAAGCCGTACCGCGAGCTTGAACTCGGCGGCGTGAAGAAGGAAAACGATTTCTACGTCGTGCAGGAGCTCTTCCTGTTCGGGCAGGACTGGCGCACCCGCGTCGAGTTCGACAAGCGCGACGCCGGACGCGTCGAGGAAGCCAAGGCACCGCTCGACCTCTTCCTTTCGAAGGACGACGACGCGCCCGCCGCTCCGGCCGCCGACAAGGCAAAGGACGGCAAGGACGCGGCGAAAGACGCGGACAAGGAGTCCGGAAAATGAACTTCCGCGCGGTCAGGACGATCCGGCGTGGACGGAAGCGCGGCGAATCCGGTCAGGCGTTCGCCGAGCTCGCCGTTTCGCTGATCGCGATCCTGGCCGTGTTCGTCGGGTTTCTCCTGATCGCTGCGCTCGGTTCGGACCGTGTTTCCACGCTCATCCGCGCCCGCGAGGACGCCGACCGCAAAAGTTCGTCCGGCGTTTCCTCCCGCGGCGGCGACAGCATCCGCTACTGGGACTACGGCGCGGACGAAGTCCCGTTCACCACGGACGACAGCGCCGTGCTCGGTTCGTCCGGCGACGGCTCCTATTTCAGGAACCAGCTGACCGACAACTCCGGCAATGTCCCGCTTTCGAATCCGCCGTCCTCGTCCTATCTGCGGAGCGATTTCGCCGGGCTTCAGGATTCCAATATCTTCGTGAACGCCGCCGACCTGGCGGAAGGCAGCGCCTACACGAATTCCACGCTCCGCGACCACAACCTCGAATCGCTCGAATCCGCCATCGACTGGCTGTTCCACATCCGCGGCACGAACGTCGAGGAGACCGTTTACATGCCCGCGCACAAGACCCTGGAGGACAGAGGAGACTGACATGAACGACCCCCGCACGAAAGTCATGACGCTCGAACAGGCCGTCGAGGCACGCCTCAAACTCGCCGCCGCCGGACGCAAGCTCGTCGTCACGAACGGCTGTTTCGACCTGCTTCACCGCGGCCATGCCGAATACCTCATGCAGGCGAGGGCGCTTGCCGACCGCCTGTTCGTCCTCATCAATTCCGACGCCTCCGTCCGCGCGCTGAAGGGGCCGTCGCGCCCCGTGAACCTCGAAAACGACCGCGCGTTCCTGCTGGCATGCCTCGAATTCGTCGACGGCGTGGTCATCTTCCGTTCGTCCCGCTGCGACGAGGAGCTCGCCGCGCTGAAACCGGACGTCTACGTGAAGGGCGGCGACTACACGGTCGATTCCCTCGATCCCGACGAACGCGCCGCGCTTCTCGAGGCCGGTTCCGAGATCTGTTTTATCCCGTTCGTCCCCGGCTACTCCACCACCGGGACGCTGAAAAAAGCCGCCGGGAAAGGAGCCTGATCCCCCATGTCCGTCTCCCTCGAACCCCTGTACGATACCGACGTTCTCCGCCGCCGCGTCGCCGAACTCGCCGCCGAAATTTCCCGTGCGTACGCCGGGAACGAACTGACCGCCATCGTCGTGATGAACGGCGGGCTGTTCTTCGCGGCCGACCTTCTGCGCCAGATCGATGTGCCCGTCTGCATGGATTCCCTGGCGGCCGCTTCCTATCTGCACCACGCGTCCACCGGCGAGCTCGCGATGCGCGGCAGATTGAAGCTTCATCTGAAGGGACGCCACATCCTCCTGATCGACGACATCCTGGATACCGGGTTCACGCTCGCCGAGATCCGGAAGAAGATCCTGTCGGAAGGCGCGCTCTCCTGCCGCACCTGCGTCCTGATCGACAAGGACATCCCGCCCGAAAAGAAGCACGCGAAAGCCGACTGGTTCGGCTTCCGCGCCCCCGCCGAATTCCTTGTCGGCTACGGCATGGACTCCGACGAGCACTACCGCAACCTCCCCGACATCCGCATCATCCGCGAGGACTGAGCACGCTTTGAGCTTATCTCGCCTCGCTGTTGGAACTAATTGCAAGTTGTTTCAATCCGCTTGATTATCCTTTTCGAAGACAGAACTCCCTCGCCCTTCAAGATTTCCCGCGAGGAAAGTCTCCCATTTTTGAGATTCACACCATTTTTTGTCGCAACAAAATTGAAAGTAGTTGCAACCCAACCCCTCTTTCCCCTAAAAAACTCTGCTGTTCGCGCCCAGCGGTAATCAAAAGCTGTCGAGCGCAAGCGAGCTTACCGAGGCTCGCGAATGCGAGCCCCCAGCGAAGCGGTTCCTCTTCCTAAATTTCGTTTGTTTCCCTCACAACGATAAAAAAAACGAAAAAAGACAAATAAAGACTTGAATTTCCTGTTGTGGGGTGTAAATTGTTATTTGGAATTGGATTCAACTTGATCCGAATTTAATTCTAAGCTCATTTTAGTCGTATTTCGGCAAAAGAAGATGTAAACCGACCAAGTTATATTATTGCTCTTTTGCTCAAGAATGCGAAATACTCCAGCAAGGACCATTGTGTCTTCGTGTCTTGCTGGACGTTTCTCTATCGTTTCTTGAGCAGGTTCTTGGTCGGACCTACATCTTCGCGTATGGGGATGCGTCCGGCTTTTTTTGTGCACAGACGTCATGCTTTTGATTTTGAAAGCCACTCCATTTAACCGCCGAATTGTATTCAGGATTAACCCTTGCCACCAATAATATGGAGAAAAAACTGTCCAATCCATGGGATATGACGTCCACAATAATCATACAACCTTAACAAGAAGGAGAAACAACTATGTCCAAAAACGAAAGTGGCAGCGCTGGCTGTATCGAAATAATCTTTTGTGTTCTTATAGCGCTAATTGTTTTTTCCCTTTTATAGTAGGCGATTTTGTCTTTATAATGTTAGGAGTAACAGGTTATCTGCTAAACCGTTTCTATATCTCAAGTTACTCGTTCCCCTTTTTTACAAATCATTTTAATGATCTCTTGGCAGGAATTATATTCCCGGCATATATTAACATTCTTTTGGCATTACATAGAAAACGCTTGAAAGGATATATTATTCCTCTGATTATTATCCTCATTGCAGGATTGTTCTGGGAGTACGTAACCCCTTTGTATCGTCATTGTATCTCTGATCCCAAAGATATTGTTGCATATGTTGCAGGAACATTCGTTTATTGCACATCAATAAAACTTTTTGACAAACGAATAAAACGAATAGTTGACCCCAAAAAACAGGAAACGGTTCAAATCAATGCAAAAAATGAATGACATCATCAAGAAGACCGAACCATCGGAAAACGAAAGGAGACGGCTCAAACGACTTGACCGGCTTGCCCTGGTAGTCAGTGCGTTTCTCGTGCTTATTCTGGCGGGAATCATTCTCTGTCATTTTGAAGGTTTGGTGTTCAAGTCAATACTTTATTTGTTATTTATGATTTTGTTGGGACCCGAATGTGTTGCATTGTTCGTGACGTTTTTGGGGGCACTAATGGGGGCCATTGGTGGGGCACGCGAAAAAACAGAGAAAGATGTAAATATCACGAAGTCATTTGCAGTTGTTATTTGCCTTGTCGTCGCGATATTTGCACTTGTGATTGCAGCGGTTTTTCAAGAATCCGACTAAACTGTTGGCCCGCATTCGCGAGCCTCGGCAACTCGCTTGCGCTCAATAGTTTACTTGACCGCGAGGCACAGACAACAGAGGCTTTGGTGTTTTTTGAGGGAGAAGAGGGACCGCTTCGCTGGGGGCTCGCATTCGCGAGCCTCGGAAAGCGAGCTGAAGCTCGACAGATTACTTGACCGCGGGACGCGAACGGCAAGGGGGTGTTTTTGTCAACAAGGAAGAATAAGGGGGAAACTGTCTATGTGGAAAAAAGCAGGGCGGGGACTGTTGAAGTCGCCCGCCCTGCGGTCGTTTTATGCTGTTTTCAGCTTGCGTTGTGCGAATTCAGCTCACTTTTTGGTGAAGCGGAAGGAGAAGCCGCCGCGGCCGACCATCCTGACGGTGATCGTGTCGCCGGCCTTTGCCGTGCCTTCGGTGATGTCCCATGCGCGGGCGTCGCCGGGGTCGACCTTGCCTTCGTAGAAGAACTTCTCATCGACGTCCTTGCCGTCCGCGATCTTGCGGTAGCTGTAGGTGTCGCCGGGGTTGCCGGGGACGGTGAACTTGACTTCGCGGGTCTCGCTCTTGCCGTTGATGCCGCCGACGTACCAGGTGGAGCCTTTGCGGCGGCCGAGGATCACGAAGTCGGCGGGTTCGCCGCCGAGGTACTTGGTGTCGTCCCAGGTGGTCGGGAGACCGGCGATGAAGTCCTTCACCTTGTCCGGGAGCGCGCGGAACGCGGACGGGCGGTCGGCCATGTGCTGGCAGGCGGATTCGAAGACGACCGTGAGCGCGAGTTCATGCGCGTGGGAGGTGCGGTGCGCGTGCTGGGAGTTGGTGAACGCGGTGGGGGTGTAGTCCATCGGGCCGACGGTGTTGCGCGTGAAGGGGAGCGTGGTGTTGTGTTCGGCGGCGGGGTCGGTCATGCCGCCGTGGTTGTTGTACTGCTCGGCGCCCCAGACGCCTTCCATGGACATGAGGTTGGGGTAGGTGCGGGACCAGCCGCGCGGGAGCGTGGCGCCGTGGAAGTTGACCATGATCTTGTGCGGCGCGGCGTCCTTCAGGATGTCGACGTAGTACTGCATCATGCTCTGCTTGTCGCTCTCGAAGAAGTCGATCTTCACGCCCTTGACGGGCTTTTCCTTCAGCAAGGCGAATTCCTT
>JAEEGJ010023542.1_pt1 | contig 12912 bp, 15 predicted proteins | sample 8958761 | NCBI WGS metagenome assembly JAEEGJ01 (sample SAMN16246546, study PRJNA631951) | gut metagenome | biome: gut microbiome; feature: rumen; material: RS-attached | host: Bos | place: Iran: Karaj | collected 2018-10
GGCAGGTACTTATACATCTTCTTGCGGTCGAACACGTATTTGCCAAAGAACTCCGAAGGACGCTCTGTGGGCACTGCCACCTCTACGGGACGCTTCTTAAAGGCTTCTTCTACTACCTGAAATCGTAAATCGTTTGCCATTTATCAGTCTATGTATCTTTTTGTAATGTCGTTATAATTCTCTATCCTGCGGTCACGGAGGAAAGGCCACCAGCGTCGCACCTGTTCTGAGCGCTGCATGTCAACCTCGACGAGTGCCACTTCTTCCTGATTGTTGGGTGCCTCGTAAAGCAATTCGCCTTGAGGGCCTGCTACGAACGATGTTCCCCAGAAAGGGACCCCCTCTAAACCTCCCCGAGGGGAGGCTTTCTCCCCTCCTCGGAGGGGTTGGGGGAGGGTTTCTTCGCCTACGCGATTCACCGTCACAACAGGTAAACCGTTGGCTACGGCATGTCCGCGCTGTACCGTCTGCCAGGCCATACGCTGTCGTTCCTGTTCCTCCTTCGTGTCGTTGGGGTCGTAGCCAATGGCTGTGGGGTAGATAAGCAACTCTGCACCAGCCAGTGCCATCAGACGTGCTGCCTCGGGGTACCACTGGTCCCAACATACCAGCACACCTAACTTACCTACAGAGGTCTGAATGGGTTGGAATCCCAAATCGCCAGGGGTAAAGTAGAACTTCTCGTAATAGCCAGGGTCGTCGGGGATATGCATCTTACGGTACTTGCCGGCAATGGTGCCGTCTTTGTCCAACACCACCGCTGTATTGTGATACAACCCTGTAGCGCGACGTTCGAAGAGTGAGGTAACGATAACCACCTGTAACTCTTTGGCCAGATTGCCAAAGAACTGGGTAGAAGGACCAGGAATGGTTTCAGCCAAGTCAAACAGGTTGACATCCTCTTGTTTGCAGAAATACAGTGAGTTGTGCAGTTCCTGCAGGACAATAAGCTCTGCCCCCTCTTTGGCCAACTGCCGAATCTTGGTAGCCAGATGGAGAACGTTGGTCTTGACGTCCTCTCCGTTATGCTGTTGAATGATACCTATCTTCATAATTGGGTGCATTGAGGGTGCAAAGTTACGAATAAGTGTTGAGATTACAAAGCAAAAAAACAAATATTTTGGTTATTTATTCAGTTTTGCCAGATAGTAGGCACGGACATCCGACCACTTGTAGTACGGCCATGTGGCAGTCTCGATGGGCAGGTGCGACTCACGCTCATTAAACAGTACCTTCACCAGCACATCGCCCGTCTTGCCCTTCTTGGGACGATAGAAGACGAACTGCACGTTGCAGGCTGTGGGGATGAGATAATAGGTGCGGAACGTTTTGTCCAACTCGTCGAGATTCTCTACCTGTACAGCAGAGCCGTCAATGTCGAGCATGCACAGCAAAGGCAGCACAACGGTGTCGTGACCAAAGCGCAGCGATACCTGCTTCTGTGTAACGGTATCAGCTGTCTCAATGATGTTCTGCAACAGATATTTCTGGTTCCAAGGCTGCTTGCCGTCTGTCTGTGGGGCGTTGCTATACATCAGATACCAGTAGAGGTTATTGCTAATCCAAAGGCTGTGCAGTTCTTCGGGTGTAAACAGGTCAAGCAGCATGGTGTCGCCGTCGTGGCTCTGCATGTTCAGGGCTATGTCTGCAATCTTGCTCATCAGCGAACCTGTGGTAACGTTCAGATACACCCAGTGCTGGTCGTTGAACAGTGTCTGCATCAGCCTTTCGGGATGCTTCACACTGTCGCTCATGGCCGACTGCTTCTGCATGGCACGCATCAGGTTTCTGTTGGGCATGCCACCGCCAGGGGCACCGCCTCGTGATGATGGTGTTGTCGAGTGGTTCATATAGTGCATGTCGGCCTTGCTGGCATCGTTGTAGATTTGTGCCGAAGGATTGGCTGCCTGCAACTCTTCACACTCTGCCATCATCGAGATAATAGCACGGATGGAGGTTGTGGAAACCGAGTGGATAGGCAAGTTCGGTGTCTTGAAAATCTCGGGGAAGTTCTGTGCCATACGTTTGGCAATACCGTGATGCTGACGCTGGCCAACAGCTGTCAGGTCGCCCAAGCGGTCTCTGGTGGTTCTCTGCATCGAGTCGAGCTTGGCCAGTACCTTCTCGCCAAGAGGTGTCAGCTTGCCAGCCATCCTTGCCTTTTGCAGCGTCTGTACGGGCTGGGCGTAATCGCTCTCTTCCAGCAGGTAACGGGCACCGTGGCGCCCATAGTGCGACAGATAGTAAGGTTCATAGCCCTTAGGCGCAGGTGTCAGCGGGGTGCGTGTCAGACGGTCGTAATCCGCCATGTTGCCTGCAGCTAAGAATTTGTCGGCAGCAATCTCTTCGAGTGCTGTCTTACCTGAAAAACGTTGTACTTGTGCCGATGCGGCCACTGAACATGCCAATAATAGGCAGCTGATAATTTTTTTCATTGTTGTTAGAATTACGTTGTGATTGTGTTGAATAATGTTGTGTTGTCAATAATATTGCATGGTGCAACAGTGCAGGGAACCGTGCTGCTTGATGACCGCCCTGCAGTCGATGCCTACAATTTCCCTGTCAGGGAAAGCCTCGCCAATGATGCGCATAGCTTCTGCGTCGAGGTCGGGTTGTGCGTATGTGGGCACCAGTACGGCACCATTGATGACCAGATAGTTGGCATAAGTGGCAGGCAGACGGTCGTCGCCATCATAGATGGGGCGGGGCAGGGGCAGTTTCAGCAATCGATAGGGACGTCCGTCCAAAGTTCGTAATGCCTGTAGTTCCTTTTCCATTTCTGCCAGGTCGGGATGGTCTTCATCACCCCCCGTATATAATAAGGTGTCGTTGGGACAGATGCGCACCAAGGTATCAATATGTCCATCGGTATCGTCGCCAATGAGTGAGCCGTGGTTCAGCCAGACAATGCGTTCGGCACCTAAACAGGCCTTCAGCCTGTCCTCAATATCCTGTTGGGTTAAAGGCTGATTGCGATGAGGAGCCATCAGACAGCAGCTGGTCGTGAATATCGTGCCCTTGCCGTCACTCTCTATCGAGCCGCCTTCCAGCACGAAGTCCAAATGGTCTTCATAGGTACCCTTCACCAGTCCTTGCGCGTAGAGGTGGCGGTTAATCTGATTATCGAGCGTAGCCTCGAATTTCTCGCCCCAACCGTTGAATTTGAAGTCTAACAGCAACAACTCGCGCCCCTCGCCCTGGGCAGAGAGGCTTTCCACAGTGATAAAACCATGATCGCGTGCCCATGTGTCGTTAGAAGTGAAAGACGAGAGATGAGCGGTGAGCGGTGAGAGATTGGATTGAAGCCCTTTGGGCGCGACAATCAGCAAATCTTCACGCTTCTTGATTTCACGTGCCATCTCTTCATAGACAGCCGTGATTTCGGGTAGGATGGGGGCCCAGTCCGTATCTTTATGGGGCCACGTCAGCTGAACGCAACGCTGGTGTTCCCACTCCGCAGGCATGCGTCTGTTATGCTCTTTCATAATCGTTAATCGCTTTTCGTTTGCAAAATTAGCAAATAAATATGAATCTGACATACCCCAATCCATTTTTTTTCAACCCTACTTCCCATTTTCCCCATTTCTCATCCCTCAAACATCATCCATCGAACATCATGCTTTATTAACCGCAGATTACGCAGATTATACAGATTATAGCTGCGCAACACAAAGTCCTGAGAAATAAATCTGCGAAATCTGCGGAATCTGCGGTTAATTCTACCTGCGGTTAATTAAGACGCAAAATAACCCGCCATTATTGCCCAATAACGCTGGGTTATTGGACGATAAGGCGTCGTCGGTCTCGGAACGAGCGCATAATACATAAATTCCACGTCACTCAAATGAGCGGCAAGTGCGGGCATAGACATCGGAATAAGCGGTTCACGCATGTCTTTTGAGGCCTGTGAGAGGAGAAATTTCACGATTTCTGTGCCTTTTGAAGGCTTTGGCATCGCCGGAGCGGTGCGGTCAAAAATATTGTATGTCATTGCTTTTTAGGGAATTAAATGAATTAATACTGTTGCCTGTAGTCTCAGTCTCAGAGTCTCAGTTGTTTTTTAGGGTACCCCCATCTTTACTTATTATACTATTATATATTATATATATATTTAATAATCAATAAGTTACACCGTTCCAAAAGGACGATTCCAAGCAGAGGGGTATCCATTTTTTGAACTGAGATTTGAGATTTGAGACTGTTACATCTTCCATCTTACATCAGACATCTTACATCAGACATCTTACATCAGACATCTTACATCAGACATCTTACCTCTCTATCAGGCCCTCCAGCGCCCACAGCAGCTCGTTGGCCACGTTGCTGGCATAGCGGGCTATGCTGAATGAATAACCATGATGGCAAATCTCTGCCATCTTTTGTGCTTGGACATCTGCCTTTATCGACTTATCGGTGGTATAATAAAACTTAAACTTTCCAGATGGCAGGTCCTTGTAGAATTTGTAAAATAAGTATTTGGGATAATTGGTTTCGGATAAAATTTTGTGGCCAATACCAACAATGACCATCATAATTACCATAATCGGTAATATGCCAACACAGATGTCTATTATGAAATCAAACACTGAAGCCTCTTTTGTTATACAAAGGTGAGAATAGGAAACGGAAGCCGACCGACTTCCGATACATAAACTATTACGGCAGGTTCCTGAATGGGGGAGCCTGCCGTTATCTGTGTTCAAAGGAGATCGTTAGTTAAGCTCTCTGGATTCATCCTTGAATCCCATATACGCATGATACGAACGATTTGTCGTTCCTTATCGTAATAGTAAATCAGTCTGAAATGCTTCATTAGTGAGGCTCCACGGAAATGATAAGAATTAGAAAGAAGCAATGGTTCTAAGGGGAAAGATTCCGGTGCAATCAGTAATCTTCGCTCAATACGCTCTACTGATTCTGCCCAATGACGTGCAGTCTTCTGCCCAAACATCAGCTGGGCATAACGTAGATTATCTTGAAATTGAAATTTAGCAACAGGACTCCAGTCTATTTTAACCATGGGAACTCCTGTTTGATTTCTGACCACATTTGTTCTGACGATATCCACTTTGAATTGGGGTTATTAATTTCAGCCTCCATTGCTGCGACATGGTGCTGTAGTTCTTGCACGCTATCTGTGTAGAACCCAAAAGTGCCAGGAGCCACATCATATGCGACCTCTTCATCAGAATATAATGAAGTGTCTCTTTGCATAGCAACAGTTTCATAATCAGCTTCACCTGCCTTCATGCAACTGCCATCCTCTTCTTCAATGTCAGGGTATCTTTTCTCGTCGTCCATTTCAATAATACTTTTTTATACGCTGCAAATTTAGTGAATTAATTCTATTCAGCAAAGAAAATCGCATTTTTCTTGATTCAGCTTGATATTTTCAGCCTGAAAAACTTGCATATTTCAGATTTTTTTCGTACCTTTGTGTCATCAAGATGACACACATAATTAACCCTATTTATTAACAATTTAAAAACACACACGATTATGAACAAGACATGGAAAACAATTCTTCAGATTGCAGGTTACATCATCAGTACGCTGTTAGGTGCTTACGGTGGAGCGACGTTGATGGAAGATGGAAGACATCAGACATCAGACATCAGACATCAAATGTAAGTCAGCCATATTCCGTTTGCAAAGAAACGAATTAGTGAGGGAAAAAAACACTATTATATATTTGTTTTTATGCGTGCTTTTTCGTAACTTTGTCAGCGAAATAACGAATAATAATAGATACGGGAAAGTTTGAATAGATGAACGCACAAGAGATTATCACCTATATGGAGTCGCTGCGCAATGATGAGCAACGACAGGTATTGATGGGCTTCTTCAAGACTGGCCCGGGAGAATATGGTTTCGGCGATGACTTCTTAGGGCTGAAGGTGCCACAGACGCGAGAGGTCGTAAATAGTGTTGCTCAAGATATTGTAATGAGCGAAATTCCCGAACTGCTTATGAACCATTGGCACGAGGTTCGCCTTTGTGGATTTTTGATTCTCGTGGCAAAGTTTGAGAAGCTGGCCACCAAGCGATTAGAAAACAATACCGATGCCATCCGTCGGCGCGACGAAATTGTGACGATGTACCTGCAGTATGCTGAACAGGCAAACAACTGGGACTTAGTAGATCTCTCCGTGCCTAAGATTATCGGCCATTGGCTGCTGTTACCCACAAACTTGGGCGACAAGGACTATAAAATCAAAGTTCTTGATGAACTCGCCGTCAGTCCCTGCCTATGGAAACAGCGCATGAGCATTGTCTGTTCGTGGAAGACATCGCAGCAAGGCGACCCTTCATGGTGCCTCCGCTATGCCGAGATTCACCTGCATCATCCCCACGACCTCATGCATAAGGCCGTCGGCTGGATGCTCCGCGAAATGGGCAAGAGAGTATCAATGGACCTCCTCCGCGACTTTCTCCGCCAACATGCCTACGAGATGCCCCGAACGATGCTGCGCTACGCCATCGAAAAGATGCCCGAAAAAGAACGAAAGGAGTGGATGAACCGATGAAGGAATTACTTATGATTAAAACCAAATAATGATGAACAAAAGAACAATTCTAATGGCACTGCTTGTCATAAACAGAGTGACTGCATGGGCAACGGATTTCGAGACTGCAACAACGGCTGTAGCCAATATGAAAGTAGGATGGAATCTGGGTAATACGCTCGACAGCAATTCGGGCGATGTGAACAACATGTGGATTGAGAAATGGACTAGCCGTATGCCGTCAGACTATGAGAAGGCTTGGAACCAGCCCGTCACGAAGCCAGAACTGTTCAAGATGTTCAAGGATGCTGGATTCAACGCCATCCGCGTACCCGTGACGTGGTATCCCCACATGGAAGCCAAGTTCAACTTAAACGGTACGGTATGGGACGTAGCCAACGACGGCATCGGCACGAAGATACAGGAAGCATGGATGAAACGCGTGCATGAGGTGGTGGACTATGTTATCAGCCAAGGCATGTATTGCATCCTCAACATCCATCATGATACAGGTGCCGCCAATACTGCGTGGCTGGTGGCCAGCGAAAACGACTATGCCAAGCAGAAGGAACGCTTCGAAGCTGTGTGGAAGCAGATTGCCGAGGAGTTTAAGGATTACGACGAGCACCTGCTCTTCGAAGGCTACAATGAGATGCTCGACCCTTACGACTCGTGGTGCTTTGCCTCATTTGGTACTTCGGCAAACTATAATGTCAGTGTCGCTTCTTCGGCTTATAAGGCCATCAACAGCTATGCCCAGAGTTTTGTAGATGCCGTGCGGTCCACAGGTGGCAATAATGCCCAGCGTAACCTGATTGTCAATACCTACGGGGCTTGTAACGGCAGTGGCACATGGAACTCGCATCTGCAAGACCCGCTGAAGCAGATGGCACTACCAACGGACGGCGTAAGTAACCACCTCATCTTTGAAGTCCATAGCTATCTGGACGTCAAAAACCTCAGTACCGCCAAGAGTGAGGTTAATCAGATGATTAGCGACGTCAAGAATCACCTCGCCTCGAAAGGTGCACCCGTCATTTTCGGCGAATGGGGTACCAATACGGATGAAGGCTATGACAACTATCGCAGCAATATGCTGGCCTTTGCCCGCTATTTTGTGGAACAGGCCAAGGCCAACAATATGGCTACCTTCTACTGGATGGGCCTGTCGGACGGCGAACACCGCAGCGTGCCGGAGTTCAACCAAACCGACCTGAAGGATGCCATCATCAAGGGTTATTACGGAGAAGAGGGTTATTCGGATATCTCGCTACCCAAAGACTCAGAATCAGCAGTGATTACAGATTGTTATAATCTGCAAGGTATTCGACTAAACACTCCACAACAAGGACTGAACATTGTCAAGGTAAGCAACGGAACGGTTAAGAAAGTCTTGTACAAATAGATAGTCAATTATTACTTTTCTTATTCGGCTGCTGACCTATAGTGTACTTGACACGCAGGCGCACAAAGGGCTTGACATGGTCGTGCAACGTCATGTAGGTCTTGTTATGGCCGCTTTGGCGGAGACGTCCGTAGAAGGGAACTGCTGCACCTAATCCGAGATTAAAGGAGAGCTCGCGACTGGTCTGGATGTTAGTGAAGATGCCGAAGCGTTCGGTTATCTGGCTAATCTCTACTTTCTCTGGAAGGTCGGCAACCTTGGGACGGAGATAGATTTTGTCGCTCTCCATCTCCATACCGAGAGAGAGGCGCAAGGCGCGAGAAGCCTGATAGTTTAGGTAGTTGTTGACCTCCATGCAATTGATGCTCCAGCGGTTGTCGAACTGGTGGGTATAGATAAACATCGGATAGAGTGGCCAAGAGACGGAGGTTCCAATCAGACAAATGGCACCCAGGCCTAAGTAGGTTTTCTGGTTGCGCGTGATGCTGAAGATGCCGCCAATCATGCCAGAGGTACATTCATAGCCATACTGTGAGAAGTTGGCGGTGCCCATCGCCAGCAAGGTAAAGGGTTTGCCAAGCCAGCGCATATTGAAGTTGGCAATGAGGCTGCCACCATAGTGATGATGATTGCGAGGAACATCGAACTGCAGGGCGCCATCAGTGCCGTTGATGTTCAGCTCCTTATTGCTGTAGCGATAGAATGGCGATACGGAGAGAGCAAACTGCTGATTGCCGAACACCTTGAGACTTGCTCGCACACGGGCAGCAACGCCGTGCTTCAAGCGTCCTTCCTCTATGCGGTCTCCATTGTCGTTTTTCCAATAATAGTCTGTATTTGTGGCGCCATCGACATCTGCCGTAATACTGAATTTCTCACGGGGGTCAGTCAACTGGGCATGAGCAAAGAGCATGCCAGCCAAGAAGAGTAGAGTAGCAAAAAGTCTTAGTTGAGTCATGAGTTGGTCTATTTTATTAATTCTCTTTTTTTACGACATCTTGTACCACCAATCCTGCCAGCATAAAGCCGAAGACGGCGGTAATGTGAACGATGCTGCCATTGCCTTTGTCGTCAGGATCAATGGGCATCTTGTTCTCGAGGAGTTCGTCGGAATAGACGCACAGGAACTTATGCTTAGGGAACGTCTTGTCACGTTTGAAACGATTGCGAAGGGCTCGCGCAAGGGGGTCGCCCGTTACCTTCCAGAACTCAGCAGTACGAATGCGTGTAGGGTCGAGTTTAAGGGCAGCACCCATCGACGAGAAGAGCTTCGCCTTGGTCTGGCAAGCCATCAGGATAAGTAGCGCCTTGTCCTTCAGCGAGTCGATGGCATCGATGATATAGTCATATTCCTCTAAGCAAAACTCAGAGGCTGTTTCTGCCGAGAAGATTTGTTGAAGGGCGGTAATCTCTGCTGAGGGGTTGATGTTGAGCAGACGCTCTTTCAGAGCATCCACCTTTACCTGTCCTACAGTCTTCGTCGTTGCCATCAGCTGGCGGTTGATATTGGTAACGCTTACATGGTCGGAATCAACAATCGTCAACTTCCTGATGCCACTGCGCACCAGACTCTCGGCACACCATGAGCCAACGCCTCCTACACCGAAAATGATGACACGTTTCTCAGCGATGCGATCCATCGCTTCATCCCCCAACAGTAGTTCCGACCTGCGGAATATTGCCTTTTCTATCGCCATCGTTTCTAATTTTATGGGTGCAAAGGTAGTGCAAATTGAGCGAAAAACCAAGAGATATTTTGTTTTTCCGATATCTTTACTTTTGAGACTTCCTTTTAATTAGTTCTTAACAGTCTGGGGCGTCCAGTTCTTGAAGAAACGAAGTACTTTCTCCTGGTTATAGCTTTGTCCTTCTTCCAGAAAGCTCGAATCCTGAATATGAATAACCTTGCCTTCTTCATTCAGGACGACAAATACAGGGAATCCGAAACGGCCACAATTGTCCAGTCGTTTCATCAAGGCCCTACCCTGCTCCATTTTCTCTTCACCCTGAGACTTACGGGGATTGTAGTTCACATGAATATACTCGAAGTTCTCGTTGATGACTTTACTTATACTGGCATCTTTCGTAATAAAGTCTGCAAAGCGCAAGCACCAGGGACACCAGTTACCACCCACCTGACAGACGACGAACTTACCTCCAGACTTAGCTTTGGCCACTGTCTGTTCTATCTGCTCGATAGGATTTATGTCTTCGTTATACACCTTTTTCAAACCTGTCTGGGCGTCTGCAGACAGGGAAAAGAGGACGGCAATCAAGATTATTATGACCTTTCTCATATCATTTATTTGTTAAATTTGACTGCAAATATACCTATTTTTCCTTAATATTCACTATCTTTGCACATAAAATTTATTGTATTTAGATATTACGTGTATAACAAAACTAAAACAGACTAATATGAGAAGAATGTTTTTGAGCCTCATAGCAATGGTTTGTATGCTGACGCTTTCGGCACAGAGTATTTATGATTTTAAGGTTAAGGATGATTTAGGCAATGACGTGTCACTCTCGGCCTACAAGGGCAAGGTGCTGCTGATTGTGAATACGGCTACTCGCTGTGGATTCACGCCTCAGTACAAGGAACTGGAGGCGCTGTATGAGAAGTATCACCAAGAGGGACTGGAGATTCTGGACTTCCCCTGCAACCAGTTCGGACAGCAGGCTCCTGGTACCATTCAGGAGATTCACCAGTTCTGTACGGCTAATTTCTACATCCAGTTCCCACAGTTCGACAAGATTGAGGTGAACGGTGCAGGTGCTCACCCACTCTATACGTGGCTGAAGGCACAGAAAGGCTTTGGCGGCTTTGATGTCAGCGAACAGCGGGGCAAGATGATGGACGGCATGCTGCGCCGTCAGGATTCTGACTACGACAAGAAGAGCGACATCAAATGGAACTTCACCAAATTCCTGGTGTCGCGCGACGGACGGGTGTTAAAGCGTTATGAGCCGACAGACAAAATGAGCGGCCTCGAAGCCGACATCTGTTTGGAGATATTTTGAATCCTGTCTTGAATTACACGGGAACCAATACGTTACCCCCACAACAATCGCCCCTCACAGTGTGTGTGAGGGGCGATTAACATTATGTAAGAGTGATAATTACTCTTCGACAGCGGCCTGGGCGGCGGCTAACGGATGCTGATAACCAGCACGAATCGGCTCAAAATAGGTGCGATTTATGCATTTTTAAGCTCACAATGAGCCGATAATTGGAAAATAGTTATTAAATTTGCACCGATTTAAGAATTTAAAGTAATGGATATACCAAGAGAGATACTACAATTTCTGCACTATCATCCGCTGTCTTCGCGCGATGAAATAGCAAAGGGTACAGCTTTCGAGGGTAGCGATGCTACCATGAAACGACTATTGGCAGCAGGTGTTCAGGATGGGGATATCGTGGTAGAAGGTAAAGCGCGTGCCACTCGTTATCGTCTTTCTGATCAGGCACATCTGTTGATGCCGCTCAATCTGGATACCTATTTCGCACAGGATGTAGATGAGCGACAGGTACAGACGTCTTTTAACTATGAACTGATTCGCGAGCAATTGCCTGCCGTCAAGCTTTTCACCGACGAAGAGAATACACATCTGCAGGAGTTACAGGCAGAGTTTCGCCAGCATGTCAGCGAAATGACCGAGAACGAATACCGTAAGGAGATGGAACGTTTAGGCATTGACCTCAGCTGGAAGTCGTCGCAGATAGAGGGCAATACCTACTCTTTGTTGGAGACAGAGCGTCTGCTTCGTGAAAGTAAGACTGCCGACGGAAAGACTAAGGAGGAAGCTGTGATGCTGCTCAATCATAAGGATGCCTTGCGTTTCATTCTCGACAATCCTGACTATCTACAGACCTTGACGGTCAGCTACATTGAGGATATCCATCAATTGCTCACCAAGGAGCTATCTGTTGACAGAGGTATCCGCCATCGTCGTGTGGGTATCACGGGTACCAACTACCATCCGTTAGATAATGAATTCCAGATTCGTGAGGCCATGCACGACACTTGCGATCTGATAAACGGCAAGGAAAGCATCTTCGAAAAAGCATTGCTGACACTTGTTCTGTTGTCGTATATTCAGGCATTCTCTGATGGCAACAAGCGAACAGCCCGCATCACCAGCAATGCCATACTGATTGCTAATGGCTATTGCCCGTTGAGTTTCCGCTCTGTCGATTCTATCGATTACAAGAAGGCGATGCTCATCTTCTACGAACAGAACAATCTCTACGCCTTCAAGCAAATCTTCATCGACCAGTTTGAGTTTGCGGTGAGAGAGTATTTCTAAAGTTGGATACATTGAATAGAAATGAACAAGAAAATTTTACTCAGTGGAGTGAGTATTTTTACTCAGTGCAAAGATATAAATAATAAATAGAACCACCAAACATTTTACACAAAAAAAAGAGAGAGCAACTCCCAAATGGAATTGCGCTCAAAATATATTGTAGAGTTTTGCTTACTCCTCAACTGCAGCCTGGACGGCGGCTAACGGAAACTGATTTTCAGCACATTACGGCGAATCTAGGAAACATTTGGGAAACATTATAAGCATGTACTGCACATTCTGCAAACTTTGTTTGCAAAGTTAATGATTTCTTCTGACTTTACGCTTTTACTGATAAATCAATCTTCGACGAAAAGATAATTATTACATCTGCCGTTCCTGCTTCAGTGAGTCGATGAAATTAGTTTGCAAAGATTACTATATGGTAAAATTACAAAGAAATCCGCAATCTGGTTATACCCAAATTACGGATTCGTTTATCCTTTCTTAATGATACCAACGTATTTTGTCGTCTGATTTATTAGTCAGTTGGATTGAATTGTGAGAACCATTTCACCTGGTCTTCATACGACATATATAACCATTGCTGTCATCAATGCGATTAAACTAAATATTACCTTTTTCATTGTTGTCTTTGTTTTTTATCCTAATTGATATTCACCCGTGCGGATAGCAGCGATGACACCA
>JAEEGJ010023543.1_pt1 | contig 12912 bp, 7 predicted proteins | sample 8958761 | NCBI WGS metagenome assembly JAEEGJ01 (sample SAMN16246546, study PRJNA631951) | gut metagenome | biome: gut microbiome; feature: rumen; material: RS-attached | host: Bos | place: Iran: Karaj | collected 2018-10
GAAGTGGAACCTTGGTCCTACGGTGTCCGCAGCCTGGGTGCTCTCCAATGAAAGTTTCCTGAAGGACAACCCCATCGTGAACTTCCTGAAGCTCCGGGCCAGCTTCGGCATTATCAATGCCGACTATCTGCCGGGTGATAATGTCTGGGACTACTATGTACAGTCCTATGGTGCCAATGCCTCTTACAACTATCCGTTCGGTAGTGGTTATGAGGCCAATACGGGAAATGCCTTTGGTGCACAGCAGCGTGGTCGTATGGCTGCCGTTAATCCCACCAACGAGAAGGCCTATAAATATAATATAGGAATAGACGCCACGCTCTTTGGCGGCCTGAATGTGGAATTGGATGCCTATATGCAGCAGCGCAAGGACATCTGGGTGTCTGGTGCAGGTGCTTATTCTGCTCTTATCGGTTTCGAGGCTCCGTATACGAATGCCGGAAAGGTAGACAGTAAGGGTATCGAACTCTCGCTCGACTACACCAAGACCATCGGTGAGCTGACTTTCAACCTGGGAGGTTCTTTCAACTACAACAAGAATGAGATCAAGGAGATGGCTGAGGAGCCGAAGGCCTTCGACAACCTTGTGGAGACCGGCAATCCCCTGCAGTCAACCTACGGTCTGATTGCCATCGGCCTGTTCAAGGATGATACTGACATTGCCAACAGTCCTACTCAGACCTTCTCTACCGTCCGTCCCGGTGACATCAAGTATCAGGATGTGAACGGTGACGGTGTCATCGATGCTAACGATAAGACGAAGATCGGTTACAGCGCCTATGCACCGGAGATCTTCTACAACCTCCATGTTGGAGCTGAGTATAAGGGCATTGGATTGAATCTGATGTTCCAGGGAGTGGCCAACTACACGGCTAATCTTAGTGCCAAAGGTATGTACTGGCCCTTGCTGAATTCAACCTCACTTTCTCAGCAGTACTATGACGGCCGCTGGAGTCCCTCCAATCCCGACGTGAATGCTGAGTTCCCGCGTCTCTCTACGACGAGCAATGCCAACAACTATCAGACCAGTACCTACTGGCAGCGCAATCGTGGCTTCCTGAAGTTGCGTAACGTGGAGGTCTACTACAACCTGCCGTCCTGCCTGGTGCAGAAGACGGGCTTCATGAAGACAGCCAAGGTATATCTCCGTGGTATCGACCTGCTCTGCCTCAGCCATCTCGACGATGCCGATCCTGAGTGCTATGGTGTCTCGGCTCCGTTGAACAAGAGTGTCGTCGCCGGTGTACAATTATCTTTTTAAAGGTAAAAAAGTAAAAAGTATGATTATGAAACTAAAATATTTTTTCTTAGGTGCTCTTGCAGCCTGTGTCCTCGTCTCCTGTAGTGATAAGATGGACTATAAAGAGTTCAAGTACGATGACGCTGAATATATGAAGGTGAAGTTTGAACGGGCAGGCGGTTTCATTACTACCATGTATGCGAAACTTGACTATGACTTCGGCAACACCTACGATGGTGCCATGTTGTCATCGGCCACCGATGAGTCGGTCTATTCGCAGTCGGGTAACGCCATTGAGAGCTTCTTCAATGGTGCCTGGAGCGCTGCCAATGCCAACGGTTCTCTTTGGACGACCTGCTATGAGGGTATCAGCTATGCCAACATGTATCTCGATGAGTTCAATAATCTGACCTTCGATGATTACAAGCTCGACATTGCCTACAAGGAGGAGATGCACCAGTACAACAACTTCCAGTATGAAGCCCGTTTCCTGCGTGCCTATTTCTATTTCCTGCTGGTGCGCCAGTATGGCGGGGTTCCCTTGAAGACGACGGATATGGATGCTGCGGAGGCCAACAGCCTGCCTCGCGCTACGGCTGATGAGATCTTCAAGTTCATCGATGACGAATGCGTGGCTATCAAGGATACGATCATCAAGGATTATGCTGACTTAGGCAAGATGGCTTTGAGCATCACCGAGACCGGTCGCGCCAATAATCTGGCCGTGCTGGCACTCCGCGCCCGCGCCGCCCTCTATCATGCCAGTCCGCTGTTCAATCCGAATAATGACCAGTCGCTTTGGAAGGCAGCCGCTCAGGCTAACCTCGACCTGATCAATGCGGCCAAGGCCCGTCAGTTCACGCTGTCGTCTGACTATGCTGGATTGTTCCAGGGACAGACCAACTGGAAGGACGCCAAAGCCCTGAAGGAGATCATCTTCGCCCGTCGCGTGTTGAGTGCTTCCAATTCGTTCGAGAAGTATAACTTCCCCGTCGGCATGTCTGGCGCAGGTGCTGGCGGTCAGGGTGGAAACTGCCCGGCCCAGAACCTGGTGGAAGCTTATGAGGAGGGCGATGTACGTCTGGAGGCTACTGTGGCCAAGAACGGCGATATGTGGCCTAATGCCAACACTCAGCCTCTGGAGACCTATGTGGGCGGCGTCAATGGCGCACCCAATGTGAATGCCACGCCGACGGGCTACTATCTGAAGAAGTATGTGGACGGCACGACACAGATCGGGGGCAACGGTGAGAACTCCTTCTATCATGTATGGGTCACCTTCCGCCTGGCTGAGTTCTATCTGAACTATGCAGAGTGTCTGCTGAACCTCTCCGACAAGTCCGGCTTCAGTATGACCGCTGCCCAGGCTATCAACACCGTCCGCAAGCGCGCTGGCCTGGCTGATCTGAGTGATGCTGAGGCAACGCTGGAGGCCTGCAAGCATGAGCGCTTCGTGGAACTGGCCTTCGAGGGACATCGCTTCTTCGACGTGCGCCGCTGGAAAGAGGGCGACAAGTACTTCAAGACCATCTACGGCCTGGAGATCACGAAGAATGCTGACGACACGTTCACCGAGACGAAGAAGGTGATTCAGAACCGTCAGTGGGACGACAAGATGAATCTCTTCCCCCTTCCGCAGAGTGAGATCCTTAAGGCAGGCAACCTCACGCAGAATCCCGGCTGGTAATGACTATTGTTGCGGGGCAGGAGTCCCCGCAACATAATTAGTGTTAATTTTACAACAATATACGAACAGATTAAGAATTATTTCGTAACTTTGCAAGCGATATAACTATTATTTATAAACCACTTTAATATTAACTCATTAAAAAACGTATCGATTATGAGAAAATTTTATCTCCTTTTCGCTGCCTTGTTTGCCTACACTATGGTAGCAACGGCAGGTATCAAGAACCTGTACAAGCAGGATTTTGAGTTGGCAAAGACAGCCGCTGACGCTGGCTGGATCTCTCCCAACAATGCTGGCGGTATGGTTATTGCCGGTGACGAGTACGGAAGCTTCTTCCAGTTCACACATGCTGGAGGCGGCGAGCGTAACGCCTACACCCTTTGGGGAACCGACATCTATGGTGAAGGTGTCAACAACTACACCCTGAAGTTCGACTGGTGCCCGAAGACCAAGCCCGACACCAACCTGGCTAACGAGATTGTCGTGATGGCCGACTCTGTGTTCTCAACCAACCGTTGGGCTAACCAGAACTATCGCCGTCATGCTGATGAGATCAAGGCTGGCGCTACTGAGCCTGACCGCTGGTGGCTGTTCGACCTCACCGAGCTGACTGACGAGGCTAAGGAGGGTAACACCTATGCTATTAACGGTGACTCTACCAACATCGCTACCATCAACTTCAACAGCTATTACACCATTACGTTGAATGTTGACGTTGTCGCTCGCACCGTGAAGTATGCTATCGCTGACGAGTTCGGAACACCTGTTTGCGATGGTGTATACAATGTTCCCGAGTATGTGGAGAACATGCGCGCCACAGGTCTGAACCTGCTGGGCGGTAAGGTCGGTTCTGTGAACATCCTCGACAATATCCTGGTTCAGGTTGAGACCGCTGAGGACTATGCCAATGCTCCTACGGTGGCTCTGACACGTGTCGATGGCACAGCCCGTACTTATACGATTTCTTTCGAGGCCAGCAACAATGAGGTGCTGCACGTGACATTCGACGGTGCTGAGATCCAGCCCGACGACACTTCTCTGGGAAGCATGTACAAGTACAATATCAGCGCTTCTGGTAAGCTCGTTGCCTGGACTGAGTCTGGTACTGCCAAGTCTGAGGAGGTAACTGTCGACGTGGTTGCCGAGATTATCGAACTGCCTGCCGTCACAGCTGACATCACTGGTGTTGACGAGGGCTTCGTGAAGACCTATAAGATGACCGTTAGCAACGCTGAGGTTCCCACACAGCCGACTCTCTTCTTCAACTACAAGTATACGCCTGTTGCCGGCGAGGCCATCGTGAAGGAGAACTGCCAGACTGGTGAGAGTCTGACCGTAACTGCTCAGGGTGAGCTTGAGATCACCACTCATGACGGTGGAAACAATCAGTTCGGTTCAACGACTGTTACCTACAAGAACGACACTGAGTATGGCGTGAAGGACGATGTCGACTTCCAGCACATGACCGAGGCAGACCTGACCGCTAAGGGCTTCAGCGAGATTGAGCCGCTGGTATCAGACCAGATGTCTGGTGAGAACAACTGGACAGGCCGTCCCGACGCTCTCCGCTTCACCTGGATTAAGGGTAATGCTGTAGGTGATACCGTACAGGTTCGTCCTTACGATGTTGATCACGGTGGCATCCGTCGCTTCATGAAGCTGCAGTCTACTCTGACTGAGGAAGAGGCTCACAAGATCTTCGCTCCTGTCTACACATGGTCAACTGGTGAGGAAGCTACTGCCAATGCCAAGTTCAATCTGAACATTGGTCTGATTAACGTTGGTGCCCGTGAGGACGACATGTCTGGTGCTCTGGGTAGCGGTGTTACCAATGCCATCATGGGTGTTGACGGTCTGACCGACAACGACTACATCATCGTGAACCGTGTTGACAACTATGGTCGTGGTAAGACCGACTATATCACCATCTTTGCCGAGACCGAGGAAGAGGCTATCGCTAAGTATAACGCTGAGAACTGGGCTCCTGAGACTGGTCTGAGCGTTATCAAGGGTACTGAGACCTTCCAGCTCTATCGTATCGACACAGCTCTGACACGCGTTCGTACCTTCGTCCTGAAGGGTGCTGACGGTATCAAGGCTCTGCCTTACAACCAGATTGTTTCTGACCACAATGCTCCTATCTATAACCTCAACGGTGTTCAGATGAACCCGAACACGCTGAAGAAGGGTGTCTATGTGAAGCAGGGCAAGAAGTTCATCGTCCGCTAATCTTCCATCGAGATTTAGTTTAAATCCTCATATTCAAATCCCCGCCTCTTTTCTGAGTGCGGGGATTTACTACTCAAGATGAAGAGAATAGTTACTATATTGCTCTGGGGATCTATGTTACTGGGGCTGGGCGCCTGCGATGAGAGTAATAATCAGGATGTAGTCACGGTGGAGGATGCCCAACAGGCTTTTAACAGTCTGAAAGGCACTTATGTGGGTACGGTGATGGACAACAATGTGCCGACACGCGCCTCTATCACCATCGGCAGGGAGTTCTCTGTGCGTGACTTGCCGATCCGACCGCTGTTGAAGGACTTCCTTTCTGATGAAGAAATGGCGGAGGCCCTGAAGACTGTCAAGGGACTTGTTTATCAGGCTCCGACGGTGAGTATGGCTATGACGGAAGACCGGTCCCAACTGTTACTAGTGATGGAACCTACCGACTGGCAGTTTACTGTGACGGCAGGCGGTAAGGACTATGAGATTTCCGCCCTGATGAGTGCAGCGGTGGTTTATTTCCTGCAGTCGGAAAAGCTGTCGATGGAAATCGTCGTGCAGAGTTTGTCGTGCAATGGGCAGCAGGCAGACCTGAGTCTGGAGGGTATCTCTTATTTTATCGATCAGGCAGAGAAGCAATAAAGTTTGATGCTGAACTGACAGAGCAAAAAAAAAGCGGGCCTCGCGGCTCGCTTTTCTTTTGTGTGAGAGAGATTACCTTTTTATTTTAATATCTTTAATTCTCATGTATTCTTCTTGTGTGAAAGTCTTCATCTTCTCTATTGCCAAGCGCTTCATTGTCTGGAAGTCAGCATCGTTGCTCTTGGGAGCGCGGCTATACTTCTTGGTAAATTCATCACGCACGTGTTTGAAGATGGCTTCTGTCTGATCACTTACTTCTACTAACATCACACATCCAGCCCATTTACCATCATCAGGGAATTCGATCCTGAAAGAGCGCAAATACTGTTTTGCAGATTGCTTTATCTGGGAATCTTTATTCAACTTATCATTCAACAGTTCCCAATCTTTGTTTTCAATCAGCTTCTGGGCGTTCTTGTTAATCTCATCCATATTCTTCTTCACATCGTCGGTGGCGTTGTCACTGGGGTATTTGAAGAGGTTCCAGTTCAGACCGAAGTCCAAGGGAACGCTCCACTCAGCGAGGTCCCATTTCCAGATCTTCAGCTTGCCGCCTACCTCACCTGTGATTCCGAAATCCACGGATGCCTCAAAATTCAAGGGATCCTTCTCAAATGGGGCGATGGTCAGACCAGCAGAGGCTGTGAGCTCAGGACCTACTGCAAGCTCAGGACCTGCCAACTTGTCGATAATCATCTCACATCCGAACATCAGACCGATACCTGCACAGGCGTTGAACTCGGCAGTAGGAGTGAGGAAGCTGAGCTTGTTCTTGGTGACCTTGCTCTCGCTAATACCTGAGGTACTGCCATCGTACCTAACACCACCCTTGAACCAGGAGTCGAACTCGTACTTGACACCCACCGTGGCCTTGCCTTCTAACTCAGCCTTGAGCTTCAGGTAAAGTGAAGGGTTGAAATCTATTGTGAAAGGAACATAACCGATGTTAAAGACCACTGTGATGCCTTCGAACTCTACAAGATCTATTTTCTGCTTGTCCTCAGGCAGTTCCCACTTGCCGTCGAATCCGATACGAATCTCTGGCTCGAAGTTGAAACGTCCGTCAACGCTGGCCTCGAACTGCTGCAGATTGGGCTTTTCAACACACGATCCCTCAGCCTGCAAAATGATGTTATAGTTGAGGTTGAACTTCACGGGAGCATTCACATATACATTGACGGTATCATCCATTTCTTTACCACAACTGATGGGAATCTTCATATCCAACTTGGAGTCAATGTTGACAATGGAATTCTTCTCCTTCCAGTTGATGGCATAGTTAGTATTATCCTTCAGCCACTTTTCAAACTCCTTAGCCTTGGCCTTGAACCATTCTACACTATACTTTGCGTAATCCTTAATTCCAATAAACTCACAGAAATCGTCCACAATGTTTCGTGTTGCGGGGTCGTCCTGGATTCCCAACAACTGCTCGGGCAGATAGGTGCCATAGATGTTGTCTTCAGCAGCAGAGTTACGCGTCAGGCCACTCTGGTCGCCCTGAGGACGTCTGAAGGTGATGGCCATCGGGTGGATCACATTGTTCTCGTCGACGTAGCGGGCTGCATACTCCGGTGTGTTGTTCTCGGCAGCACGGGTGCGGGTCGATTCAGGGTCGGTGTTGACGTAGACTTCGGTGCTCAGCTTATATTCCCTGTCATTTCCATTCAGCACCTCAGCGATGGAAGACGGGATCACATTGAGGATGTAGCGGTCGCCTTCCATCTTCTCACTGGTGGCGCGGCGCAGATAGGCGCGGTGCTCGGGATTGTCCCAGATACCCATCGGGTGGCCTACGAACGACTGGATGCCCAGCTTGTCGGCCAGTGCCTTGCTAACAGAGATCTGTGTTGTGTCGGCGTTGAGGATCGTCACGTCCTCTGTTGTCTCGAAATCGTAGAAAGACAGTCCGTAGGCCTCGCCTATCGGTCCGTTGTAATCCTGCTCATGCGACGTTTCGACGCCCAAACCGTTATCTACTAACTCATCGTCGCTGCAAGCGGTGAATGCGAATGAGAAACTGAAAATACCTGCGGTAACGATGCTCATGAGCATCGACTTTACCAAATTCTTTTTTGTTGTCATAATTGTAATTTTTTTAATTGTTTATACTTATTTATTTTTTAATTCTTTTTTTGTTTTTGTTGTTTGCCCTTTTTGGGGATTCAGTCAGGGCAGAGACTGATGTGGTAAGCACTCAAAGTACTGATTGTCAAACCTTTATATTTCTTTTGTATCAGTAAGTCAAAGATCGATATCATTTCTGATTTCTGATGCAAAGTTACGACGGTTTCCGGCTCATTCCAACTTTTTTTCTTGTTTTTCGTCCGAGGTTGTTGCGACACGGAGGCGATATTGTAACAACGAGCCGGAAACTTGACACAGGTGTCGCATCAAGGGCAGAAAAAAAAGAAAAAGCCCCATGTAAAACATACATGAGGCTTAGCGCTTTTACAGATAGTGTATGGAATTATTATTGGTCATCATCATCCAGTTCATCTTTGAAACCGCTCTTGCTCCAGAGCGTAGGCTCCTGGCGGTTCATGCGTATCCATCGGCTCCAGCCTACGGTCTTGTCGAAAACGGTTGTCCCATAGACCGAGGTCAGCGTTCCTGCCCATGTGCTCGTGGCTACTAATTCCGGGGTATAGGTGAAGGTATCGTCTTCGTCGTTAAAGACCGGATCGTTTACGTTATATTCGTAGAGCGTACCATCGGCTTCATACGACCAAATGGTCGATATTTCATAAACACCAGATTCAGTTGACATCCAGCGCCCCCACATATAGTGACCCTGAGTGCCCATGAGCACACTGTAGTCCACCTGATAGTCGCGATCCTTGAGATAGTTGCTATAGACCTGCGCCACCAGACAGTCGTTGAAAGCCTTCTTCAGTTCCTCGTAGAAGTCGTCGCCATAGACCTCAGGCAGGGCGTGCATGATGGACGACATGTACTTGGCTACATCGTAGAAGGGATTCATGGCGTTCACCTTGACGGCTTGGGCAGTCACCTGGTCTATTGCCTGCTGCTGCGCGGGGGTGCCGTTTTCATAGGTGTCGCACAGACGGTCGGTAAACTCGCGCATCACACTTCCCAGGTGGTCGAGGCGGTCGGTACGCGTCACCGTATAGTCCATATATAACGGGTCAGCAGTCTTGCCCTTCTCCTGTTGTTCCATCGCCAATTCAATGGTACGTGTCAATGCGGCGGCCATGTCTTGCGGGTACTTTGCCAGGCAGTCCACCAAATCATCATAGAAACCGACTCCCTGGGTGGAATAGGTGGAAGCCACGATATAATCGCACAGGTCCTTCATCTCGAACTGATACTCAAGGGTGTTCATCATGCAGAGGTCAAGATAAAGCGTAGTAATCGGAATGCCCGATCTCTGGATACCTTGGTGCAGCGTTTTGGCGGTGAAGTGGCGACGGTCGTGCCCCATGTCCTCCACCATCGAGCGGGTGATGATGATCTCGTTGGGGTCGGCCTCCTCGTGGGGCAGGAACCCGCGTCCGTGGTCAGTCATTAGCAGCACATATTCCCTGGCTGGACATTGCTGCGCCGCCCAGCGGATGAAACTGGCTAACGAATCGGGATGGGTGATGTCCATGTTGTCATCAGGGAGCCAACTGGTTTTCGACTGTCTGTAGAGCGTCTGCTCGGGGTCAACCACGTAGCGCAAGGTGGCGTTGCCCTTTGCCCCCATCCAGCGCATGTAACTCCTTGAACCGGCAGTTTTCTCCACATACTCCTCACCTTCGCGCTCAAGGGTGGCATAGAATTCATTCTTCATTTCATCGTCTGGCCAGTCTTTAACTTTCTCCGGTTGTGAAAACTTATACTGGACTGCCACTTTCACCCGCTCGAAACTCGCAGGGTCGGCCTCGTAGATCCTGCGTAGTTTCGAGATCAGATCCTGGTCGAGGCTTCCGCCTCCCGAACCATAGATCATGACGGTGACGTCAGCTAGATCCTCTACTTGTGGCTCGTCGGGCGCAACCACGGGATTGTTACTCTCGCTACACGATGTCAGCGCCAGCATACCGCCAATGATCAGGATGGCGGCGGACATACAGATGTTTGATAATCGTTTCATATATTCCATATTTTTTTACCAAATCTTGACACGCTTTTCAGCGGGCAGGAACAATTTGTTATCAAGGGTTACGTCGTAGAGTTCATACCAGAGGTCGTTGTTCCTCACCACACCGTTCACGCGCTCACGATAGGGTGCATGTACGTCATCAAGAAATACTTCCCACCCATCATCCGGCAGGCTTGCACGGTAGCGGTCGGCAGAAGACTCAAAGAACTTTCGCTGCTGCGCCTTCAGGCCTTCGCCACTGAAACCCTGCTGCTGAAGGTGTTCGGTATAGACATCGAGCAGCACATTGAATCCGCCCAGGTCAGCGATATTCTCGGAAAGCGTCCTTTCGCCGTCGCAATATACACCGGGCATGAGCTTAGGAGCCACCTCCATGCAGGAGTAGCAGTCTACCAGCAGCTTGCAGCGCTCGTCAAAGGCGGCTTTGTCGGCTGCTGTCCACCAGTCTTCCTTCATGCCATACTCGTTATATGTGGATCCGACCACATCGAGCAGGTGTGTCATCTCGTGTCCGACCGTTATCAGGCTGGCAAAGGTCCTGGCCTCAGAGATATCCCAGAAATCGAATGGCGGCAGCATATAAGCCAGCGAGACAAACAGTGCATCCTGGCTCACCACACTGTAAGCATTGATATCGAAGAGGTAGATATTGTAACAGATCAAATAATCCATCAAATGATCCCGTTTGGGTTTTCCGGCGATGGTCAGGTAGCTGGCCACATCGCAACGCCCCAACAGGAACAACTCTTCCAAATAGCAACCGACATCGTTTAGCTGTTCTTCTGTCACCAAGGCCTCCTCAATCCATTTGTCTGGATAGCCTATCATAAACAGCAGGTTGTCGATCTTTGCCAGCGCACGGGCTTTGGTGGCATCGCTCATCCAGTCCAGATGTTCTATGCGCTGACGCATCCTGGCCTGTATCTTCTGGCAGTAGTCCAGATACTTCGCCTTCACTTCCTCCGAGCCATACCTTTTGGCAAAGAGGTAGTTCTTCAGGTAGATGGTGTTGGCCTCAACTTCAAATTCTGCTTGTTCTTCAGCACCGTCGGTCATGAATATCTCCAGACCTTCCAGGCTCTCCCGGATGAGATCATAGATTTCCTCGGGCGAGAGCGTCATCAGGTTGGCGGCCCTCTTGTATCCCCTGTCATTTTCCGAGATCAAGACGCACGACTGAGGGATGCCCAGTCCTTCGGCAATCAGCAGGAGCGCTTTCTTGCCGTCGTCGGGTGCGGGTGTTTTCGAAGGGTCTTTGACGCGAAGATCGGGAGTAATCCGCATCTGAATGACCATCGAGTTTTCGATGTCGGATTTCAACGACACCATGTCAGGCACCCCCTCTTTGGCCAAGCGGCCTATCAGGCGCAAGTACTCTTCTGTGGTGGTGTTGTCAGAAGTGGGCAACTTAGCCAGCCAGGCATCCAGGAATGCGCGCGAGGCATCCTTCGAGTCGAGTACATGCGCCGCATCGTTGAATAGACGCTTGAAGAGGGGCTCTTCGGCCATCATCTCATCATACCGCTTCTTGTTCATGGCATCGCCATCTATATAGATGCTGTTTTCACTCGTTCCCTCCGGAACAGGGTTTTCGGCTATCCAGCCCCCGTTGCAATACATGTAGAAGTCGTCGCCGGGCGATATAGACCTGTCTTTATAGGCATCCATCGGGAACGGCAGCGGGTCGGTGGCAGAGGCCACGGGAACGGCATTCTCACTACACGATGCTAGCACCTGCACCATCGCCAGGATGGCGGCGAGCAACCAAAAATCAGCAGTTCGTTTCATACCTTCTAAGTTTAGTTTCAAATTCTCGTTGCAAATATAGGATATTTATTTGAATCAGTCAAACATTTGCTAAAAAAGATATTTCAGGTGGTAGCAAAAAAAACGGGCTGTCATTCGGATTTTCTTTCTATCCAAATCTTATGCGAATGCTGTCCGCGAGCGGTGATACCGGAACTGGCATCGGCCACTATCTGTTTGAGATCCTTTGAGGCTGCGCTTTTGGATAGCCCAGTTGCCAAAGCATAGTCGGTAAGCGTCATGTAGCCATGCAAACGAATAATTGCTTTCGCTTTTGTGAGGCGCTCTTCACGACTGTACAGGCTTTTCTTCTGAACTTCTACGGCTACGCCAACGCGGTCGAAAGAGGCCAGCTTATTCATTTCTTTCAGCAACTCCGGGTCGGGTTTGAAATTGATTCCCTTGATACACACATGCCTGTATTTCTGCTTGGGATCGTCATCGTCAACGTTTTTCTGTTTCTGCAGAATGGCTTTTTCTGAAGGCGTGGACGTATCGAATCCTAAGGATAGAGAGAATACACCCAATCCGTCAATCTTCATGGTGTGCCCCATAGGCATCCAACACGCCATCGCCGATGCCAACGCATCGAAAACAGCCCGGATAATCCCTTCGCTAATGCCTCCTGCATAAACTCGCATGTCCTGGATGACCTTTTCATAGTCATGCAGCGAGTATATCTGCATCTTTGGATAAACGACTGTCCTGCCCTCTGTCATCTCCCCAGGAAGTTCTTTCAAAATGTAATTTGCCATTTTTATGATTGTTACTTATTGATTATTCTCTGTTCTGCCTTACAAATGTTTACACCATGTGTTGCATTTTATATCTTCGCACGGAAAACATAAGTTTCTCGTCCTAAAACTTATGTTTCTCGACGGCAAATTTATGTTTCGCGACGAAAAATATATTATCTTACACTGCAAAATTACAATTTATTCTCGAATCCACCAAATAAATCGGCAGAAATCCATTCAAAACACTACTGATTCCGTTCAAAACCTTTTCTTTCCGAACTCACTGAATCCTCGCCATCTGAACCAAAACCAAGCCAATATTATTGAAGCATTCCATGCCTTTGATGGCAGTGACAGGACACAATTATGTGAAGAAATCTGGAATGTCGCCAGTCCCAAGGTTGATTATTATTGGCGTGATGGAACCTTTGACGCGCTTGAAGAATTGCGCACAAAGGAACTC
>JAEEGJ010023545.1_pt1 | contig 12912 bp, 7 predicted proteins | sample 8958761 | NCBI WGS metagenome assembly JAEEGJ01 (sample SAMN16246546, study PRJNA631951) | gut metagenome | biome: gut microbiome; feature: rumen; material: RS-attached | host: Bos | place: Iran: Karaj | collected 2018-10
TAAGCGGATCTTTTTTTGTGCCCTGAAGCATCAAGAACTCAAAGTAAATAAACAGCGCGATCGCGATTGTGATACAGAACATATGTGAATAGCTTCTGCCGAAGATGAAAGGAAGGAACAGACCGGACACAAACGCAAATGCGAGGAAAGCGATCGGGACGACTTCCGTGTAAAGCTTATTGCAGCGTTTATAGAGAATACAAACCAGATAGGCTCCATATAATCCCGCTACGATATACGGAAGCAGCCCGAGCGGTCCGCGTTGCAGTGTGCCGCTTTCATCCAGACTGAAGACAATTCCGGTAAAAACTGACAGGATATTGATTCCCGTAAGGACAATCGCAGGAATAAAGATGAACCACTTTACTTTCTTTACCAGCGTAAAAAGAATCATTGCGACAATAATCGGCGTTGCGCTGTATCTGACCGCCATCAGGATTGTTCGCTCTGTTATATATCCGCCCATATCACTCAGGGCAAACTCCACAAAAACAACCACAGACAGGAGAAAAATCCCGGCAATCAATATATACAGTCTTTTTACAGACTTTTTGTCCAGGAATATTGTCGTTTTGAGCGAGATTGCGAATGCCGGCAATACCAGGATCAGCGCCCAGTTCTGTATAATATAGTCTCGCAACATGGTACTGTCTCCCTACTGAGAACATTTGATCGTTATGATTATATATTTCGGCGTCCGACGAAGGATTCCTGTCAGCAGGATCCGCATATGAAAAAGCCTGCCGATCAGGCTGGATCAGCAGGCAAGTTGGGATGGATAATTCCCTATTTTCCGGCCTATTTATAATTCTGTAACTTCCGGTTTTCTGAATCATCGGGAAATAGAATTACCAGTTTTCGTACCGTTCATGCCGGTCGAGCTGCCTTATCTCCTCCATCTCTGAATCTGTCAGTTCAAAATCAAAGATGTCATAGTTTTCTGCAATATGATCCGGATTGGAAGAACCGGGAATCGCGATAAACCCGGCCTGAAGCTGCCAGCGGAGAATCACCTGGGCCGGTGTTTTACCGTGGGCTTCCGCACTTCGGATAATGGTTTCATTTCCGAAATGCTCCCCTGTATGTCCGCGGCCGCCAAAGGGATACCAGCTTTCAATAATGATGCCGTATGGTTTCACGTACTCCTGCAGTTCAGTATTCTGGTAATACAAATGGTTTTCATTCTGAATGACGGCAGGAACAATCGTTGCAAAAGATAATACTTCGTCCACTGCTTCCGGCGTGTAATAGTTTGAAATACCAATGGAACGAAGCCTGCCGTCCCTTACGGCGTCTTCCATCGCTTTGTAAACGCCTTCATCGTCCGCTCCCGGCTGATGGATCAGCAGGAGATCAATGTAATCAACGTCCAGGTCTGACAGCGCATCGTCAATGATGCCGCCCGCCTGTTCATAATTACCGCCATAAATTTTGCTGGTAATAAAGACTTCATCCCGGGTTACGATTCCTTCGTCGATCGCCCTTTGAAGTCCGCGTCCGACGCCGACTTCATTTCCGTAGTATCTGGCTGTATCAATCAGCCGTACGCCGCATTTCAGCGCATGATATACGCTGTTCTCCGCCTCAGCGTCATCAAGCGTCCAGGTTCCAAGACCGATGATTGGCATCTGATAGCCGCTGTTCAGAATGACTGTCCGCTTTTCAAAATCGAATCTGCCAACCATGTTCTGTTCCTTGCTCAGTGAAAAGGTAATGACTGCATTCCCGTCACCAAGAATCTCTTTCAGCTCTGTCCGGGACAGGCCTTGAACCTTGCCGAGCCGGGTAAAGCTCCAGCTGTTCACATCATAGTAGATTGTGACCTGATTCCCCTGGTACAGGATTACGTCTCCCGGCTCCGTTGTGATCTGCTCGTCATTACGGGGAAGCACAGTCCCGAGAGGACCGACTTTTTCGAAGCTTCCATAATCGTGCATTTCAATCGTTATATCGCCGGTTTTAAGTAATTCAAGGAAGGCGTCCGCGGAGGAATTATCATTCGCGAGAATTGGCAGGACGCTTCCATTTACATGCGCATAAAACATTCTGTCCGTCCCTTCCGGTACAGTCGTTTCCGTTGCCAGGGCGCTGCCGAAGCCTGAGAGAAGCAGCAGCAAAGCCAGGGCAAGGGCAAATGTACGGACTCTGTTATTCCAATGATTTTCCGAATTCATATGCTTCAATCTGCTCATCCTTCTTTCCGGAGGCTTCGCCGGGATCGGAAATTCCGCCGCAGAACAGTGCTCCCGCAAGTTCTGCCTTTTCAAAGCAATCCACCCAGCCTTGCAAGCCATTTAACGCTTTTTCCGGGGTAGTCTCTTCATCCTCCGTAGCCGTAGAAAGCATGTAAACCTTACGGAAACTGTAATCCGAAGGATACAGTGGATTCATACGATCCAGCAGCGTCTTCATCTGGCCGCTCATCTCGTAGTAGTAGATCGGTGTGACAAACACAAGGGTATCTGCGCTTTTGACCTTTTCAGCGATCCAGACAGCATCGTCCTTCAATACACACTTTTGTGTTTTCTGGCAGGCAAGACAGCCGATGCAGAATCCGAGTTCCTTGCCCTTCAGGCTGATATGCTCCACTTCATGCCCTGCATCCCGGGCACCGTTGATCAGCTGCTCTGTCAGGATATCAGAATTGCTCTTTGCCCTGAGGCTGGTGGAAATAACAAGTACATTGCTCATAACGAACGCTCCTTTTATTTCAGATGCTGCTCAAAGAAGCTCTGTATTTTGTCGAATGGAATGACGTTCCTGTCACCGCCGTCGTAGAGATCGGTGTGTACCGCGTCAGGAATGATCATCAGTTCTTTGTTGTCTGTGTATTTGCTGTTTTCGATCATGTTGGCATAGGCATCACGGCTGAAATAGCAGGAATGCGCCTTCTCGCCATGGATCAGAAGGACTGCGCTGCGGATCTCATTGCTGTATTGAAGGATCGGCTGATTAACAAAGGATTCGCAGCCGATGACGTTCCAGCCGCCGTTGGAATTCAGGGAACGGGGATGGTAGCCACGTTCTGTTTTGTAGTAATCGTAGTAGTCTTTTACAAAGAAAGGCGCGTCTTCCGGCAGGGGATCGACTACACCGCCGCCGAGCTTATACTCTCCGTTCTTCAGGTCTTCCAGCCGCTGGGCACACATTGCAGCTTTTGCCTGGTAGCGGGCTTCCTCGTTATCGGCGGAGTCAAAGTAGCCTTTCGCGTTCACGCGGGTCATATCATACATGGTGGAAGCTACAGTTGCCTTAATACGGGTATCCAATGCAGCAGCATTGATGGCCATACCGCCCCAACCGCAGATTCCCAGGATACCGATGCGGTCCGGATCCACTTTTTCATTCAGGGAAAGGAAGTCCACCGCCGCCATGAAATCTTCGGTATTGATGTCGGGAGATGCCATATAACGGGGGGAACCGCCGCTTTCTCCGGTGAAGGAAGGATCGAACGCAATGGTGAGGAATCCGCGCTCAGCCAGAGTCTGGGCATACAGGCCGGAGCACTGTTCTTTGACGGCACCGAAAGGACCGCTCACAGCAATCGCCGGGAGTTTGCCTTCCGCAGTCCTCGGGGCATACAGGTCTGCTGCCAGTGTAATGCCATAACGATTCACAAAAGTCACTTTGCTGTGTTCAACTTTTTCGCTTCTGGGGAAGGTCTTGTCCCATTCTATCGTGAGGTTCAGCTCTTCTTTTCTGATCATGGTCCATCTCTCCTTCATAGGTGTTTTATTGCATTGCTTTTGCTGTCCGGCGAATCAGGAAGTCAAGACAGTCTACTTTGCGCTGGCTCTCGTGGAGTTCGTCCATCCTCTTGCACCGGCATTTCCGGAAGTACCGGATCAGAGCTTCGGTATCACCGGCTTCGTAAAGTTGCTTTGCGTGCTCCAGTTCGTCGTTCCCGCATCCGGCATCCGAAAGATTGCTGAGGATCTTCTCCAGTTCCGTTTCCACCGGTTTCACCTTCCTTGTTTCATCCTGACGGGCTCATTATAACGTCTTTACGAACAGCTCGCTAATGGTTATAATGAATATCATGATATTCATATTTGGAATATCATCGAAAGGAGCATGCCTGTGGAGATCCGGACATTACGTTATTTTCTGGCTGTCGCGAGAGAAGAGAACATGACCCGGGCAGCGGAGATCCTGCATGTGACGCAGCCCACGCTTTCCAAGCAGTTGAAAAGCCTGGAGGATGAACTGGGAAAGAAGCTTTTTACCCGGCACAGCTTCAGCATAGCATTGACAGATGAAGGCATTCTGCTTCGAAACCGGGCGGAAGACCTTGTGTCCATGGCGGACAAGATTGAGCAGGAGTTCTTCTCATTGGATGATATCACCGGGGGGAATCTCTACTTCGGTCTGGCAGAATCCTATCAGATCCGGTACCTGGCCAGGGAAATCCATGAGTTTAAAAAGAAATGCCCAGCGCTCCAGTATCACATAACAAGTGGTGACACAGAGCAGGTGACGGAAAAACTGGACAAGGGACTGCTTGATTTTGCCGTAATCTGCGAGGTACCGGATGAACGGAAATACAACTATATCCTGTTTCCGGAAGCGGATTATTTCGGCGCGGTTTTTCCGGGCGACTCGGATCTGGCTAAAAAGAAATACATCACAGTCAATGACCTGATCGGTCATCCGCTGTTTTGCTCACAACAGAGTTGGGAAAACGATATCCGCCCGTGGGCAAAGGAGAGGTTCAGCCAGTTGCATCTGGAAGGATCCTTCAGGCTTTCCTATAACGGTTCAATGTTTGCAAAAGAAGGGCTTGGTATTCTTCTGACGCTGAACAACCTGATTGATACATCCAAAGAAAGCGGACTGATTTTTCGCCCGCTGTCACCGCACCTTGAAATGAAAATGTATTTAATCTGGAATAAGTATCAAAGCTTTACACCGGTTGCAGAACGGTTTTTGAAACAGGTGAAATCTTCTTTCACCGGAAACGCTTGAAAAGTTAAATTCAGTTGGAAAGTTATCACATCCGCATTGATGATGAGTATCATAAATCGGGTCTCGCTTTATTTGTTTTTCGGAATATGATAATATTTTTATAGAGCTATGCAATAAAGTGTGAAATGAATGTTATTTTTATGCAGATAAATGGAGGCTTCCTATGAAGAAAATAACAGCAATGGTTCTTGCCGTTATGTTGATCTTTTCACTGGCGACATGTGCTTCCGGGGAGGAACCACAAAAGCAAAGCAGCGCGGCGGAGCCGTCTGTTTCGTACAGCTATAATGAATACCCTCTGGAAAGAAACGGCATCGATCTGCATCTGGACCGCATGTCGGTCACGGGATCGAATCCGGACAGAAATATCCTCCTGATCCACGGCGTTACATATTCCTCCCACGAGTTCGATATCGATTATGAGGATTACAGCCTGGTACGGTTTCTCGCACGGGAAGGCTATGCTGTATGGCGGCTGGATATCGCGGGATTCGGTCAGTCAGAGGAAGTGGAAGACGGCTTCCTTCCGGATTCGGATTATGCAGCGGAGGATATCCATGCCGCCGTGGAGAAGATCTGTGAAATATCCGGGCAGGACAAGATCGATCTGCTGGGCTGGAGCTGGGGAACAGTGACGGCCGGCCGGTTTGTCTCAAACCATCCCGGGCATATAAACAGGCTTGTCCTTTTTGCGCCCATCCTGAGCGGCCTCGGCAAGGCCGACGTAACAGAGCCGTTCCATCACAATACATGGGAGCATGCAGCGGATGATTTCCAGAAAAATGAAGACGGGACGTTCAATTACCTGATTGCGGATCCTGTTGTCATTGAAATGCTTTGTTCAGGCTCCTGGCATTATGACAAAGAATCCAGTCCCAACGGCGGCAGACGGGATATTTGTGTGGACAAAACACAGTCTCTGATTAATCTGAAAAAAATCACGGTCCCCACGCTTGTGATCTGCGGGGATCAGGATCCCTATCTGGACTTCAGCCGCGTGAACGCGGTCCTTGACGACCTTCCGGCCGGTTCCGAACTGGAAGTGATCGAAGGAGCGTCCCATGTGGCCTTCATTGAAAAGCCGTATTATCGCGATTTCCAGGACAGGCTGATCCGATTTCTTGGCAGCACACAGGCAGCGGGCGAAGAAAATAACGTGATATATGCCATCCGGAAAAACGGTGTACTGCGGGTAGGAACTGCAGGAGATTATCTGCCGATGTCCTATCTGGATCCGGAGACGAACACCTATGTGGGTTTTGACGCGGCGCTTGCGGAGGACCTGGCTGCCTCTCTGGGGGTGAAGACAGAGTATGTGAAAACATCCTGGCCGACCCTGATGGAAGATACTCTGGCCGGAAAATTCGATCTGGCGATATGCGGTATTACGATCACGGACGCCAGAAAAGAGCAGGCGCTGATGTCTGAGGGATATCTGGAGAATGGAAAGACGGTTCTGTGCCGGGCAGAGGACGCAGAGAAATATACATCCTTGGAAGCCATCAATCATCCGGAAGTCCGTGTGATGGAGAACCCCGGCGGACTGAATGAGAAGTTCGCCCGTGAGAACCTGCCGGATGCCACGCTGATCATCCATGAGATCAATCAGGAGATTCCGGGGCTTGTTGCTTCCGGGAAAGCGGATGTCATGATCACGGAGATCATGGAGGCAGGCTACTATGTGGGGCAGGATGAGAGGCTTGCCGCCCCTCTGATTTACGAGCCGTTCACAAACGGACAGCTCGGCGTTCTGATGCCGAAAGGATCGGAAGACCTGCTGAGTTATGTGAATGAATTCCTGGAAGAAGAAAAAGAGACGGGCCGGATCGATGAGCTGGCAGAAGAATACATTTATCGATATGTCCGGCAGGAAACGGACGAAGCGGCCTGACGGCTGACAGTACTGTGCCAATTCGGAATGATGAATTCGGAATTATGAATGGAATCATGTTTATCATGAACTATCTCCAATTCCGAATTCCTAATTACCTTGCACGCACGCAGAGTTTTATCAATCTGCTTCAAAATTCTGCGCGGCCGAACCTGCCAATGGTATCGCCAGTATAGGATGATCATCGAGAACAGACAAATGAGTCACCCACCAACCAAAACGGCTCTCCAACCGTCCTCCACTCAGGGACGATCTGAGAGCCGCTGTTTTTCTTATCCCGGAAGGGGCTGCCCTTACGGAACAACGACGGTGCTGACATCGCCGTATTCGCCGTATTCGATCCGCTTGTAATACTCCGGCGCATCGGCGGCAGCGCCGGTGTTATCCACAAAAGCGCGCGCCTGCACTTCATATTCGCCGGCAGCTAGGCTGCCGATCACCAGATCGGTCCGGCCGGCCTCAAAGGGGGCGGCGGTCCAATCATCGGTTCCCTTCAGCCGATAATGGGCCTCATAGCCATCCGCGCCCGTATCGGACAGATCCTTCACGGACAGACGGATTTCCCCGCTTTGGGCCGAGAGGGAGAGGATTTCCGGGCTGCAGGGAACAATAGAGAAATACTCCACAACAGGCGCTGCATCGGGAGCCGCGCACGGACCGATCCCCGTGATCACAGCCCGGCCAAGTCCGCACAGGATATTGTTGTCAAACGCCACCTGATAATGCTCGCCTTCTTTCAGCTGAGTATCGGCGTCGCTGTACGCCAGGACCAGGGGGATGACTGCCTGCCCGGTGTATGCCGGTTCCATCGCAATGACGATTGCGTGATCGAGACGGCCCTGTCTGACCGTGACCGGGAAAACCGTGGTCCCGATCCCCTCTGTCGTCACGGACAGCATGGCTGTCCCGGACTTTTTCGCGGTCACGTCAAGGGTTGCGCCTTCATCTTTCGGCGCCAGCTCCAGGATGTCTTCCGAGCCGGGCAGCGGCTGCCATACAATGGACGGACGCCCGATGTCGAAGCCACTGTTCACAACAAACTGCACAGAATACCGGCCCTGATCGAAGCCTTCCAGCAGGGAAAGCTGCTCACTTCCAGGCTTCAGTTTCATCCTGACGTCGTTTGCCGCCCGGTCGCTGAAAACCTTGATGGGAAAATTGTCATAGGACTGACCGAGTGATATTTCCTCACCCGCGGCCTCTGTCGCCCAGGCATCCAGGACCGCCTTGTAATCCTGCCATTGCCCGTCCTGATACAGATAGCTTTCCCGTTCATTCACAATGGCTGCCTGGACGTCTCCACCGAGTCCGTATGTGCTGAACTTGACGACGTCATGGGTCCCCTCCTGATTGGTCAGCGTCACAACGGCAGAGAAATACTGGCCCTTCTGCACACGAACCTCGCTGACTGGGATGCGGTGGAAACCGGCATCGATGAAGGAGATGTCGCCTTCCGCCACCATCAGCCCGTCTTCAGGCGTCTCAAAGGCATCCCGGAGAAGATAAACCTGATAATGCACGGAGGTGTTTGCCGAGACGGTCAGGCAGGAAATGGCGCGGAGCGTTTTGGAATGATCTGCCCGGAACACATTGGCCATGGAGGCCGTCTGGATATAGGCATGGCTGCTCAGTTCGATCGGCAGGAAGTAATCGTGCTGATCTACGCTCTGCGGCGCTGTCGCAGCCTTCAGCTCCAGGGACACCGGATCACTGATCGAATGATCATAATACGAGATCCAGAAATACCCGGTATGCTGGCTTTGCTCGTTTTCAATGCCCCAGTTCCCCCTGGAATAGAAGGGAAAGGCCTCTTCCGCCGAGCCCCAGCTGTTTTTGGCCAGCCAGGCGCCGTCTGCCGGGGGCTGATGCTCCGCAAGGAAGTTTTCTTTGGGATAATTGTCGTCCCAGCCGACGATGGTCACCGCGTGGTTGGATGCGCCAAAGTCCCAGGTGTAATGCGCCCATTTGTCGCTGATGTATTTCGCCTCGTTCACATTCGTTGACGACGGATTGCTGAGATCCGCCAAGATGTTGATCATCACACCGCGCTTTTCCAGCAGCTGCTGTTTGATGGCCCTCGTGCCGGCTTCGTTATAAGCATACTGTTCTGGGGCAGGCAGTTCAGCGGGGCAAGGAAGCAAGTGGGTATCCATCAGGACATAATCCTGGTGAAACCTGAATTCATCCGGAATGGTCCAGTCGTCTTCATCGCTGTAGTGAAAGCCGCGGAAAGCGCCGTCGATATAATCCAGGACGGTAGTGCGCTCTTTGCCGTGGTATTCGAAGGCTTCTCCGATATTGGGCAGGTCCGGATGCTCATCGGAGGGGCCGATGCCCTGGGCAAAGGCCTCCAGGGCCATCAGTGTCGATCCCCCGCCGTACACTTCAAACATATCCGTGGGATCGGCCGCCGTCGTGCCTTCCCCGTTCTGCGGGCTGGTCGGATCGTTCAGCAGCATATGGGAAAAATAGCCCAGCTGCTTTTCAGACAGGTCCAGGGTTTTCCAGGCTTCCGGGTCATCGGCGTACACAGACCCCAAAAGGCTGATTTCCGCGGCGGATATCCCCGCAAAGACCCAGCAGGTGGCGAAGGGATTCTGAAACCTGACCGGGGTCACATAGCAGCGGTCGCCGACGCCGTCTCCGTCCGTATCGACGCTCCTCAGATCAAAGGACGCGGGGAGTTCCCCTTTCTGGGTCCCTTCAGCCTGCGCATCCAATGGGTCTGCAGGAAAGCATACCGTCAGGAGCATGCTCATGATCATCAGCAGCAGGATCGCTTTTTTCATCATCGTCCCATCCTCCTTTAACAGCATCTGCAGACCGCAATGACCGGATTGATTATACAGCAGGCCGGAAAGCAAGTCAACGATTGCGACCGCAACCAAACGGTTTCCCCGGGATGCGCTGTTCAAAGGGCGGGATACGCGAGGAAGCAAAAACTGATGCGCGGATTCCACATACCACCGGCCCATATTGACAATGCTGCATACCGGGCTCTGGGTAGAATATGATGGAGATGCCATGATTATTGATGATGGACTGCCTGGGCAATCAAGTAAAGTATATTCATATATAAAAAATGATTTGCATTATGGTTGGCTTTTGTCACTTTTGCCATAAGTCAATAAACGACCAAAAGACAGACTCTTGCATTACATGATTCGGCATGGTAGAATAGTGCAATGTGATTAATCGGCTATAAATTGAAGACCATATCCAATCATTCAATGAGCGATGGAAGGGAAAAAACATGGATCAGAATGCGCGATATCATGAGTGTTTAGAACGTCTGACCCGGGAAATGGTAAGTACGGAACAAATTCGCGTGGAAATGGTTTACGCGGATTTACAGGAGCTGTGCAAAATGCTCCGGGTTGCCAAGGGAGTTACTTCTTTTTATAACAGTATCGCTTTGGAACGTAAAGGAGAAGGCGATACATACATCCCCTACGATACCGGCGTTGAAACGGATAAAGCGCTGACAATCCGCAGTGATTTGTCCGGTGTCCTGGTAGGCCAGTGTACGGTTTATCATGCAAAAGGAGACGCACCCTGGACAGAGGAAGAGCTTTCCCGCATTGATACCATCCAGCGGATGATGCTGAACTTTGTCAGCAAAAACCGAATGAAAATGATGATTCAGAAGGCCACGCTCTATGATGATGCGGGTTTCAGCAATATCCGCCTGTTTACTCAGACCGTGGAACGAATCGGTAACGATCAGGGCCTGGGTGACTTCTGTGCGGCTCGGTTGGATCTAAAGCATTTTTCCCTGATCAATCAGCAATTGGGACGGGATATGAGCAATAAGATTATGAAGAAATATATTCAGCAGTTGGAGGAAGCAGCCGGCGAGGATGGAATCGTCAGCAGACTGGGCGGCGACAACTTTGTGCTTCTTTTCCGGAAAAAGAATCTGGATCAGGTGACCAGACTGCTGGAAGGTTCACCGGTACGCTTCGGAGATGCAGAGGACGGGCGTGTTATGATCTCCGCTCACGCAGGCATGCTGGTGATCCCGGAGGATTACTATTATCATGACTTTGGTGATCTGATGGACCGGATCATCAACGCCTACAACGTTTCCAAGAGTGGTGCCCGGGGAGATATCATTTTTTCCAATGAGAAGATGATAGAGCAGAAAGAACATGCCATGCGGATCAAGCAGGTTTTCCCCGTGGCCCTTCAAAATGAAGAAATCCTTGTGTTCTATCAGCCAAAGATCAGCGTCAGTACAAATACCATCGTTGGCGCGGAAGCCTTAAGCCGTTGGTATCATAACGGTAAACTGGTCATGCCGATGGATTTTATTCCAGTACTGGAGCAGTCCATGGACATCTGCAAGCTGGACTTCTATGTGCTCGATCATGTATGCAGAGATATTCGCCGGTGGCTGGACGAAGGAAAGCCTGCGGTTCGTATCTCCATCAATCTGTCCCGCAGGCATCTGATTGACCTGGATCTGCTGGATCGAATCCTGTCTATTGTGGACAGACATAGGGTACCGCACCACTTCATCGAGTTCGAACTGACCGAAACCACAACCGATGTGGAGTTCAAAGACCTGAAGCGCATTGTAACCGGTCTTCAGGAGGCAGGTATTTACACCTCAGTCGACGATTTTGGTATTGGATACAGTTCCCTGAACCTAATCAAGGAAATCCCATGGAATATCCTGAAAGTGGATAAAAATTTCCTTCCGCTGAACGAGCAGGCAACTCAGAACAAGCAGAACATCATGTTCCATCATGTGGTAAACATGGCGAAGGAAATCGGCCTGACCTGTGTAGCAGAAGGCGTGGAGACCAGTGATCAGGTGGATATTCTCCGGAAAAACGGTTGTGACATCGCTCAGGGTTTCTATTATGATAAACCCCTTCCTGTCCGTGAATTTGAAAAACGTCTGGAACAACATGTTTATTCAGACAAAACGTGATTTTTTAAACCTCAGTACTGCATTTTGTTTCAACATGCAGCCAGAGCGTCCTCCTGCACAGAATCTACCCGGAGAGGAGTAATTCCATGAAACAGTTTCAAACAGCATATCGTGGAGAAAACGCGTTTCGGACTACCGTGTCCGAATGGCAGTTGCATTGCGCACACAAGCCTGTATTGATCCGTTTATTCTCCGATGGTGCAGATCCATCCGAGATTTCTTCCGCTTGTGCGATTATTGATGAACTCATTCCGGATGCAGATTACGTTGGCGCTTCCGCATCCGGGTGTATTATTGATGGCAGGATTTCTACGGAGAAACTTGTGATTTCCTGTATGATTCTTGAAAAACATGACAGTTTTGTACAGTCCCGACTGTTCTCTCTGGAAAGCAATGAGCCATCTTCTTTTCAGACTTCCCTTCGTGAAACCCTGCATGGGCTCAGGGATGTGAAAGCGATCGAGGTGATCACCACCATCGATACGATTCCGATCCGCGATGTATGCAGGATCATTCAGGAGGAAGTTCCGGAAGGCATTGCGGTCTGGGGCGGCGGAGCCTTTGGTGACAATGAGTTCAAAGCATTTCTATTCAGAAAAGGGACCGGTTTCCATTCCGCCGGCGTTTTGCTGACTTTTATCGGCGGATCGGATATTCACGTGCAGTATGCCTATGTCAGCGGATGGAAACCGTTGGGTTATCCGTTGAAGGTAACACGGGCGGAAGATTATGTTCTCCATGAACTGGACGGACACCCCGCCTATCAGATTTATGAGCACTATCTGCGTATCCCTAACGATGAGCACATTTTCTATAACGCGCTGGAATTCCCGTTCGCTGTTAATCATGAGGATCGGACGCTGCTTCGTCACGCCCTGTCCTGTGATCAGGCAGGGTCACTGACCATGAGCACAAAGATACCGGAGGGCAGCATCCTCCATGTCACCTATGGTGATCCGGATACAATCATGCAGGATGTCATGAACTGCGCACAGAGCATCGCGGATTTTTCTCCGGAGATTATTTCCGTTTTTGCCTACTTTGGCAGAAAAACTTTCTGGGGTTGTACAGAAGGAACCCGGGAGATCATCCCATTCCACCAGATTGCACCCACATA
>JAEEGJ010023546.1_pt1 | contig 12911 bp, 7 predicted proteins | sample 8958761 | NCBI WGS metagenome assembly JAEEGJ01 (sample SAMN16246546, study PRJNA631951) | gut metagenome | biome: gut microbiome; feature: rumen; material: RS-attached | host: Bos | place: Iran: Karaj | collected 2018-10
CGACTTCTTCAAGGACTGCTCGGATTATCTCCTTGCTGAAAAAGCTAAAAAACAGTTATAGATTTCTGGTAAAATAATTCCGTATTATTGGTAAAACAAGTTGGTGTAAAAATGTGAAATGGGTTTTGAAATGACCTAATTTTGACCATCTGTTTTGGGTATGAAGAGCGCATCGGAGATAAATAGCGACTTCCACATGGGCAAGCTCATCAAGGCGGAGCTGGCAAGGCAGGGACGCTCAGCAGCCTGGCTCGCCCGACAAGTGCATTGCACGCCTGAGAACATTTACAAGGTATGCCGGCAGCGGTGGGTCACCATGCACCTGCTCTTCGAAATCAGCAAGGTTTTGGATCACGACTTCTTCGAGGACTGCTCTAGCTATCTTACCCTCAAAACAGATACAAATAGGTCTGACAAAAAAGGATTATCAGATGTGAAACAATGAGATAGAATGAATCATGTTGCTTCAATTAAATAATGAATATGGAAAAAAGAACGATTAAAGTTAAGGAAACGATGTGTATGAATGACACAAATAAAACAAAGCTTAAAGAGTTGCTTGTTGGAACAACAAAAAGAGAAAAAATTCTCAATCTGATATTTTTCGCTTCTATTATATTTATGGTTGGGATTATTTTGGGGATGAGAATTGCGAAATCTATGGTAGATAGTATAGTTAAGAATCGGACGGAAGGTGTGCTTTCAGACTGGTTTTCCGTTGATGAGAATACGCAAGTTCGCTTTGCTAAGGGTAATCTTCAATATAATGCCGCATTAGATGAGTGGCGTTTTGCCGAACACCAATACGATTTTATTGGAAAAGACAATGAAAACATTTCCCCAATCTATGACGGTTGGATTGATCTTTTCGGCTGGGGCACTAGTGGTTGGAATTGTGGTAGTCCTTACTATCATCCATACGATACGGTTCAAGATGCTGACTATGGGCCTGAAGTTGGTTTAGGAGGCAAATATACCAATTCCGACTGGGGATATTTTAATAGTATCGCTAATGGAGGTGACAAACCATCGCTATGGCGTACTCTTAATGGTGTGGAATGGCAATATCTTTTCTTTTATAGGCATGGATTGGCATATACACTTGGGATTGTCCATGACGTGAAAGGCATGTTGTTGTTTCCTGACGAATGGAAAAATCCCAAGGGGATGGATATTGTGAAATCCAATAGTTGTGCTGACAATGTGTTTTCTGATGAGCAATGGAATTTGTTGGAAGAAAAAGGAGTGGTGTTTTTACCGTTGGCAGGGATTAGAAGGGGAGGCTATTATAGTAATGTAAACGATAGTTTGTGCTTCGCTTCATATTGGACATCTTCAATGGGAATGGATATGGGGGTGATAAATGAGGGTGATACTGATACGTTATCATATAAAGCGGCAACATCCGTTTTTATCACAGACGACCAAAACGTGCCTTTTGTGACTCCATTCACGCCAAGAAATACTGGCTCATCAGTGAGGCTGGTTAGTATTTATGTGAAAAAGCAAAATGATTAATATTAAAATTTATAACACTATGAAAAAAGAAATGATTTCAAGAGGAAAAACCCAAGGCTTAGCTCTGTTGCTTGTTTTTGCAATGTCATTGTTAATGTTAAGTGGCTGTTCAAGTAGTGGTACGAACCCAAATGGCAATTCAGCTTCCAAAACAAAATGTAGAGAAGCATACAATGAGTTGTCTACGAAAGAATTCCATTCGGTAAAGGAGGCCCGAGATGCTGCCAAAGAGTTTTTATCTAAATTCGCTGATAAAGAACAGTGCTCAGATTGTTATGACAAAGCGGTACAGATGAATTCCGAATTCATTGCCATGGATGATTTGCTTTCCAATATTGACAAGGGTGGTGCTGATGATGATTATTGTGCATTTATGTCAATGGTCAAATCCAATAATAAAACCTTCGCAAATAGTAAATTCGAAACAGTGAAGCTTACTTGGAATTATCTAGTTGGTGATTTAAAAGCTTCTTATATGAAAGAAAGATTGGATTCGATAGATGAAGATGATTTTAAACCATATTTAATGAATTATGCAATTGACTTGGCTAAAATATGGTATAGAAAATTCAATGTAGTGAATCTTGGATGTGAAATACTTAATGACGAAGTTGATGTAAATGTCGTTGAAGGCAAAAACGAAAAGAGAGGTTTTTGTTGGGTTTTCGTCGAATTGGAAGGAAAGGCTTTTAGACGAGGTGGCACTGCTGAAAAGTGGTTTCCAAGAATAGTTGACAAAAGAAGGAGAAGAGGTACTTTCCAAATAGGGGTTGAGGGTACTTTGAAAGTGTCGGAAACCAATTGCAATCTTGTTTTTTATAAAGGTAACTATGATAAAAGTAGGTTGGAGGGCGACCCACAAAAAGAAGATTCAAGACGTAATCGTGGTCGCAGATGATCAAGGATCATGAGGCTCGCTTGTAAAAAACATATAGTTTTTTCCCCATTTGTCTTCTTTCTGGCTATAGCGGCTTGTAATCGGGTCGGACCAAGTTTTCGGAATTTGTCCAATGAAAGTTATTATGTTGCTCAATACAAAGAAAGAAGTGTTGTCCTCTATATTGATAAAGTCACAAAGAGTTCTATGGAGGGGCGTTGGTATATTGAGGATGAGTCTTTCTGTGCCAAACCTAGCAGCTTTAAAGCTACTTCTAGGTTGTTGTATAAAGGAGAGCTGAGATCTGACTCGGTGATTGTAATGGACAACACCTATCATAGCGGAGATTCCTTGGCGGTGGAAATTTTGTTTGATGGAGAATGGAGGAGACTGTGTTTTCTACCTTGGACGCAGCCACCCATCATGGATATGCATCGTGATTATCTTTATCATGACAGCTTGTTTGAAGTGACTGTCGATACGAATGTTGTTTATGCTTATGCCAAGGGTTATTGGACCAGTTATCCCGAACCTGAAAACGATTGTGATGATTATTTTCCGATTTTGATGGAAAAGTGGATGGACCAAGAGGAAATGACCCTCAAGGACGATTTGCCCCTGACAATGGACGTTTATACCCCAGTGGTTATCGATACAATGCAACGTCCCTTGCTGATGCTCATTCATGGTGGAGCTTTTTTCAATGGAGACAAGCAGAGTCCAGGATATAAGGAATGGGCTAACTATTTTGCATCTCGCGGGTATGTGGTGGCTAGCATCAACTATCGTCTCGGCTTTAAACCTTTTGGACCGAAGCGTATTGACAGGGCGGGCTATCGAGCTTTGCAAGATGCACGTGCTGCCTTGAGTTATTTACTATCTCGTCCTGGACAGTATCACATAAATCCCAGTTGCCTTTTTGTGGCAGGTTCTAGTGCTGGGGCTATTACAGCTTTAAATCTTGCTTTTTTGAGAGAGGAAGATAGACCTGTAAGCTCTTATTCAGGAGTTGTAAACGATGCCTATGAAAAAGTTTATATTAAGTGGGCTAGTAAACACCCGTTTCTTCAAAACAAAATGCATAAGGAGTTGGGGTTGGAGGATCTCAACGGCATCAATAGTGTGGCAGATGAATGGGGAGGTGCTGTTGATTTTACTATTAATACGGTTGTTAACATGTGGGGTGCAGTACATAAAATCGAAATGATTGACACAACTTCACCATCTACAGCCATCCTTTCGTTTCACTGTGATGCCGATCCAATAGTGCCTTATGGTTACGATCATCCATTCACTAATATGGAGCCGTTCGATAAGCTTTTATGCAACAAAATGTATGGGTCGGAATGTATCCACGAGCGAGCCTTGCAACACGGAAGAAAGAGTGAGTTGCATACCAAGACAGGTGTGATTCGCCATAGTCTCCATGCTGATTGTAAGGAACTCACAGATTATTTTACTTTGATTACGGATACTACAATGCTTTTTCTATATTCGAGAATGTTCCCTCGACCGACTATACATTCAGGTTTTTGGGGAAAGCAACAGTGGTTTGACATAATGAATGCAGGTGAGGTAAAAACATGTCGTTGGGAGGTTCAGGGTGGCTTGGTTTTGGAAGCGGAGTCTGACAAGGCTCGTGTCATATTCTTTGACGACGCTACCAAACATAAAATACGAATTGTCGGCCAAAAAGAGAACGATGAATGGTATGATGAAATATATAATATGGATTTATAATAATAATTTATTGAATATTACGAATAAAAAACAGAAAACTATGTGTTTAAAAAGTAGAAGAACTATGATTTGTGTGCTGATTGCAATAGCAATCGTGGCATCATTTGCAGGATGCAAGTCAAAGGTTGATTATAACGGTGCTTTGTTTTGCATTAGTGAGAATGACAGATATGGTTTTATGGATTCGACAGGCAGGGTAATCATTAAGCCTCAGTATGATGATGCAAGCTTCTTTAGTGAAGGCCTGGCGGCGGTGAGCCAGAATGGAAAATGGGGATTCATTGACAAAACGGGAAAGATGGTGATTGAACCTCAGTTTTTATCAGTTTCTCACTTCTCTGGCGGACTTGCTTGTGTAAAAGAATACATATACTATGGCTATATCGATAAAACGGGTGAGTTTGTCATTGAGCCGGATTATTTTGAGGCTTATCCTTTCGGAGAAGACGGTCTGGCTGAGGTAAAAGAATTTGAATATGGAGGTTGGGGCTTTATTGACAAAACTGGAAAAATGGTGATTAAGCCTCGGTTTAAAACCGTAGATGGCTTTAACGAAGGCTTGGCTTGGGTGCGTATGGAGAGACAAGGCTTCATTGACAAAAAGGGCAAATTGGTGGTTGAGCCTCAGTTCGATAGGGTTTTTTCATTTAAAGATGGCTTGGCGATTGTTGAAAAAGATGGAAAATGTGGATGGATTGACAAAACCGGAAAAACGGTAATTGAGCCTCAATTTGACTATGCCTATGGTTTTAGTGAAAGTTTGGCACGTGTTGAGTTGGATGGTAAGTGGGGCTATATCCATAAAACAGGGAAAATGGCGGTTGAGCCACAGTTTGACTATGCCTATGGTTTTAGTGAAGGTTTGGCATGTGTTGAGTTGGATGGTAAGTGGGGCTATATTGATAAAACAGGGAAAACGGTGGTTGAGCCTCAATTTTATGATGCAGATGTTTTTACTGAAGGCTTGGCACTAGTCGAAAAAGACGGCCGTTTGGGCTACATCAATAAAACAGGAAAGATGATAATTGAGCCTCAATTTGATGATGCAGATGTTTTTACTGAAGGCTTGGCACTAGTCGAAATAGACGGACGATGGGGTTGCATCGATAAAATCGGCAAGTTGGTGATTGAGCCTCATTATAACTATTTATATGGTTTTGTCGAAGGCATGGCTATATGTGGTGATGAAGCAAAAATTGGTTTTATTGATAAAACAGGAAAGATGGTGATTGAGCCTCAATATGATTCAGTGGATTGGTATTCTGATGATTTGGCTCCTGTTATGAAAGATGGTAAATGGGGCTATATCGACAAGGCAGGAAAAATGGTAATCCAGCCACAATACGAGGATGCGTATTGTTTCTCTGAAGGTCTTGCCAGGATTGAAAAAAAAGGAAAATATGGTTGGATTGACAAAACCGGGAAGATTGTAATTGAACCTCAATACGATGATGCAATGGGAATCATTGAAGGTCTGGCTCCGATTAAGCAAGATGGCAAATGGGGGTATATCGACAAGACTGGAAAGATGGTAATTAATCCTCAGTTTGACGAAGCTGATTTTTTTGAGAATGGTTTGGCACTTGTCGTTATAGACGAGAAACGGGCATACATCGACAAAACAGGCCAATATATTTGGAAAGAGAAATAAGTATTTCATAGGCATAATCCACCCATTTCGTACATTCCACGCCTCACATTTAATAGTTCTGTCCGGCAAGAAATCAAGGTAAAAAACAATGAAAACAACAATTAGAATAATTTGTTTGGCTTCCATGGTATGGTTGGCTATAGCAAACGCCTTCGGGCAAGTGTCGTTCGTCGAGAACGATGGTAAAGTATCTATGATCAATAACAGCGGTAAAACCGTTGTTGAGTTCCAGAAGAATGAGGATTCCTGGGTGATCGACGATTTCAAGGATGGCTGGGGACGCATCCGTGTGAACGGAAAAGTCGGTTTGGCTGACGAAAACGGTTGGATAGTGAAGCCTCAGAAAAAAGCAGAGTTGTTTTTGCACGACGGCTTTTATGTCTTGAGGTACATCGACAAGGTGGGTGTCAAGACCCGGGACGGGAAATGGCTGCTTGAGCCAACGAAACGCGTCTATGATTGGTATGGTTGCGACAAAGTTTTGCCAATAAAATACGATGGGAAATTCGGGATAATGGACAAAACAGGCTGGATTGTCGAACCGACATACGACGAAATGGAATGGTACTCTGAGGACATGCTTCCAGTCCGTAAAGGGAGACTGTGGGGCTTCTTTGATGAGGAGGGCCGTCTGGCCATAAAGCCTCAGTTCAAAGCGGTGCGCCGCTTCAACGAAGGCTTGGCTGGTGTTGTCATTGACCACAAATGGGGCTTCATCGACAAGACAGGGGAGATAGTGATTGAGCCTGCTTACGACAACATCGACTGTTTCTTTGAAGGCTTGGCCGCAGTGGAGGTTGACGGCCTTTGGGGCTTCATCGACAAGACCGGCAAGATGGTCATCAATCCGCGTTTCACAGCTGTCGGCATATTCTCGGAAGGCTTGGCTGCGTTTATGGGCGATGAGGGCTTGTGGGGGTATATGGACAAAACCGGCAAGGTGGTGATCAAACCACAGTTTGATACTGCTAATCCTTTTGATGAATCGGGTAGGGCCATGGTGAGAATCGGTGACTATGAAACAGGCGTTATTGGCTATGTGGATAGAAATGGGGTGTTTACAACTGATGAAACAGAAAACAACACAATTGATGCAGAAGTTGACGAATAGAGTTGCCCGGCCTGAACCATCTTTTCCAGCATTGTGAGACGGGTTTGTTAGAAGAATACTCTAACATTGACGAGACCATCTCGCCCGAGGTGCTGGAGCTGATTGTGGGGTTTGTGAAGGACACCCATATCTCAACGCCGTGAAACCCATATCTGCCGTGTGTGAGATATGGGTTTGCCGTATGGCAGATATGGGTGTCCTGAAATGCAATGGTAGGGTGTGGATATTGTAAAAAAAATATGCGTAATTTGTGTCCAACAAGGGATATCTTATCATACACACATGTTTATTCATTTTAAAAATAAATTGTCTTGTTTGGACTATTTTTTATTTTTGCAGCTTGTTATTGAGGATTTTGTCTCATTGACATTGCCGTGAGAATAATTAAACATTCAAATGTGTTAGCTATGAAAAAGATATTGCTATTCTTTACAATCTACCTCTTAGGTTTTTCTGTCTTTGGACAAACGAAGATAGGTTTACGTTCGGTCGACAAGGCCGAATGCGTTAAAAGTGACATGACGAGTCTGAAGGCCACGTTTTCGTTTTCAGGCCTTGAGGTTAATGATGTAAGTACTGAGCGTGGCGTTTTCTCCATGCTTTCCATGCCCAATACGGTCATTGGCGGCAACGAGGGCGACCCTCAGATTCCCGTCGTGAACCAACTTATTGCTGTTCCTTTTGGCGCTACGCCTAACATTCGAGTGACCCATTATTCCACGATGGATTATGACCTTGGGGAATATGACGTTCACCAGCTTTCACCGCGCCAACCTGAGGTTTGGAAAGGCCAAGATGCCCCATTCGTCATTAACGAAGCCGCCTATCAAACGCGTGGCCTCCGCTTGGAACCTTTTGCTGCGGTAAGTATCGACGGCACTATGCGAGGCATTCAGGTAGGCAGAATGTGCATCGAGCCGGTCAGCTATGACCCTGTCAACAACAAAATCCGTGTGTTTAATGACATTGAGGTCGAGGTCAGTTTCGACGGTGCCGACGCCCGCGCCACAGAGGATATGTTGGTCAAGACTTACAGCCCTTATTTCACAGGGGTTTATGACCTGCTGTTCAATGGCAGAGCCGTCAGAGGCGTCTATGAAGACCACCCCGACCTGTGGTCCGCTCCCGTGAAGATGCTGGTCATTGCCGACCGCATGTTTGAGAACTGCATCCAGAATTGGGTGGCTTGGAAGACCTTGAAAGGCATTTATGTGGATGTGAACTATACAGACGTTATCGGCACTACAGCTGAAGAGATTAAGAGTTTCATTCAAGAAAAATATGCCCAAGATGCGCCCACCTTCCTGATGATTATGGGCGACCAAGCCCAAGTGGTGAATTCGGGCATTGGAACCAAGACAGGTTTCGTTACCGACCTTTACTACTCCAGCGTGGATGGCGACCAGTTTCCCGACATGTTCCACAGCCGTCTTTCTGCTGAGACCGTTGATGAGATGACGGCTATGCTCAACAAAGGCATGGAATATGAGCAATACACCATGCCCGACCCGAGCTATTTGAATAACGTGCTTTTTGTGGCAGGTTATGACAATACAGGTTGGGACATTATCGTCGGTCGCCCTACGGTTTGGTATGCCACCAACTATTATTACAATGCCGAGCATGGCTTCACCAATGTCAATGAGTTCAGCCATGGTATCTTTGATGGCTGTTACGATTATCTGAACTCTGGTGTGGGCTTCGCCAACTACACGGCTCACGGTAGTGAGACAGCCTGGTTAGACCCGTTGTTTTCCGTTGATGATGTCAACAACCTGACCAACGAGCACAAGTATTTCCTGGCCATGGGCAACTGCTGCAGAACCGGAAACTGGGGCTATAACGAATCCCCATGTTACGGAGAAGTGTTGACTCGTGCTGCGAACAAAGGCGCTTACGCTTATATCGGTTCCTGCCCTCCCACGACTTGGTATAACGACTATTACTTTGGCGTGGGTGCCACGACGGTCAACACGAACCTCTCAACTGGTCAACTTGGCGTTATGCCGACCTTTGAACAGACCACTATGGGCAGTTATGATGCCATTTGGAGAAATGACGCCTACAACACCGTTTGCTCCATTCTTTTCGCTGGCAATCTTGCAGGTAATGCTGCTCGAGCGCTTGGATACAGTGTCCATTGCAACCCGCTTTATTACTGGGAAGGCTATCATGTGTTGGGCGATGGCTCCATCATGCCTTATCGTGTACAACCTACGGTCAATAACGTGAGCCACATGAACGTCTTTCCTATAGGTTGGGAATCTTTTGAGGTGAATGCTGTCGCAGGGTCATACGTGGCTATCAGCGTGGATGGTGAGCTTATTGGTACTGCGCTTGTGGACGAGTCGGGTAGGGCCTACGTCCCCATTACTCCCGTCCATACAAGCTGCAATGTCACCATTTGTGTGACTGCTCCCCAGCGCATTCCTTACATTACCACAATTCCGTCTTCTATCGTTGAAGGACCTTATCTTTCTGTAGATAGCTTTACTCCAACCCTTGCTCATGTTGGCGATGCCATTGATCTGAGCATCAGTTTCAAGAACACGGGCACTGAGGCTACTACGGGCATCACTACTGTCACCTTGACTTCGGCAAATTCTGATGTTATCATTGATGAGGAAACCAGTAGCTTTGATGCTTTGGCTCCCGAAACCATGACTACCGTGAGTGGTTTCCAGTTCCACATTGCCCAAGGTGTGGCCGATGGCACGGATGTGACCATTCGCTATGCTGCAGTCAATGGCGACGATAGATGGGAAGGCAATATCGTTGTCACTGCCAACGAGGCCGTGTTGGCCTATCAGAGCATGAAATGGGATGGCAGTTTTGTTCCTGGTGAAACGATTACCGTGACCGCCAAGTTCAAGAACAGGGGACATTACCAAGCTTCCAATGCAGTGGTTACGATGAGTTCGCCCAACGGCTATATCAACATCACCAATCCGTCGATTAATGTAGGTACTATTGCTGTGGATCAGGAGGTGTCATGCCAATTCACCGCCACCATTTCGGCTGATTGTCCCGAGGACGAACAAATCCCCGTCAACTTCACTATGACGGCCGATGGCGGGCTTGAGGTGCAAGCCAATGAGACGTTGAAGAACGCCTGTAAAGTCATATTCGAGCTTAGCGACTCCTATGGTGACGGATGGAACGGGAACAAGTTGATTGTTTCTTTTGACGATGGAAGCGAACCTCAAGAGCTAACTATTGAAAGGGGTGGTGGCGCGCTCTATGAATTGGAAATAGGTCACGGTGTTCATGTGACGTTGACCTGGCATTCGGCAAGTCATGCAAGTGAATGTTCGTTTGTCGTGAAATACGAAGGCGAGATGTTGATCTACCAATCGAGCGGTACCCCAACTGCCGGTGTGCTCTATGAATTCGATTGTGACTGCGCCATGGTCTACCAGACCTTTTTCGTCACCGCTGTTCCCGATGATGACGTGCATGGCATGGTCAGTGGAGGAGGAGAGTTCCATTATGGGGCGAGCTGCACAGTGACTGCCACGCCTGCCGCTGGTTATCTCTTTACCAACTGGACTCAAAATGGCGAAGTGGTTTCCTACAGTGTTTCCTATTCCTTCGATGTGGTGAGCGATGTGGACTTGGTGGCCAACTTCGTTGAGGGGGTCGAGATTGGCGACGGAGGCGATGCGACGAATGAATACCTTCCGAGTATTAGCTTATACAAGAACACACTTTCCGAACAGATTTACACCGTTGAGGAGTTGGGCAGTGCTGGTGTCATCACAAGTATTGCTTTCTATAATGGGGGTACTGCAAAGACACGTTACTACGACTTCTATCTGAAAGCTACCTCGAAAAGCACCTTCACCGGAAACAGGGATTGGGAAAGCATTTCCGCTTCCGACAAGGTGTTTAGTGGAGAAGTCACATTGGTGGCCAACGATTGGACGACCATTACACTGAATCCTGCTTTCCTCTATGACGGCACATCCAATGTGGTGCTTGTTGCCGACGACCACACGACTTCAACCAGTGGCGGTATGAAATGCCGCGTGTTTGATGCTCCAAGTCAGGCTATCCGCGTCTTTAGCGAAAGCACAAACTACGACCCGACGAATACTTCGAATTATTATGGGACAATCCTCAATGTGAAGAACCAAATTCGTATCACTAAGTCCGCTCCATCGACTGACCCCATCAACATCACGGTGAGCGCCAATCCTGCCCAAGGTGGCACGGTGACGGGTGGCGGCATGTACAATTTCGGTGAAATGTGCACGGTCACGGCTACGGCCAACGAGGGTTATTATTTCGTTGGCTGGAGCGAAAACGATGAGATAATCTCCAATGATTCGGATATCAGCTTTGTGGTACTCAACGATAGGGAATTTGTGGCGATGTTCGTCCAAGCCATTGAGATTGGTGAAGGCACCACTACCAATACCTATTTGCCGAGTTACAGCTTTTACAATTATACTTTGTCGCAGCAGATTTACACAGCCGAGGAAATCGGCACAGCGGGAACGATTAACAGCATTGCCTTCTACAACGAAGGAGGGGAGCGGACCCGCACGTATGATTTATACTTAGCCACGACAGAGAAATCGTCCTTCAGCGACAATATCGATTGGATTCCGATGGCTGAATCCGACAAGGTGTTCAGTGGCAGCGTCACCATGACGGCTAATTCCTGGACATTCCTTGTATTTGACACCCCGTTCGAATATGATGGCACATCCAACCTTGTCGTTGTGATTGACGACAATTCGGGCCGATATGATGGTACGCCTTACATGGCTTGCTCGGTCTATAACACGAGTACAGATCAGGCTATTTATTCATATAGCTCTTATACCAATTACAACCCGTTGTCACCCCCTACCACTTCGGGCTCCACAAGCTGGAATCCGAATGCCAATGCTGTCTTGTCGGTGAAGAACCACATCCTTCTTGGTATATCGACGCAGCAAGCCGTCACCAAGACAATCAATGCCTTTACCATCGATGGAGGCTATTATCTCATTGCCGTGCCTTTCGAAGAGATTAATCCCGAAGAGGTGGAGGATATGTTGGCCAACGTCTATGACCTTTATCAATACGGTGAGGCTGAGAAGGAATGGCTCAACTATAAAGCTGAAGCCTTCAATCTCGAAGCAGGGAAGGGCTATCTCTATGCCAACAGCGACACGCTTATGCTCAACTTCACCGGCACGCCGTACAACGGTGATGGAAGCGTCGTCTTGCACAAAACCGGCGATGGCGAAACGGCAGGTTGGAACCTTGTGGGCAATCCCTTCAATGAGAGAGCCTATATCGACCGAGAGTTCTATGTGATGAGTGCCGATGGTAGCAGGATAGAATTAGCTCAGCGCGATTACATCTTGCCTATGGAAGGCATTTTTGTTGTTGCTAATGAAGAGGGCGAAGTTTTAATGTTCAGTACCACGGCATCTGCCAAGGGCAAGAAGTAAATGATAAGTAGTTGATTAATATTAGTTTACATAAAAGATTCGAGACCACGGGACAGCGAGGCTATGGGACATTGGCTGTCCCATAGTCCCGAAGTCCCGTGTTTTGAAATCAAAAGATATTTGCTCAACGAAAGGCAATGGGAACTAAATTCCGCTATGGCTTTTCGGGTTTTTGTATAGATTGCCATTTTTTTCAAGACTATGGTAAAGCATTACTACACTATTGAAGTGAACCGCTTTGACCTTATATATAACTTATCCTCATCATTTGTTGGTCTTTTTGGAAAAGCAGTTGTTTTCTCGAAAAAAAAGAAATGGTGTTGAAAAATAGTTTATCTTTGCAAGCATAAACTATTGCAATTAGTCTCATTTAATTAATGAGACGTATGATAATGAAAATAAAATATGGTTTTAATGGTATGCTAAACTTGTTTCAATAACTCTCATTGGATCTTATTCGGTTTCTCCTTGTCATTATGGTTGAAATCTCCTTAATATAGGGATTGTCGTTTAATTCTTTCTGTTTGACTAAACTGGTTGTTTGTTTTTGTGGTGTCGCCACAAGTG
>JAEEGJ010023548.1_pt1 | contig 12911 bp, 8 predicted proteins | sample 8958761 | NCBI WGS metagenome assembly JAEEGJ01 (sample SAMN16246546, study PRJNA631951) | gut metagenome | biome: gut microbiome; feature: rumen; material: RS-attached | host: Bos | place: Iran: Karaj | collected 2018-10
CAGAACTCAAACGTCAGTATAACACCGTGCTTGATATCCCCATCATCATCGGCGGAAAGGAAATCCGCACCGGGAACACCGGCAAGGTGGTGTGCCCCCACGAGCACGGCCATGTTCTGGCAACTTTCCATAAGGTTGGCGAAAAAGAGGTCCGGATGGCTATCGACGCAGCCATGGAGGCCCACAAGATCTGGAGCGAGACCCCCTGGACAACCCGCGCGGCCATCGTCATGAAAATGGCGGAGCTGCTGGCCACCAAATATCGTCCCATCATGAACGCGGCCTGCATGCTTGGCCAGAGCAAGAACATCTACCAGGCAGAGATAGACAGCGCCTGCGAGACCATCGACTTCTTCCGCTACAACGTCCACTACGCTTCCAAGATCTATAACATGCAGCCCAAGAACGGCGCCGGAAACATCAACAATACGGAGTTCCGCCCGCTGGAAGGCTTCGTGCTGGCAGTGACCCCGTTCAACTTCACATCCATCGCCTCCAACCTCTGCATGACTCCCGTCCTCATGGGTAACGTTGCCCTCTGGAAGCCGTCAACCACTTCTACGCTAAGCAATTACTACCTCATGCAGCTGTACAAGGAGGCCGGTCTTCCGGACGGAGTCATCAACTTCCTGCCCGGCAGCGGAGCCCTCATCGGCAAGATCGCAACTGAGTCCAAGTGGTTCAGCGGCATCCATTTCACCGGATCCACCGGCACTTTCAACAGCCTCTGGAGGCAGGCAGGGGAGAACCTCGGCAAGTACGTCAGCTACCCCCGTCTGGTGGGAGAGACCGGCGGCAAGGACTTCATCTTCGTCCATCCTTCTGCCGATGCAAAAGCCGTCGCTACCGCCGCCTTCTGCGGAGCATACGAGTTCCAGGGCCAGAAGTGCTCTGCCGCATCCCGCATGTACGTTCCCAAGAGCCTGTGGCCGGAAGTGCTGGGCATCATGAAGCAGTATGCCTCGGAGGTGAAGATGGGAGATGTCATGGACCACTCCAACTTCATCAACGCCGTAATCGACGAGGCCTCCTGGAACAATATCGACGGCTATCTCACTTATGCGGAGCAGTCCACGGACGCAAAGATCGTGATGGGCGGCAAGAGGGACAAGAGCGTTGGCTACTTCGTTGAACCCACCATCATAGAGACCACGGACCCTCATTTCAAGAGCATGGAAGAGGAAATCTTCGGCCCCGTCCTCACCGTTTATCCTTATGACGATGACAAGGTGGACGATGCCGTTAAGCTCTGCGACGAAACCTCTCCTTACGGCCTCACCGGCGCGGTGTTCGGCCGTGACCGCCTTGCCGTGGAGAAGATTGCCCACGGCCTGCGTTATGCCGCCGGCAACTTCTATATCAACGACAAGCCTACCGGAGCCGTGGTTGGCATGCAGCCCTTCGGCGGCGCCCGTGCATCCGGCACCAACGACAAGGCCGGCGGAGAGTTCAACCTCATCCGCTGGGTCATCCCCAGAGTGATAAAGGAAACCCTTGTGAGCCCCACGGACTACAGGTACAGTTATATGAAATAGAGCCGACCAATCATCTCGCGCCACGTTTTAGGTCATTTCCGTGTCCTGGAACGTGGCGTTTTTGTTGTTTTGGCAGGTTTGTCCACGGATTTGGCGTTTTTGGTGGACAAGTTGCCGTTTTGGCGGGTTTGTCCACGGATTTGGCGTTTTTGGTGGACAAGTTGGTGTTTTAGGTTTTTTTGACTAATTTAGCAGTTCAAAAACTAATGTAGATATGTCTGAAAATACTAAAACCACCCTCAGGGACTCTGCGGCAATGCGCTGGCTGGCATTGTTACTGTTAGCCCTTGCAATGTTCTGTTCATACATCTTTATGGACATCCTGTCTCCTATCAAGGACCTTATGCAGGAGACCCGCGGCTGGGATTCCACCGCGTTTGGAACTATGCAGGGCTCAGAGGTGTTCCTGAACGTGTTTGTGTTCTTCCTCATCTTTGCAGGTATCATCCTGGACAAGATGGGGGTACGTTTCACCGCCGTACTGTCTGCGGGAGTGATGCTTGCCGGCGCTATCATCAAATGGTTCGCCGTAAGCAACGCTTTCATTGGCAGCGGCCTCGAGGCCTGGTTCACCAACAACCTTAATTATATCCCACTGTTCGATGAACTGGGAGTCTCGCCGTTCTACCGCGGAATGCCTGCATCGGCAAAGTTCGCCGCCTGCGGCTTTATGATCTTCGGGTGCGGCTGCGAGATGGCCGGCATCACGGTGAGTCGTGGTATCGTGAAGTGGTTCAAGGGAAGGGAGATGGCTCTTGCAATGGGTTCTGAGATGGCCCTTGCACGTCTTGGCGTTGCCACCTGTATGATCTTCAGCCCTTTCTTCGCCAAGCTTGGCGGTAATGTTGACGTTTCCCGCAGCGTTGCATTCGGCGTGGTACTCCTGTGCATCGCCCTCATTATGTGCATCGTCTACTTCTTTATGGACAAGAAGCTGGACAGCCAGACAGGCGAGGCAGAAGAAAAGGACGATCCTTTCAAGGTGTCGGACATCGGCAAGATCCTTTCCGACGGAGGATTCTGGATCGTGGCTCTTCTGTGCGTGCTTTACTACAGCGCCATTTTCCCGTTCCAGAAGTATGCCGTGAACATGCTCCAGTGCAACCTTACGCTCACTGCTCCTGCCGCAGACTCCTTCTGGGCAGGGTCCAGCGTCACCATCGTCCAGTATGTGATAATGCTGGTTGTGGCCGCCGCCGGATTCATCAGCAACTTCCAGAAGGTAAAGTCCCGCCAGTATATTTTCCTGGCAATTTCCATCGTGGCCCTGATTGCTTACTGCTATATGGGTTATATGCGCCAGAGTGCGGAGTCCATCTTCGCGGTGTTCCCTCTGCTGGCCGTCCTCATCACCCCCATCCTGGGCAACTATCTGGACAGGAAGGGTAAAGGTGCTTCCATGCTTGTGCTGGGTGCAATCCTGCTCATCGCATGCCACCTTACCTTCGCGTTCGTGCTGCCTGCATTCAAGGGCAATGCCATCGGCGGAGCCATCGTGGCCTATGTGACCATCCTGGTGCTGGGTGCAAGCTTCTCGCTGGTTCCCGCATCGCTGTGGCCTTCAGTTCCCAAGCTGGTGGATGCAAAGGTGATCGGCAGTGCATATGCGCTCATTTTCTGGATCCAGAATATCGGCCTGTGGCTCTTCCCTCTTCTCATCGGCAAGGTTCTGGACAAGACCAACCCCGGCGTAACTGATCCTACCCAGTTCAACTACACCGCCCCGCTGGTGATGCTTGCCTGCCTTGGCGTGGCCGCCCTCATCCTTGGCCTGGTGCTCAAGGTGGTAGACCGCAAGAAAGGCCTTGGCCTGGAACTTCCCAACATTAAAGAAGACTGATAATGGTAGCAAATACCGCTAAGAAAAAGCATGCGTGGCTCCCGTGGGCCGCGCTTGCTTGTTTAGTAGTGCCGATGTTCGCGTCGTACTACTTCGACGACATGTTCTCCAGCATATCTTACCTCTTTGAGAACCCGTCACTTACGGCTCTGGGGTGGGATTCTGCCGGCTATGGACTGTATGCCAGCGGCTATAGCGTGCTGTGCGTGTTCGGCGGCCTGGTGATAGGCGGCATTCTGCTGGACAAGTGGGGCGTCCGCGTGAGCGGCTCCCTGTTTGTGGGCATGATGGTGCTTGGCGCCGGCCTTGTGACTGTTGCCCTTCTGCGTGGCGGGTCATCGGCCCTTACTGTGGCCTATGTGGGTGTGATGCTTTTTGGTCTGGGGTCGGAGATTGCAGGTACTGCGGTTACACGTTCCATTGCCAAATGGTTCCGAGGCGGCCCCATGGCCCTTGCAATGGGCCTCCAGCTTGCCATCGCCCGCCTTGGCACCGCCTTCGCCCTGGTGCTGAGCCCCCGCCTTGTGCAGCAGATCTCCGGCCACGTGTATTCTTTGGCAGAAACCGCCCGTCCCGCCATGGTCGGCATGGGGCTCATGGCCCTGGGGCTCATCCTGTGGGGCGTTTTTGTGGCCATAGACGCCAAAGCGGATGCGGCTTCGAGGGCAGCGACTGTTTCTGGAGCATTTGCCCGTACAGGGTCGCGAAGCGACGCGGAAGAAACAGCCGCTGCCTCCGAAGCTGACAGCGATGCTTTCCGCTTCAAGGACGTCCTTGGCGTGCTGGGGAACCGCAATTTCTGGCTCCTGGGGCTTCTGTGCGTGCTGTTTTACAGCAGCATCATAGCTTTCAAGAAGTTTGCGGGGGCTATTCTGATACCACGCTTTGACATTCCCGCCCAGGCGGCAGGCTGGATGGTTTCCATGCTGCCGTTCTCCACGGTAATCTTTGCGCCGCTGTTCGGTATGCTTGTGGACAAGGCCGGCCGTGGAACACGGTGGATGGTCATCGGCGCAATCCTGGCTCTGGTGGCGCACCTGTTATTGGCTTTTGCGCCTCAGGGCGTACCTTTCTGGGGGTACCTTGCCATGGTGTTCCTTGGCTTCGGATACTCGCTGGTGCCCGCAGCGCTGTGGCCGTCGGTTCCCAAAATTGTCCCGGACAAGGTGCTTGGAACCACGTTTGCCCTGATTTATTGGGTGCAGAACCTTGGCCTCATGAGCTTCAAGTGGATTGCCGGCGTCATTCTTGGCAAGTCTGAAAGTTCCGGACCCGTGTCCGTGGAACTCATGTTCGTGCTGCTCTGCGTCGCCGCCCTTGTCACTGCCCTGGTCTTTGCCGGCATCTCCCGCAAACATCCGGAGCTGTGTCTTGACAAACCCAACAGCTAGCATAGCCCTTGTCACCCCAGGCCACGGAAACGCGGGAAATCGTGGCCTCACATGTAACGCACGTCACCCCAGGCCACGAAAACACGGTAATACGTGGCCTCACATGTAACGCACGTCACCCCAGGCCACGGAAACGCGGGAAAACGTGGCCTCGCATGTAACGCACGTCACCCCAGGCCACGAAAACACGTTAATACGTGGCCCGGGGTGAAATATTAACATTTTATGGGTAAATGCGTCATTAATAGAGCACACGGCAAGAATTTTGCAAAAATTTAAAATAGTTTTGGAGAAAAGAAAAATCCATTATATCTTTGCAGTGTAATAGAATACTAATACAGCAAACAATATGGCGCTCATTGAGCTCAAAGACGTTAACAAGACCTACCAGGGAGCACAGCCGCTTCATGTCCTCAAGGGAATAGACCTCAATATTGAGAAAGGAGAATTCGTTTCCATAATGGGAGCGTCCGGAAGCGGAAAATCCACGCTTTTGAACATTCTTGGCATTCTTGACAACTATGATACTGGCACTTATCACCTTGACGGTACGCTCATTAAGGACCTTAGTGAGAAACAGGCGGCGGCATACCGCAACCGGATGATCGGTTTTATCTTCCAAAGCTTCAACCTCATCAGTTTCAAGACGGCGGTAGAGAACGTAGAACTCCCGCTCTATTACCAGGGCATGAGCCGCCACAAGCGCCGCCAGCTTGCCATGGAGTACCTTGACAAGATGGGCCTCACGGACTGGGCAGGCCATTTCCCCAACGAGATGTCCGGCGGCCAGAAGCAGCGAGTGGCCATAGCCCGCGCCCTCATCACCAGTCCCCGCATCATCCTTGCCGATGAACCTACCGGTGCCCTTGACTCCAAGACCAGCGTGGAGGTGATGAACCTCCTCACAAAGCTCAACAAGGAGGACGGCATGACTATAATAGTGGTAACGCACGAAAGCGGCGTCGCCAACCAGGCCGACAAGATTATCCATATCAAGGACGGCGTCATAGGAAAGATTGAGGAGAATGAGAAGCATGACGCATGGGGGGCTGAATTGATAAAATAGAGATTCCCGGGACAAGCCCGAGAATGACGACAGAAAGAGTATGTTAAGGGATCTCCTTCATGAAATACATTCCACCCTGCGGCAGAACAAGCTGCGGACAGCCCTCACCGGCTTTGCCGTGAGCTGGGGCATATTCCTGCTCATAGCACTTCTGGGAGCGGGGAACGGACTCATGAACTCCTTCTCCGGGAACATTGCGGATTTCATCAGCCAGAGCATTTCCGTAGAAGGCTGGCGCACCTCAAAGCCGTATGCCGGCTATAAGGAAAACCGATGGATCCAGCTGGACGGAAAGGACCTTGACTATACCACCGGAAAGGACTGGGAGGGAATAATCGGAAATGTTACCATGGAGACAGCCACCACCTCTACCACATTCACCCTTGGCTCACATTCAGTGGCCGGCTACCTCTGCGGCGTAATGACTGACTACTTTGACCAGAACAAGCTCAAGCTCGCAGCAGGCCGCTTCCTGAACCCCGCAGACCTTGCGGAAAGGCGCAAGGTGGTGGTACTCAGTTCCTACCAGTCCAACGAGCTGCTTCCTGGGAAGGACCCGGAGGAGATTATCGGCAGATGGGTAAGTGCCGGCAGCATCTCATTCCTTGTAGTTGGCGTGTACCAGGTAGACGAGCGTACATTCCAGCGCCGCTGTCCCATACCGTATACTACCTATAAAGGTGTCTACGACGCATCGGACAAGATAGAGGCCATAAACTTCACCGTGGACGGCCCCGTTACGCTTGAAGAGCATCAGGAATTCGAGGAGAAGTACCTCTCCGGGCTCAAGGGCATACACGACGTGGCCCCTGACGACGCCCGCGCCTTCTGGATCATGAACGGCTATACGGAAAACCTTCAGATGACAAAAGGCACCAGGATACTCCGCATAGCCCTGTGGATACTGGGTCTTCTCACGCTCATAAGCGGCGTAGTGGGCGTCTCCAACATTATGCTCATCACGGTGAAGGAACGCACCCACGAGTTCGGAATCCGCAAAGCCATTGGCGCGAAGCCTGGCAACATCCTTACGCTCATAATCGCTGAGAGCATAACCATCACGGCCATCTTTGGATATGCAGGCATGCTTCTGGGCATGATTGCCTGCCAGATAATGGACAAGACCATAGGCCAGAACACCGTGGATATAGGGTTCGAGAAGATACAGATGCTTGTGAACCCTTCAGTAGGGGTGGACGTGGCCCTGGAGGCAACCCTCCTTCTTATCGTAGCGGGAACCATTGCCGGAATAATCCCTGCCTGGAAAGCCGCAAGAGTTAAACCCATAGAAGCACTCCGGGCAGAATGAGACTGTTTGACACAGATACCTTCAGGGAAATCCTGGACAGCATCACAAGGAACCGCAGCCGCAGTCTCCTGACGGGCTTCGGCGTGTTCTGGGGCGTGTTCATGCTCATGCTCCTGAGCGGCGGCAGCGGCGGTCTCAAGGAAATCCTGAACAACAATTTCGACGGCTTCGCGCAGAACACCTGCATAGTTTTCCCTCAAAGCACCTCCAAACCCTACAAGGGATTTGGAAAGAACCGTTACTGGAACCTGGAGTATGCCGATGTAGACCGCCTCAAGAACCTTGTCCCGGAACTGGAGACCGTCTCTCCCACCATCGCCCTCTGGAGCCGCCCCGTCACCCGCGATGACAACACCTACACCGGCATCCTCAAAGGCGTCAAGGCCGATTACGCCATGATAGAGGCCCCCAAGATGATGTACGGACGCTACATCAACGAATCCGACGTCCTCCAGGAGCGCAAAGTCTGCGTCCTTGGCAAGAAAGTATACACCACCCTCTTCCCGGAGGGCGGGGACCCCTGCGGCCAGCGCATTAAGGTGGACGGGTCGTACTACAACGTGATAGGCGTAGACTGGAAGGAGGGAGGCGGCATCCAGGTCAACGGCAGCCCTGCCGATATGGTCACAGTCCCTTTCTCCCAGATGCGCAAGGCCTATAACTTCGGCAACGCCATCCAACTCCTCTGCTTCACGGCAAAGGAAGGATATGCCATGAGTGACCTCACGCCTCGCGTGAGGCAGGTCATAGCCCGCGCCCATTACGTGGATCCCACGGACGAGCAGGCCATGTTCCTGCTGAACACGCAGCTCATCTTTGGAATAGTTGACAACCTGTTCCGCGGAATCAACTTCCTGGTATGGCTCATAGGCCTTGGAACGCTTCTGGCCGGAGTTATCGGCGTATCCAATATAATGATGGTAAGCGTGAAGGAGCGCACTACTGAGATAGGAATCCGGAGGGCCATAGGCGCCACTCCGTCACAGATACTTGGACAGATAATGTCCGAAAGCGTTATCCTTACCCTGGTTGCGGGCATGCTGGGAATAGTGTTCAGCGTACTCATCCTTGCCGGGGTAGAGCTTGGAATGACGCAGGACGGCATCCTCAAGGCCACCTTCCAGGTGCCCTTCTGGACGGCCACGCTGGCGGCCATGCTGCTGGCCATACTTGGCGTCATCGCCGGTCTCATGCCGGCATCCCGCGCCATGGCTATCAAGCCCGTAGACGCAATGAGAGATGAATAATAAAAAACTACAGATATATGAAGAAGATTGGTAAATACATCGTTGTGGTCCTGGTTGTGGCTATCTTTGCCGGAACCTTTGCGTACCTGTACAAAAGGTCGAAGCCCAAGGAAGCCCAGTATCAGGAACTTGAGGCCACTGTGGGGACTATCGTGAAATCCACCGTCCTTACCGGAAAGATCCAGCCCCGGGACGAGGTCAATATCAAGCCCCAGATCAGCGGCATCGTGGCGGAGCTGTACAAGGAGGCCGGCCAGAGCGTGAAGCAGGGAGACATCATTGCCAAGCTCAAGGTAATCCCGGACATGAACCAGCTGTCGTCGGCCCAGAGCAGGGTGCGCCTGGCGGAGGTCAACGCCAAGCAGGTGAACACGGACTACCAGCGCAACAAGACCCTCTACGACAAGGCCCTCATCAGCGCCGACGAGTACGAGAAGTCCTACCAGCAGCTGCAGCAGGCAAACGAGGAGCTGGCATCGGCAAAAGAGGCTCTGGAGATTATCAGGGACGGTGTTTCGTCGTCCAACGCCTCCGGGAGCTCCACTTTGGTGAGGTCCACAATATCGGGCCTTATCCTGGACGTGCCGGTGAAGGTGGGTAACTCCGTGACCATGTCCAATACCTTCAACGACGGTACTACCATTGCCACCGTGGCCAATATGGACGACCTCATCTTCGACGGAAACATTGACGAGACGGAGGTGGGACGCATCTCCGTGGGACTTCCCGTAAAAATATCGGTAGGAGCCCTTCAGGACGTGAGCCTTGATGCCACCCTGGAGTACATCGCCCCAAAAGCCACGGAGTCCAACGGCACCAACCTCTTTGAGATAAAGGCCTCCGTGAAGGTCCCCAAGGGAGTCACCGTACGCAGCGGCTACAGTGCCAACGCGGAGATAGTCCTGCAAAAGGCCGAGGACGTTGTTTGCATACAGGAAAGCGCCATCCAGTGGGAAGGGGACAGCACCTACGTCTATGTGGGCGGTCCTGAAGGATACACCCGCCGCGATGTGGAGACCGGCCTTTCTGACGGTGTGATCATAGAGATCAAGGGCGGTCTTGCCGCAGGAGAGAAAGTACGCGGAAGTGAAATCATAAGCAAGAAGAAATGACAGCACTGTTGACACTAGCACTGGCGGTTGCGGTTGATACCGTGGCCACCCCGGACCTCTCCCATCCCTGGGGCCTTGAGGAATGCATCTCCTGGGCCCTGGAGAATAACCTGAGCGTGGTGCAGCAGGAAATGAGCCGGCAGAATTCGGAAATAGATCTGAACAGCGCCCAGTGGTCCCTGGCGCCGTCCGTGCAGGCATCGGCATCGGAGAACTGGAGCTTTGGCCGAGGCCTTGGCGGTGACAACACCTACGCCTCCGGAAATTCTTCCACAACAGGGTTCTCCATCGGCGGGGGAGTGAACCTTTTCGACGGCCTGGCAACGCCCAACCGCATTTCGCAGGCGCGCCTTAACCTTGAAGCCGCCACCGCAGACCTGGAGAAGGCCAGGGACGATATCCGCGTGGCCGTAGCGCGTGCTTACGTGCAGATCCTCTACAACTATGAGATCGTGGACGTTGCAAGGCAGCAGATAAGCATCGACTCCCTTCAGGTTGCCCGCCTGGAAGGCATGATGGCCTCCGGGAAGGCGTCATCGGCACAGGTGTCCCAGCAGAAGGCCTCTCTGGCGCAGAGTCAGGTAACCCTGGTGCAGGCGGAAAACAACCTCCGCGTGGCCATCCTGGACCTTGCCCAGCTTCTGGAATTCCCCACATGGGAAGGCTTTGAGGTTGTCCGCCCCGATGTCCAGGTGGACGATTTCTACCTTGGCCATCCGGACGACATCTATGACGAAGCCTGCGGCCTGCGTCCCGCCATCCGTGCGGAGCAGCTGCGCCTGGATGCATCGGAAAAGACCATCGCCATTGCAAAAGCCGGTTATATGCCGTCACTTTCCCTCAGCGCCGGACTTGGTACTAATTATTACTCCAACTATGGCGGGAAAGGCTTCTGGGACCAGATGAACGACAACTTCAGCCAGTATATAGGGCTGTCGCTTAATATCCCCATCTTCAACAAGTTCTCCACGCGCAACCAGGTGCGGAGCGCGGAACTTAACCGTACCGCCCAGAAGGTGCGCCTCCGCCAGGTGCAGCAGCAGCTGTACAAGGAAATCCAGCAAGCCTGGAACGGAGCCGTGGCCGCCCGCGCCAAATACGACGCCTCCATGATGGCCGCAGACGCGGCCCAGGATGCATTTGACCTGGTCCAGGCCAAGTACGAGAATGGCAAGGCCACTATCACGGAGTTCAACGAATCCCGTTCCCAGATGCTCAAGACCCGCTCGGACGCCATCCAGGCCACATACGAGTATGTCTTCCAGACCCGCCTTGTGAACTTCTACCGCGGCGGCACCATCAACCTGTAGGCAGTTTCCGGAAATATTGCTATCTTTGTACGATATGTACAAGATACTGGACAAGATAAATTCGCCGGAAGAGCTCAGGAAGCTTTCACGTAAGAAGTTGCCGGAGCTGTGCAGTGAGATAAGGGACTATATGGTAAAGTGCTGCGCGGAGAATCCCGGGCACCTTGGCTCCAGCCTGGGGGCAGTGGAACTCATCACCGCGCTTCATTATGTCTACGACACTCCCAAAGACAAGTTGGTCTTTGACGTAGGCCATCAGGCCTATGCCCACAAGATTCTCACGGGGCGTAGGGAAGCTTTCAAGGAGAATAGAAAAAAGGACGGCATAAGCGGCTTCCCCAAGATGGCGGAAAGCAAGTACGATGCCTTCGGCGCCGGCCATTCATCTACGTCCATATCCGCTGCACTGGGTTACGCGGAAGCTGCAAGGATCAAGGGATCCGATGAAAAGGCGGTAGCCATAATTGGCGACGGCGCCCTCTCCGGCGGCCTGGCTTTCGAGGGCCTCAACAACGCCGGTAGTTCCAAGGCCAATATCCTGGTAGTCCTCAACGACAACAACATATCCATTGACGAAGCCCGCGGAGGCATTCACAACTACCTCCTCAAGGTCACCACGTCTTCTACCTACAACCGTGTCAAGAACAGCATCTGGAACCGCCTCAAGGAAGGCCGGTTCAGGCAGTGGATGCAGAAGATAGTCGTGGACACCAAGTCCAATCTGGTGCGTAAAAGCGGCGGTGCCGTGTTCGAGGCCATGGGCTTCCGCTACTTCGGCCCCGTGGACGGCAACGACATAGATGCGGTGGTGGCCGTATTGGAGCGCCTAAAGAAACTCCCCGGTCCGCGTATCGTCCATCTCATTACCAAGAAGGGTAAGGGCTATGCCCCTGCAGAGGCGGATCCCGTTACATGGCATGCTCCGGGAAGGTTCAATCCCGTCACCGGTGAGAGAATCAAGACCGTATCGGCAAAAGACAGGTACCAGGACGTGTTCGGACATGTGCTGGTGGAGCTGGCAAAGCTGGATCCCAAGGTGGTGGGAATCACTCCCGCCATGGCCACAGGCTGTGGCATGAACCAATTCCAGGCGGCGTTCCCGGAGAGGTTTTTCGACGTTGGAATCGAGGAGGGTCACGCTGTAACGTTCAGCGCAGGCCTTGCCGCAGCGGGCATGAAGCCTTTCTGCAACATCTACTCCTCCTTCTCCCAGAGAGCATACGACAATATCATACACGATGTGGCCCTGCAGAAGCTTCCCGTGGTCCTTTGCTTCGACCGCGGAGGCCTGGTAGGGGAAGACGGTGCAACGCACTGCGGTGCCTTTGACCTTGCCGCATACAGGAGCATTCCCGGGGCGGTGGTGGCTGCTCCGTCCGATGAAATCGAGCTCAAGAACCTCATGTACACGGCTCTGAGCCTTAAGGAAGGCCCTATTATTATAAGGTACCCGCGCGGGTATGGTGAGGGTACGCCCTGGAAGGAATCGGCCTTTGAGGAACTCCCGGTGGGGAAGGGCCGCAAGCTACTGGACGGAAAGGGTATGGCCGTGCTGGCCCTGGGCCCCGTTGCCAACAGGGCGCTGGAGGCCGCAAAGCGTCACAAGACGGATTACTGGAGCTGCCCGGCAGTGTTTGACATGCGTTATCTGAAGCCCCTGGATGCAGACATCATGGAGGAGGCCGCAAAGTACAAGATCATCGTCACCGTGGAGGACGGAACCGTGAAGGGAGGCCTCTTCGGAGCGGTGAGCGAATACTTCGCCGGCCGGGCCGATGCCCCTGTAATCAAGGCAGTTGGCATTCCGGACAGGTTCATCCCTCAGGCCTCAAGAGACCAGCAGATGCAGGAGTGCGGCCTTGACACGGAGAGCCTCTTCGACCTTTTCATCGCGATGATGAAAAATATTTAAAAATCTTTTGGTGAATTAAAAAAAAGTACCTACCTTTGCAGTCCTTTCAGCGATTGAAGGATTCAACGAGCGCCGATATAGCTCAGTTGGCCAGAGCACGTGATTTGTAATCTCGGGGTCGTGGGTTCGAATCCCTCTATCGGCTCAAAGGGCTTTGAAATAGCTTTTGGGAGGATCGCATAGCGGCAA
>JAEEGJ010023549.1_pt1 | contig 12911 bp, 10 predicted proteins | sample 8958761 | NCBI WGS metagenome assembly JAEEGJ01 (sample SAMN16246546, study PRJNA631951) | gut metagenome | biome: gut microbiome; feature: rumen; material: RS-attached | host: Bos | place: Iran: Karaj | collected 2018-10
GTTTATATGATGACAGGCGGAGAACCACTTGTCAGGAAAAAAGATATTCTTAAACTTGCAGAAAAACATAATGATGTCCAGTTTGGTATATATAGTAATTCCACACTCGTGGATGATGATTTCTGTAAAGAAGTTGTACGCCTTGGTAATCTTACCTTCATGCTGTCTATTGAAGGAACTCCTGAGACTAACGATGCAAGAAGAGGAGATGGCCATTACGACGCTGTAATGAATGCCATGTCTCTTTTCAAAAAGTATGGAATTTTATTTGGTACATCCATCTGTTATACAAGGAATAATATCGAAGCTGTAACTGATCCAGGATTCATTAAGTTCATTGCAGATAAGGGGGCGAGATTCGGATTTTTCTTCCACTATATGCCGGTTGGTAACAATGCAGTTCCGGAACTGATGCCTACTGTTGCGCAGAGAAAGAAGATGATTGAGCGTATAAGATGGATTCGTTCAGATGAATGTGATACAGGCTTCTTCCCAATGGATTTTCAGAATGACGGTGAAGCTGTAGGTGGATGTATTGCAGGCGGAAGAAACTATTTCCATATCAATTCAAGTGGTGATGCAGAGCCTTGCGTTTTCATCCATTTCTCCAACACCAATATCCATGACAATTCTATTCTTGAAATGCTGCAGAGCCCTCTTTTCATGGAATATCATAAGGGTCAGCCTTTTAATAAGAATCACTTAAGACCATGTCCGATGCTTGAAAATCCAAAGCTTTTAAGGGAGATGGTAGAAAGGTCCGGAGCACATGGAACAAATGAAGAATCAGAAGAGAGTGTAGAACATCTATGTTCAAAGTGCGACGACTATGCTTCTAAGTGGGGGCCTGTTGCTGATGAAATATGGAATTCTGAAACTCATCAAAAGAAGAAATACGAAAACTATATGCCGGCTAACAGAACAGGTAATGATAACCTGAGAAAATTTGAGGGAAAGAAAAAGAACCTGCTCGAGGATCTAAAAAAGCATGCTTGAAAACTGAGTAGGATAAGAGCCATTTGACAGTATTACTTGCTGTTAGATGGCTCTTTTTAAGTGCGATGAATTGTAGTTTTAAAATGATGAGTTTTTACTTGTTGGTGGTGTTTTTATCGTGTATACGCGATGAAAACAGTTGATTTTGTCGTATACACACGATAAAATTAATGCATATCATAGTGTACACACGATAAAATGTTCGTCGGAGGATGTAAAAATGAATCACGATATATTGAAACAAGTCATTTTTGATCAAATCGAAGTTATTCAGAATGCAGAGATCATCCCGAGAGACTATTTTTTTGAGAAGAACGTTAATTATGTATTGGTAGGACTTAGAAGATCCGGTAAGTCCACCCTTTTATATAAGATAGCCAGAGAGCTTGTAGCTGAAGGTTGTGATTGGTCTCAGATAATCTATGTAAATTTTGAGGATGATAGATTATTAGGATTTACAAAAGAAGACTTTAATGATGTCGTAGAGACTGCATATGAACTTAGTGATTCCAAAGATATCTATTTTTTCTTTGACGAGATTCAGATAATAGATGGCTGGGAGCACTTTGCAAGAAGAATGGCCGACCAGAAAAGGCATGTTTACATTACAGGCAGTAATGCCAAAATGCTCAGTTCAGAAATGGCCAGAGTTCTGGGTGGCAGATATATTCCCAAAATGATCATGCCATTTTCTCTAAGTGAAGCGCTTGATTTTCAGAAGATAGCTCATAATGAAGCGGCACTACTTACAACAGCAAAGGCAGCCAAGATCAAAAGGGCTTGTCAGGAATATATTGCCGGTGGCGGGCTTCCTGACGCTCTTCTTTTGAAGAATAAGAGGGAATATATAAAGAGTGTTTATGAAAAAGTGCTTTTAGGTGACATTATTGAGCGTGAGCAGGTTAAGAATAAAATGGCACTTCGTCTTATGGTAAAAAAGATTGCTGAGACAGTAATGCACGAGATTTCCTTTAATACACTTTCTGGTAATATAAAAGCTACAGGAATAAAGACATCTACTGACTCGATGATAGATTATACTTCTTATGCCGAGAATGCATATCTTATATTCAGGACTAGAAATTATGTTTCCAAGTTTGCTGAAAAGGAAAGCACTCCAAGATTTTATTTCTATGATAATGGAATCTTGTCGCTGTTTCTTGTAGATAAACCTTCAGCACTTCTGGAAAATGCAGTAGGAATCTGCCTTAAGCGTAAATATGAAGACGGGGTATATTATTTCAAATCCAACAAGACAGGAATAGATATTGACTTTTATATCCCTGATGAAGGAATGGCAGTACAGGTTGCATACGCGCTAGGTGATGCACAGGAGAGAGAGACTAAAAGTCTTATATCACTCGCCCAAAAAACTGAAGGGGTAAAAAGACTGGTGATTGTTACAAGTGAAGAAGAAAGAACGATAGAAGAAGATGGATATGAAATAGAAGTAATTCCTGTACACAAGTTTCTTTTGTCATGAAATTCATAATTTTTAGGTATGAGAAGGATTTTATTCCATATGCGATTTTGAGTAAAGAGTGGAGTGGTTAACTTTCAGCAGTGCGCCCAGCCAAGGGTGCTTAATCTAGCGGGTGAAAATCCTGCTTTGCGAAGGTTTAACCAACCAGCAAATAGCGAGTCTTGCGTAGTAGTCGGTAACGGCTGGTGCGAAGCGTAGACAGCAAGTTAGCAGGGATGAAATGCTATAGAGCCTCGAAAAGTTATGTATCCGTATGGTCGACGGTTTTACTGTTCCGGAAGACAACATCAGATATCACGGTATTGGTGAGCGATATTTGACACGGCGGGGTCTGAGGGCCATTCATGTTAAACATTATGATTAAACATCAACTGGGGAGAGCCTGCAGTTTCTCGAATCAGAGTATGATATACCAACGTAGCTTGTAGGATATCAAAAGAACTGCAGGCAGTCGGATAGCTTCATAGTACTGATGAAGTCGGGTAATTCCGGTGGAGGGAAGGGAGCTACATAGTAACGGTCTTTCTGAGGACACATCATCCGTACTCAGGGACGGAGGAAATGATGACAACGAAATTGGAAAGAATAGCAGAAATATCAGCGCAAACAGCAAAGCCAGTCTTTACGAGTCTGTATCATATGATTGATGCTGACCTTCTCAAGCAATGTTTTAATGAGATTGATGGGAAAAAGGCAGTAGGAATCGATGATGTGACAAAAGAAGAGTATGGCGAGCAACTAGACAGCAACGTCAAAGACCTTGTCAGAAGGCTGAAGAACAAAGCATACAAGCCCCTGCCCACCAAGAGGGTATTTATCCCTAAGGGAAATGGCAAGATGAGACCGCTGGGCATTGCATCTTTTGAAGACAAGATGGTACAGCTTGCTCTCAAGAAAGTGTTGGAAGCGATTTACGAACCACGCTTTCTGAATTGTATGTATGGCTTCAGACCAAACAGGGGGTGTCATGAAGCACTAAGAGATGTCTACCAACATCTCTCACGAGGCAAGATTAACTATATCGTTGATGCTGATGTCAAGGGGTTCTTCGACCACATCGACCATGAATGGATGATGAGATTTCTCGAATGGCACATTAAAGACCCAAATATACTGTGGCTGATACGAAAGTATCTTAAAGCAGGAGTTATGGTTGATGGTACATTTGAGGACACGGAAGAGGGAACAATACAGGGAGGCAATATCAGTCCCACCCTGGCAAATGTTTATATGCACAATGTACTCACCCTATGGTTTAAGCTAGTTGTCAGAAAAGAGGCAAGGGGAGATTGCTTCCTCGTAAATTATGCCGATGATTTTGTGGCGGGGTTCCAATACAAATCAGATGCAGAGAATTACTACTCTGCATTGCAAGTGCGTATGGCAAAATTTAACCTCGAATTGGAAGAATGTAAGAGTAGACTTATTGAGTTTGGTAGGTACGCAGAGCAGAATCGTAAATCAAGAGGGTTGGGAAAGCCCGAAACATTTGACTTCTTGGGCTTTACTTTCTTTATGGGCAAATCCCGTAAAGGATTTCCGTGCCCTATGGTTAAGACTTCCCGCAAGAAATTTGAGAATTCACTGAAGAGCTTCAAAACGTGGCTCTATGATAATAGAAATCAGCCTGCAGGAAATCTTATTCAGCAACTTAATGTAAAGCTTGTGGGATACTACCAGTATTACAGTGTGACTTTTAATGGCTTTAAAATGAGTGCTTTTCTGCACCGAGTTCAACAGTTTCTACACAAAGTGCTTAATCGTAGAGGCTGTGGTCGCACCTACACATGGGATGGCTTCATTGATTTGTTAAAGGTATTCCCTCTTGCCAAACCAAAGGTTTACTATGCGCTATATTAAGTGTGAATGTTACTGTGAGGAGCCGTGTGCGGGAAAGCCGCACGCACGGATCTGTGAGGGGCTAGGGGTGCGAGTCCTTAGTCTACTCGCCAAACACTCTTGGAGCGGTCTGATGGGATTATGAGTGCTTTCTGTAGCAGCACTTTGATAGAAAGACACTTGTGAGAACATCGGCTCATTATAGGAGTGTTTGAGAAAAGAGGCATAAACACTTGAAAAATGGTTGGATTATTGCAGGAGTGTCTAATCTGAATGTGCTAACACTTGTAAATCAATGGAATTGCCATATGAGTGTCGATATTGCTGTATTTACCTGAAAAAGACCTGAAAAAGACACTTGTGGGATGAAGCAATCTTTATATGAGTGTTATGTGCGGGGATTTGTGGAGTAGTCAAACACTTGTATCAGTCATAGTTTGCTATTCGCGTGTCGGACTCCAATAGTAAGACACTTGAATCAAATAGAGCTTGCATTTGCGTTTCTGCAGGGCTTTCTTGTTTAACCAACACAACCTTCCCACAAGTTTATACAGATTCGCAAAATTAGTATTTATTTAAAAATGCGAAATAAACATAAATGCACATCGTCAGTTATATCCGAAGATAATCTTCTTTTTGCTTCAATCATGAAATCACTTTTTTATAATAGTGAAAAAATCGGAAAGGACAGAATCATGTGATGCCTGTCCTTTTCTTTAGCTAAAATAGTATTAAATTGAATGTATATCTGAATCGTATCAATTAGCAGCCTCCCACACCTCTTTTCCCCGCCCCAAAACCGTACCAAAATGAACGACCCTCATATTTGTGCTCCCATTTTGTGCATATGACTTTATCTTGCTGATATCGGGCCATGAAGATGGAAAAAACTATTTATTGGCTGAATATTGTGCCAAGTTAAGTGTGTCAGGAACCCCCCAGGGGGCTTGTGGGGCGGATTTGACGATGTTATCCTTTCATTTGTGTGAGTCAATATAAACACAGTGGAGGATACTAAATTATGAAGAGTAAATTTTTAGCGGCACTACTTGCTGCAACCATGGCATTATCAATGGTAGCATGTGGTTCAGGTGCAGAAGCGCCTGTGGCAGAAGAGCAGACGCCGGCTCAAACACAGACAGCAACATCTGATGGTCAGACAACTGACGCAAGTCAGTCTACAGCTACAGGTGAAAAGATTCTTCACACTGCAGCATCTTTTGCTTATCCAAGTCTTGATGTACACAAGGAATACTATGGATGGTACACATCAATTTATGGAGTTTCAGAGGCACTGTTTAAGCTCGACGAGACCATGAGTGCTGTTCCATGCCTTGCTAAGGACGCAGTTGCAGATGGCAGCACATGGACTATTACACTTAATGATGGAGTTCAGTTCTCAAACGGAAACCCTCTTACAGCTGATATGGTAATTAGAAACTTTCAGCGTCTTGCTGCAGAGAACAACAGATTTGCTTATCTCGGCGATTTTGAAATGACTGCTACAGATGACAAGACAATCGTTATCGATACAAAGGAAGTTTATCCTACTCTTAAGAACGACCTTGCAAGTCCTGAGTGCGGAATGATCGATCTTGATGCAACAACAGATTTTGACAACGCACCTGTATGCACAGGACCATTTGTTATTACAGAGTTTATCCCTGAGGGAGACGTAACAGTAGCAAAGAACGAAAACTACTGGGGCGGCGATGTTAAGCTCGACGGCGCTGTATTCTACTACATGCAGGAGGATGATCCCAAGCTCCTTGCTATGCAGAGCGGCGAGATCGACTGCTACAACAGCGTTTCATCAGCAGCTCTTGAGGTTTATAACCAGAGCCCTGATCTGTACGATGTAGTTTCAATTCCAGGTGCACGTCTTCAGTTCTACATTCTCAATGAGAATACACTTGATGATTCTGTGAGAGAAGCAATCAATCTCACTGTTGATAAGGACAAGATCGCAGAGTATCTTTCAGGTACAGTATCTGCAGCAGTTGGACCATTCTCAACATCAGCTGCTTATGGCAAGGTGAGCGTTCCTGCAGTAGATACAGCCAGGGCAAAAGAGCTTTTGGAGGCCGATGGTTACACACTTGGAGCTGACGGCATCTACGAGAAGGATGGTAATAAGCTCAGCATCAGCATTGCATACTATGCAGCAAGATCTCTTGATACTCTTGCAATCCTGATCCAGGAGCAGCTTAAGGCTGTTGGTATTGATTCAACACTTAGAGTTGAGGAAGATCCTGATGCTACTTACATTGCTAACGCAGACTTTGATCTTGCTCTTTACTGCATGATCGCTGATAAGTCAGGTGATCCTCTTTACTTCATCGACTCAACTCTTGCAGACGGAGCTTACTACAATGTAGGTGGATTTGAGAGTGCTGAATGCCAGAGCATGATTGAGCAGCTCAGAATTGAGACAGATACTGCAAAGAGAGCAGAGCTTGCCAACAAGATCGTTCAGATTGCTATAGATGACAATGCATTTGGATATGTTGGACTTTTCAATAACACTACAGTTCTTCGTAAGGGCGTAAGCGGATTTGCAGAGTATGTTCCTTTCGATTTCTATGGAGTAGACGCAGAGACTGACATTAATGGCTAAACAAATACTTAAAAGGATCCTGGGACTTGCCCTGATACTTTTAGTGCTGAGCTTTCTTGTGTTTGGCATAATGTATCTGGCTCCCGGTGACCCTGCGGAAAAGAGACTCACCTCCCAGGGTGTGGTGGTCACAAAAGAAATACTGCAAGCGGAGCGGGAGAGGCTTGGCCTCCTCCGCCCCTTTATCGTTAGGTACGCTGAGTGGCTTTCGAATGTTCTCAGAGGAGATTTTGGTGTTTCCTTTAAGGATGATCTTCCCGTAGCGCCAAAACTGATAAAAGGGCTTAAGAACACATGTGGACTGGCTTTAACCAGTCTGCTTTTGGCGCTTATAATCTCTTTTCCACTGGGAATATGGTCAGCGGTCAAAAAGGGGAAATTGGTAGACCATATCGTCAGGCTCTTTTCATTTATAGGTAATTCTCTTCCGAATTTCCTGATATCAGTACTTTTGATGTATCTGTTTTGCATACATATCAAGATCTTTCCTGTAATTGCAGATGGAAGCATCAAAGGACTTATGCTCCCTGCGCTTTCTCTGGCAATACCCATGGCAGGAAGGTTTACAAGACAGATTAGGAGCGAACTCTTAGATCAGCTTGGGGAAGAGTATGTTGTGGGAATGAAGTCCAGAAAGGTAAAGGGCAGATTTATTCTTATCAACAATGTCCTTAGAAACAGCCTTGGACACATACTTACAATAATCGGCCTTCAGATCGGAACCCTGATGGGAGGCAGCGTTGTTATTGAGAATATTTTCAGATGGCCGGGTATCGGCAAACTTGTGATGGATTCCATAACAGCCAGGGACTACCCTGTGATCATGGGCTTTGTGCTTATTATGGGAACAATCTATGTTGTTATAAATCTGATAGTTGATATTACCTACAGGCTTTTGGATCCGAGGTCTTTTTAATGAACCATAAACGGAAAAAGATTAACAGAATAAAAGTAATAATATCTGCAGGTGTTGCACTGCTTTTGGTGCTTATAGCTCTTTTCGCAAGTGTTATTGCACCTAATGATCCATATGCAACAAGCGCATCAGCCATAAGGACAGCTCCGTCCGGGGAATTTCTGTTTGGAACAGATAACCTGGGAAGATGCGTGTTTTCAAGAGTTTTATACGGAGCAAGGACAACTATAGCAGCTACATTTATACTGGTTGCGATTTCTTTTATCCTGGGAAGCATTATTGGAATCCTTAGCGGATATTATGGCGGAATATTGGATGAAATTATGATGAGGATTGCCGATATTATGCTGGCATTTCCTCAGATGGTAGTAGCCATCGCGGTTGCGGGCATTCTTGGAGGAGGACTTTCAAGCGCCATGATCGCGCTGGGAATAACTATGTGGACCGGGTTTGCCAGACTTGCACGGAGTCATACTTTTGCCATAAAGAATTGCCCCTACGTGCAAGCTGCAAAACTGGCCGGAAAGAGTGGGCCGGCTATAATGATGGCCCACATACTTCCCAATATAATAGCACCACTTCTTACAAATGCCCTTACACAGATAGGAACCACCATGATAGGTATCTCGGGCCTGTCTTTTTTGGGGCTTGGAGTTGTGCCACCCACTGCTGAGTGGGGGTCAATGATCAATGAGTCCAGGGCATATATACAGATAGCACCTTGGGCTGTGCTGTATCCGGCAATTGCTACCATAGTCACCATCATAGTATTTAACTATCTTGGGGACTGCGTCATGGAATATAGAGATGAGGATTAAGCATGGATACAATACTTAGGATAAACAATCTCTCTGCCGGCTATGGCGATGAGAGTGTTATAAATGATATCTCTTTTGAAGTGGAAGCAGGTAAAAGAGTCTGTATCGTCGGCGAGAGCGGAAGCGGTAAATCTACGCTTCTTAAGGCTATTCATGGCTTTGGAGGCGTGACTAAAACATGCGGAAGTATAGAGACTCCAAAAGACATTTTACTTGGCTTTGTGCCTCAGAATCCCGGCGGATCTTTTAATCCCATAAGGACTTACAAGGTACAGATAATGGAGGCGCTAAAAAGTAATAACATCGACTTTAAAATAGATGAAGTTGAGAAGACACTCCAAATCCTGGGACTTAATGATGCTAAAAGAGCGCTTGCATCAAGGCCTTATGAGCTGTCAGGAGGCATGAACCAGCGTATGGCCATTGCCACAACAATGCTCTTGGAGCCGGGGATTTTATTATGCGATGAAGTTACAAGCGCCCTGGATGTTAAAACTGCAGGGATGGTTGTGGAGCAGCTTCTTGAGATCAACAAACTAAAGGGTACTACTATTTTGATGGTTACCCACCATTTGGGTATTGCATCTAAAATGGCTGATTACATTGGAATCATGAAAAGTGGCAGGATGCTTGAGTATGGCCCTGCAAAAGAGATCCTGGAGAATCCACAAAACGAGTACACAAAAAATCTCTTGAAGGCCGTACCAAGACTGAAGGTGAGCTGATATGCCGGATTCAGATATAATTTTAGAAGGAAAAAATCTAAATAAAAGTTACGTTGATAAAGGCAAAAAATTGCAGGCTTTAAAGGATGTGAGTTTCTTCTTGAAAAATGGAGAGATCCTTGGAATCGTCGGCGAGAGCGGAAGTGGAAAGAGCACCCTTCTTCGTCATGTCAGCTGCCTGGAAAAGCCTGATAGTGGAAATCTTTATTATAAGGGAACAGAGTATACAGGTAAGTCGCCGGCCTTTGCCGGAACTTTTCTGCAGATGATATTTCAGGATGCCCAGATGTCTTTTGACCCAAGAATGAAGATGAAAAAAGCCGTTGTGGAAGCTGCAAAGGGCTGTGGCCATGAAAAACTGTCACGAATCCTTGAGGCCGTTGGGCTTGATGAGAGTCTTTTGGAGAAAAAGGCAGGAAGCATGTCCGGAGGACAGTGCCAGCGAATGTCAATTGCAAGGGCGCTGTGTTCTGATGCCGGGATTCTTTTGTGCGACGAGGCAACAAGTGCGCTGGATGTTACAACTCAGGCCCAGGTAGTAGCTCTTTTGCAGCAGCTGAGGGAAAAAGAAGGGGTGTCGATCATATTTGTCTCCCATGACATTGCTCTGGTGAGCATGCTGTGCGACAGGATAATGGTAATGAAAAACGGCGAGTGTGTGGAAGAGGGAGAGACCGGTAAAGTTCTTGGAAATCCACAACATGAGTACACGAAAGAACTGCTTGATAATCTTATTGAGTAACAAACTTTTAGAAAAATAATTGAGGTATACGTAGTAATATGACTAAACTTATGCAGATTCCTTTTGAGGAGGAAGCTGAAGATATCAAAGATAAAGTTGTGACCTACTGGTCCAAGAGAGCGGAGAGCTTTAGTGAGCACAAACACGAGGAGATACACAGCAGGAAAAAACAGCTGTGGCAGGCGGAGTTTTTAAGACACTTTTCAGCTGATGATAAGCTGTCTGTTCTGGATGTTGGATGCGGAGCCGGTTTTTTTGAAATGGTGTTGTCGGATTTCGGGTTTGAGGTGACGGGCGTGGATCTTACGCCTGAGATGATAGAGAAGGGAAAAGAGCTGCTTTCACGCCATGGAGCAAAGGCGCGCCTTATGGTTATGGACGCCGAGAAACTGGATTTTGCCGATAGCTCTTTTGATCTGGTGATAAATAGAAATCTTGTATGGACACTTCCGCATCCGGTGGAAGCCTACATGGAGTGGCACAGAGTGTTAAAGCCGGGAGGAATGCTGCTTGTGTATGATGCGGAGTATGCAAAGGGATTTCATCACTATGATCAGATGCAGAACCTTGCCCACAAAAATGTGACCGACGCCATGGTAGAGGAGTGCCACGATATTTACCACATGTTATCTATCAGCACTTTGGACAGACCGGAGTGGGACAAGGCTTGTCTTGAAAAGATCGGTTATGAAAATATAGTTACTGATCTTGGGGCGGGAGATAGACTCTATAGCGAGAAAGACCAGTTTTATATGCCTGACAGGATGTTTCTGGTAAAGGCTCAGAAAGCAATAGTCTAATAATATGAATGGAGTTTGAGATGAGAAGAGGAATTGATACTACAGATATGATGGTATATGGCCACGAAGCCTGGATAATCACTGATAAGAGTGTATATGAGCCGGGGGAAGAAGTCTGCGGAATAATGAGATGGGGACATCACATGAGACCTGACGGATTCTTTCGCCTTGATGAGATAAGAGCCTTTGCCACAGATGAAAAAGGCAACAGAATATCAATAACACCGGTAAAGGGCCCGGGCGATGAGCAGGGAGACTACTATGAGCTTCGCTTTATGCCAGTTTCTGAGGGCATTTATACCCTTATGTGTATCTATGACAACAATTATGTAAGAGATGAAAAAGACGTGTAATACGAGGGTGACAGAAGGACATATCCTGATATTCTTGATGCCAAGAACTATCCTCAGATATATGTGACAAACATAACTGTTGGAGATAAGAAGGGAACTCCCGAATTTATCCATGAGTCCAGGGTAAGCTTTGTACCTGATCCCTGGGAAGCAGACAGCGATGTGCTTCATTTAAAGCTTATTCACGACAAGTTCCCACTTAAAGGATCCACAGTAGTTGTGGTGTTCTATGATGGAAAAGAGTATTTTGAGAGGATTCTGAATACAGATGAGGAAGGTCGGATATTCTTTTCAGTGGAGAAAAAAGGTGTGTATATGGCTGTTACGAGAACTCCGCTGGCAGAGGGAATTCCCGGAATCTATGACAGCAAAGAAATTGCTTCAACATTCACATATGTTAAGAGATAATACAAAACAGGATGCGTTAACATGCATCCTGTTTTTGAATTACTCCGTAGGTCACCATGGGACCATCTTTGACTATGCTAAGAGATGAGCACTGATGGATCAGAACTCCGTCAGTATTGGCAATGGCTGTGTGAAGGGGCCTTCCAAAGTAATCCCTTATCTCACCAAATTTATCACCTTTTGAAAATTTCTCTCCCACCTTTTTTTCCGGATACCAGCAGCCGGTGAATGGGGCGTCATCACTGAATTCTCTGAGTTCTGTCTTGGGATATGTCTTGTACTCTCCTTCAATAAGACCAAGGAATTTCAAAATGTTCAGTACATCTTCTTTGTCTGCCTGTACCTCATCTTTTGGAAGGAGACTAAGCTGACCGCGCTCTATTAGAACACTGGGGATTCCGGCCATGGAGGCTGTGTTGTAGGCGCCTTCGGTGGTGCAGGTACTCTTTACGCAGTAGGAGGCGTTGACGCAGTCCACCATCTTTTTTGCAATATCACTGGCAGGAGAAGCTCCCACGTAGTATGCGTAGGGGATAAGAGTCTCATATCCATCTCCGCTATGCAGGTCAATGTAAGCATCAGCGTTTTTAATAAAAACATCAAACAGAAGGCTTGCCAGTCGATCGGCGGCTGAACCATCCTTGTCTCCCGGGAAGACTCTGTTGAGATTCTTGCCATCCTCATAAACAAGGGACATGGTTCTGTTTTCAAAACCTGACCTGTTGGCTAATGGGATGATGATAAGATTTCCTGAAAGGTCTTTGGGAGAAATCTCATTAGAGAGCTCAATAGCTGCCTGAATGCCGACATATTCCGCATTATGGATACCTGCTGTAACTAGTACGGTTTTGCCCGGCTTTTCGCCACAGATGATGATATGTGGAATGTGTATCTCAGTTCCATCTACATGTATATGGTCTTTTATCGTCTTGCCGGAACTAAGCTCGTGTCCGGCTATATTTATTTTCGTCATTGTATTAACCCTCGCTTCAGAGCCAAGGTTATCATGTTAGGACCGGGATTTTCAAGCCCCCTGGGGGGTTACATAGCTCCCGCGTACACAAAAAACCATAAACATCAGTACCATATCTAATGAACCTCAGCCTTAGGACGCTTGCTAAGTGCTGAGGTTTTTTTGTAGGAATTCGGTGTCAAAAATTAAAATATTTGACACCGGTATTTCAATTGGAAGTTAATCTAATCATATCCATAAA
>JAEEGJ010023551.1_pt1 | contig 12909 bp, 6 predicted proteins | sample 8958761 | NCBI WGS metagenome assembly JAEEGJ01 (sample SAMN16246546, study PRJNA631951) | gut metagenome | biome: gut microbiome; feature: rumen; material: RS-attached | host: Bos | place: Iran: Karaj | collected 2018-10
TTATAAGTATAATGATGATTTTTAACTTGTTTAATAATTGGTGAATTATCATAATAATTAAAAATAGGACTTTCACTACTAAAATTTCTTCTATTGTTTGGTGTAAGAGAAATATTTAAAAATAAACTTTTTTTTAAATAATTTGGATGATGTCTTTTTAAAAATGAAGGTGAAATATTATTATTATTATTAATATTATTATTATTTAAATCATTATTTTTTATATTTATTAATTTTGTTAAATTTTTCAATGTTAAAGAATCTTCGAATATTAAAATTTTATCAGATAAAGAAGATAATTTTTTTTCAGAGTTTGAATGTTTTATAACTAAAATATTATTATTTTTTAATAATTTTTCTTTCGAAATTTCTATTGTTGTTGGATTTTTTCTTTTGGATCGAGTTGGTTTAATTGTAATAATATTTTCCATTTTTATTTAAATTATTATAAATTATTAATATTTTATAATAAAGAGATAAAATATATTTAAAAATATTTTAAACAGTATAATAATTTATTAATATTATAAGATTTAAATGATATTTTATAATAATATTATTATTTATTTTTTTTATTCAAAATTATTATTATAATTTATATTTTCATTATTTAAATATTCATTATTATTATTATTATTATTATCATAAATAATTTCTTGATTATCATTATGAATTTCTTTATAGAATATATCTTTATTTTTTTCTATGAAATTCATTAATAATTTTTTAGAACCTGATTTTTTAATAAACTTATGATCTAATAATTGAGGAATATTAGGTCTTTTATTAGGATCAGTATTTAAACATAATTTCACAAAATCATTAAATTCATTACTAAAATGATTATTATCTTTTAAACCTTTAATAGGATTTTGAATGATTTTTTTCATAGCAATTATAGGTTTAAATTCACTATAAGGAGGTTCACCTTCAACTAATTCATAACATGTAATTCCTAAAGACCAAATATCTGTTTTTTCATTATATTTTTCTCTCATAATAACTTCAGGACTCATCCAATAAGGACTTCCTACTCTATTATTACTATTTATACTATATTTATTCACTGAAATACCAAAATCACAAATTTTTACTCTTCCTTCTGAACTTAATAATAAGTTATGAGCTTTTATATCTCTATGAATTATATTGTTTGAATGTAAAAATAATAAACCAAATAATATATTTTGAATTATTGTTGATATTAATTCTTCATTTATTTTATTATTAATTCTATTTAAATATGTTAATATATTTCCATATTCAAAATATTCTAAAATTAACCATATTGTATTATCTTCATTTAAATAATAAACTCCATAGAATTTTTCTATGAAAAGATTTTGGTTTTTAACAAATCTAAAAAAATTGATTTCATTTTTAATTGAATCAATGTTTTTTTCTATTTCATGACATATTTTAATAGAATAAATTTTATTTGTTTTTTTACTTATTCCTTTATAAACTTTACAAGTAATTCCAATTCCAATTAGTTCTATTAATTCAAATAAATCTTTTGGACAATTTTCATTTGTTAAATAATTCCTAAAAATATTCATATATTAAAATTAAATTTTCCAATAAAAAAAATATAAAAAATAAAGATTTATTTAATCAATAAAATTTATTTAATGATATTTACATTAATTATTAATATTTAATTAATTATTGATAGCAAGAATAAGATTATTTTCAGTTGTAATTTTATTATCACAATATTTCATATAAAAAGTTTTAAATCCTTTATTAATTAAATAAATACATCTAGCTATATCAACAATATATTTAGAAATTAATCCAATATATTTTTTAGATATTTTTTTTTGAATAAAAATTTCTTCAAAGGCTTTTTCTTTTTCACTTTTATTTTTTTCTTTATCATTTATAGGACCAAAAATCCAACTAGTAGCTTTAAATAAAAATATAATTTGTTTAACATTCATTTTTAAAGTATCAATATAAAAATCAATATTATTTAATAATTCAACTCTACAAATATGATGACAACAAGTAGCCATACATAAACCTTTAATTTTATTTAAATTATTATAATTAAATAAACAAGTTAAAGATAAATCAAAAGCACATCCACAAATATGCTTAGCAACTCCAATAAAATAATAATTTTCTTTTAATTTTTCAATAGTTTCCTTTTCAGCAGGAATTTCTTCAATTTTATCTAAATAATTTAAATTAAAATCAATAATATCTGTTCTATATCGTATCATATTTTTTCTATTTTTTTCTTTTTTATATCTTAAACCTCCTTTTCTTTCTAATAAAATAATAGGAGATTTTTCATTATTTATTTTACTTATTTCTTCACTTAAACCTCCTTTTCCAGCTCCAAATTCTATAATAATACAATTTTCAGTGTTAATATCCAATAAATTTGATTTAAAAACTAATTTACTTATTGCTTCATTTTGAATTTCATGTTTTTTACTATGAATTATTTGATCTGTTTCTTTTAAATCTTTTTCTATATTTATATTTATTCCACTTATTAAATAATTTATATCTTTATTTTCATTATTTTTATTATAATTCTCTAATATTAATTCTCTTAATTTATTGTCATCTACATATTTTGAATATATTTTCTTGCATATTTCATATGATGATATTATTAAATCAATCATTTTTGAATATTCATCAATTTCTAAATCTTCATATTTCATATTATATAATTTTTCTAATTCTTCTTTTGAAGGAAGAGAATAATTTTTATTTTCTTTTGCTTTATTTATATTTTCTGAATACCAAGGAAATTCTTTGTGTTTGTTTTCATTTTTTAAAGTATTACAGTTTTTAAGATGATTTTCATATTTTGATTTTAAAATTCTATGTTTTGAATCATAAGGACATATTAAAAATTCTTCTTCTTCATTTGGTTTATGATAAACACAAAATTCACTTCCATTATATTTATTAAAATTACAATATTTAAATTTTTTTATTATATAAAATTCACATTTATTTGTGTCTGGATTATGAATTGGAATTTCTTTTTCTTTTCCTTTATATATTATTTTTTTTGTTGGTAATTTTAAACTATCTTCTTTCAATTTTATTTTTTCTTCTTCTTTTTTCTTTTTTTTTTCTACTTTTAAATCAATTTTTTCCATTTTAATTTTAAAATAGATAATTATTTTAATTTTATTAAAAAAATTTAGAAAATAAAAAAAAATAATTTAATAAATATAAAATTTAAAATTTGATTAAATATAAAGAATTACTATTATAATTTTTCCACATTATAATTTATAAATTATTAAAATTAAAAAAAAACATAAATATTTTTATTTAACCCATAATTATTTATAACAATTTAAATTATAGTTTTAAAAAAATAAAAATTTTCTAATTATATTTAAGTCAAATAATTCTTATTTTTATTAAATTCATATTATTAACCCAATATATATAATTCTTATATTAATCAAATATTATAAAAATTAAACGGGTTTTTTAACAAAATAAAAATCTATTTTTTATGCTCCTTAAACATATTTCCTACTTTTTGTTTTAGTACTTTATTATTAATAAATTTTTCCAATCCTTCTAAACCAATAACAATAACAGACAAATTATCTCCTGACAGTTTATCCATAGAATTCTTAATAATCATATTACAAACATCCAAAGAAACTAAATTAATATCAGTTCTTCTTTCTTTATCAGTATTTTGAATAGCAAACCAAGCACAATCAATAATTTCATTATTTTTTAACATATCAAAAATTCCATCACATCCTAATATAATAAAATCACATAAATTATTATTTTCAAAAATAAAAATTTCAGGAGTAGAAATAATTTGATTAGGAATTCCTCCTAAATTTTTAAATTTAGATTTTGGATCTCCAATAGTTCTACTAACAGAAAGATCACAAGGATAAATTCTATAAATAACATCTACATCATTAGTATATTTATCGAATTCTTTTTCATTTTGAATAATTGTAACTTTATTAATATCTCTAAAAGGATCATCATTATCAATATATACTTTACAACCGGATTTAATAATTCTTTCAAATTCTTTTGGATTATTAGGCTTATGATCAATAGTTAAAGGACGAATTTTACTTCCATTTTCCATTGACATAATTGCTCTTGAATCTCCTATATTACATAAAAATATTTTATTATCAACTATTAAACAAACTAAAACACATGAACCGCTAAAATCAGTTTTTTCATTATATTTATTTAAATCATCTGGAGTTAAATTCTTAAATTGTTGATTAAATTCATTTTCTGCTCTTTCAACAGCTGAGATTAAACTTTGTTTAACATCAATAGGAAAATTTTTATCTTCAAGAATAAAATTCAATAAATTATCTCTTAAATAAATAGAACATTTATCTCCTCCATGACCATCAAATATTGCAAAATATGATATTTTTGGCCAAGTTTTTAATTTGCAATTATGAGGTTTTTTAATACCCACACATACTGCAATTTTATCTTCATTATCATCTTTAAGTAAACCATGATATGAATTAAAAGCATATGATTTTATTATTCCAAAATGTTTTTGAGACATTTCTCCTTCTTCATATCTTGGATATTCTTTCTTTAAAATGTCAATTGATAAATCTTCTTCCTTTTGTAATTGTAATTCGTTTGTTGCTTCTGGTTTTGATTTAAAGTTTATTATCGGTGATACATTATTTATTATTTTATTCGCGAAATTTTGAGCATTTGTTAATGTGTGACTGTCTTTTCTTTTGTGATTTGCTTTTTCATTTTTCATTAATTTGGATTTATCTGTTTTAGGCTGTTTAACTGAATTTGATTTTTTTGTTCGACGACCTTCCATTTTTTTTTATTTTATTTTATTTTACTTTTATTTTTATGAATTTTATTCTTGATTATTTAATTTTTTATTTTTAAGGTTGTAAAATTTTTTTGATTTTTTTATTAAATTTTAAAATTTATGATTCATTTAAAAATTTACTTTTTAAAAGGAATTCTTTATATTTTAATTATAAATATATATAATTAAATAAATTATTTACTTATTTATTTTTCTTTTTTTTAATGGTTGTTAAATTTATTTGAAATAATTTTCCTAATAATAGGATGATAAATATTTTTATTTTTTTCAAAAAAATCTTTAGCTTCATTAGGTTGAAAATCAAACCAATAAAAATAAAGATATTTAACAAATTTTAATCTCCCATTTTCAAGAAGAAACTTTTTAACTCCATTTATACAATCTTCACTTTTTAATTTTAATCCTAAAAGAAACCACATATTCATAATTTCAACATTATAATAATCTTTTTCAAAACCTAAAATATTTTTAATATTCTTATAAACATCAATATGAATTTTCTCAGAATTAATAAAAGAATAAATTAAAAAATATAATTTAACATTATGATTCATTTGAATAAATAAATTTTTATCTTCTAAACTGGAATTTCCATTAATAAATTTATCAAATAAATTTAAAGCATTATCACATAAAGAACTTTGAAAATTAAATTCGGCAAAAGGTTTTCCATAAGAATTAATCCATAAATCCCAATCAACATTACTTAATATTTCTTCTCCATCTTTTCCTTCTGTATTTTCCATAATATATTGTTCATAAACTTCTTTAAAAGCTTTATAATCAACACTATTAAATTTATATTTTTGAATATAAATTTGAATCATTAATTGAAAAACTTCATTACCAACTAAACTTTGTAAATAATATAAAAATTGAAATCCTTTTTCATAAGGAATTAAAGAATAATAATCAATAGGATCTAAACCATAAATATCAGGATTTAAAGAAGTAAAAGTAGAATCTTCTCCTAATTTTTCTATATCATGAATTACATTTTCAAATCCAATTAAATATTCTAAATTTTCCATTTCTTCACCATATATTAATCCTATTACTTTTCTTTCTATAAATTTACAAAATCCTTCATTAATCCAATAATTCTTCCAATTTTTATTCGTTAATAAATTCCCTGTCCAAGAATGAATCATTTCATTTATTAATATATTTAATAAAGATTTATCCCCTGATAAAATTGAAGGAGAAATAAAAGTTAAATTTGGATTTTCAATTCCAGCGAATGGGAAATTAAAAGGTAATATTAATATATTAAATATTTCCCATTCGTAATTACTACCTAAATAATATTCTATATTTTCTAAATATTTTTCAATATCTTCAAATTCTTTTTCAGCTTTTTCAATTAAGCCAATTTCAGTATATATTCCACATCGATTTGATAGTTTTTTATATTCAAAATTACCACAAGCAAAAGCAATTAAATAAGTTGGAATAGGTATTTTTTGTTTATATAATATATTATTTTTTTTTGTGTTTGAATTATAAAAAAATCCTCTTTGAATTCCACTGAATAAAAATTTATATGGTTTTTCAACTTCTAAATTTGCTTCTATTGTTACTTTTGCAAAAGGAGAATCTTGACAAGGAAATAAATTCCTACATTGAATAAATTTACTTTGAGTATATATAAAAGAATATTTTTTACTAAATGTTTGTTCTTTATCTATAAATTGAAGAGCAGAATTTTCTTTTGTTATAAAAGTTATTTTTATTTTTAAATAATCTGGTTTTGGATCTTCAGAAAATTCAGGTAAGAATATTATTAAAGGAGTTCCTAAAGTATTTTTAAATTCATTTTCTTCGTGAATTTGAAAATTTAAAGGATAAACATTATTATTTTGAATATATTCTACTTTTTCAATTTGAGGTCCTTTTAAGTCTAAAACTAAATAATTTATATTTTTATCAATATATAAATATGTTGTTGTTATTGATCCTGATAATATTTTTTTATTAATATCTAATGAGGCAAAAATTTCCATTTCTTTTTGAAGAATTTTATCAAAATTTGAATATGAAGATATATCTTCTTGATTTAAATCTATTGTTATTGTTCCTTCTTCTGTCATTTTTTTAATTTTTTTAAATTTTTAAATAAAAATTATTTATAATTTAAATATTTGATTAATATATATTTTTAAGATTCAACAAATATATTTTCTTTTGCAAAATTATACATTCTTTTAGCATAAAATTCAGGTTCAACAGCAGAAATATTTTTTATATTTTTCCCATGTAAAATATACAAATATTTATTTTCCAAAAATTTTTTAGCATTATAACTTTGAAGATAATCAATAATACCTAAAATATAAAGATATTTATTTTGTTGAGACTTAAAAATTTTATATTTATATCTTTCATCAGCAAATAAATTAAAAACTTTATTATAATCATTTTCAGAACTTTGAGGAGGAATTTCATAAATATAAAATAAAAGAGAATAATCCATAATATTAGATTTAACTAACATATTTAAATCAGATTGTAATTTATCTAAAACTTCACTAACAATTTCTATATTAAAATTAATAATTTCATCATTCATTTTTTGATAATTAAGAAAATCTAAATCTTTAAATGCATGTTCTCTTTCTGCTTTTCTAATATTTTGAGTTTTTCTTCCTTGTAAAGAACCTTTTAAATCAAAATATCTTTTAAAATAAATATTATTAAAACCTAAAGGATTAATATTTTGCATTAAAACAATATGAATTTTAGAAACTCCACCAATTATAATTGAATAAGCACCATATAATTTTGCAAGTAAACTTTGTTCATTTTCTTTCATATTTTCACAATAATTTTCCATTAAATTATTTATTAATGTATCTAATTCTCCTTTATTAATTGTTTTTATTATAAATTGATTATCATATGAAAAAAAAAAGAAACTTCCACTTTTACCTTGACTTTCTTTTATTTTATTTATATTTTCTACATTATTTTTTGGATTTAATGATTCACAAATTTTTTCATCTATTTCATCTATTCTTCTTAAATATTTAAAAACTTTTGGACAATATTCTATTATTTCTGCATCATATCCATCTTTTGAATAGGGTGATGTTACTGATATTGATTTATATGATATATTATCTTCATTTATTGCCTCACTAAAACTATTTACTGCTATTATATTTTTGTATTGTTTTTTATTCATTTGTAATTTAAATTGAGATATATCTATTTCATTATCAAATAAATATTCATATTTTATTTTATGATTTTTCATTTTTGTAAAATCTTTTGGTTTTAAATTTTTTATTGAATCTGATACTATTGAATCAAATTTTTTTTTTACTTTTGTTTCTGTTTCTTCATTATTGATTAAATTATTTGAATTTTTAGTTAAATTTATTGTCTTTTTTATTAAAATTAATTTTTCTTCTTTTCTTTTTTTAATTTCTTCAAATATATTACTTAAACCATATAATATACAACACATAAATTCTAAATTCATACAACATGATATTACTGTTGTTAATGGTTTGTCTTTTCCAAAAAAATTTGAATCTTCTTCATGTAAAACTGAATATTTATTTAAATTGTCTTTTTTTTTCAAACATGAAAACAATATTTTTTTAAGATTTGGTTGTCTAAAAAAAAACATTATGAAGCTTATAGATAAGTTACTAATCAAAGCAAAATCTTTCAATAAATTTTGATTTTCAATTTCAAATTGAGATAAATTTAAATCTATTACAAATAACATTGTAGGAAAGAAAACTATAAGATAAAAAATTGTATATAAAATATGACGTATTACAAAATTATTTTTCAAATTTTTTATTATAAATCTACCACAACAAAACCTATTTATTAATAAAACAATTGAAATTATTCCAATGATTAAAAAGAGTACATAAGCTAAAAGGTTTAATAATAAAATTCTTTTTATTGTATCGAAAAATGTATTTCTAACATTATCTTTATCTTTAAGATCTGAAAAATACCAAAATAAAACAATAAACTCAGTAAAACAAAAAGTAAATATTCCAATTGAATATTTTGTAACTCTATTTTTTTGTTGAGCAACTGGATTTCTTAAAATAAAAAACATTTCTAAAGAAAGAGCACAATTTAATAAAATTGTATATAAACAAGTAATGATATTTAAATTAAAATTGGATAAATAAATTATATTTTTTGGAATTATTGGAAATTTTGATGTTAACTTATGAATAATATCTACTTTTTCTACAACTAATCTTGAATAAATAAATACTCCTTCAGTTATACATATTTTATACATTATTTGTGAATAAACAGATGTATCATTTTTAATTGATAATATAACAATAAATATAGATAATAAACTTAATATCCCACTAAGGTAAATAATATTGTCAACAGAAATCATAATTTTTTAAATTAAAATTCTTTAAAAAAAATAAAAAATATAAAAAATGAATAAAAATTAATAAAATATATATGTTTAATTTATATACATACGAAAAAAACAAAAAATTAGAAAAACACAAGAAAAAAGATTTAAAGAAATCATCATCAGAAAAAAAAATTCATTCTTTATTAACAAATAAATTAGTAAAAAGATATAATAGTAGAATTAATCATTTTATATTAGATATGGTAAAAAAGCCTTTAAAAGTTAAAGAATATCTTCCTCCTATGGAAACATGTAGAAAACTATTTTTAGAAGAACAAAATTATAAAATTTTAGGTCCAAAAGGTTTTGTATTAAAACATTATATTTCAGATAAAGAAAGAATAGAAAAATTATTAAAAGAAAAAAGAATAAATGGTGAAGATTATGATTATGAATCAGCAAAAAAAAATCAATTAAAATTAAAAGAAAAAATAACAAAACAAAATGAAAAAAAATATTATACTATAGAACAACCAAAAATGAGATTTAAACCAAGAACAGATTTAGAAAGAATAGTAGATTCATTAAATTCATATTCATATATGAAAGAATATTCACAATTAGTTAGAAAACAATTAAAAAATTTAGAAATTAATTCTTTGAAAAAAATGATATTAAAAAATGAAGAAACTTATAATTCTTCATCTTCAGAATTAAGTTCTTCTTTTGAAGAAATAAGAGTTAAAAGTGAAATTTCTTTAGATTCAATTACTCAAATTTACAGTCAAGATTCTAAGAAAAAAGAAAAAAAGAAAAAAAGAACTAAAGGAAGAATTTTAGTTGATTCTGATATGGCTAAACAAATTTTACATGAATATCATAATAAAACTCATTTTAAAGCTGCTAATGCTTTAGCTGAAAAATATACTAAACCTGAAACAAAAAAAAAAGAAGAATTTTTATATAAAAAAATTAAAGGATTAGATTCTAATAATAATTCTAAAGAAAATAAAAAAAAATACTTAAGTAGAAGTGTTATTAATTTAAATCGATTTAAAAATAAATTTATGAATGATAAACAAATTCATCAACAAATTAATAATTTAAATCAATTAAATTGTTTTGTCAAAAAATTTCCTATTGAAGAAAATAACTTTGATATTATTAAAGCTAATCCTTTATTATATTCTTTAAATAAAAAATTTAATGAAAATCAAGATGATATTAATTTAAAAGATAAATTAGAATATTTGAAAAATGTTAAATTAGAAAAAAAAGAAAAAAAAAAAAAAATACCTTATTATTATTATAAAAAATTTTTTAAAAATGAAATTTTAAATAAAACTAAAGGAGCAAGTGATTTATTTAAAGAAGAAAGAGTATGGGTTGAAGGAAAACCAATTCCTATTTCTAAAATGGATGAAATTGCAAATTATGTTTTAAAAATGTGTAATTATAATAAAACTAATCATAATAAATAAAATAGATTTTTATTATTTTAATTTAAATATATTTTTTTTCAAATAAATTGTTAATTGTTGATTTAAATAATTTTGTTTATTATTAATGAAAATTTTCTATTATTATATAAATAATAGCATAAAATAAGTTTTTAATTCATATTAAAAATATATATTCTTTTTAATATTTAATTATTTTGATTATAGTTTTCTAGTTTTAAAACTAAAGTTAAGAAAACTTTTAAAATTTAAATATTTAATTTATTAATTCTTTTATTTCATGTTATCTAAATTTATAAATTATTTTTTATAATAGAAGTTTTGGTAGATAATAAATCTATATATTCATATAATAGATTTTATATATTTTGTTAATTCAATTTCTCCTATATTATTTTTATTTTCATAAAATTTTATTTTTATTTTTTCCTTTTTTAAATATATGAATAATGCTTCTATTTAAAAAACAATAATATTTTAACATCTGAGTAATTGCATAATTTAAGTTATCATTCCAATTAATCAACTAAAATGAATCTTAAAAATTGTTAGTGAAAAACTAAGATTTATAAATATTCTTAATAAATTTAAGTTTATATTAAAAATATTAATTTCATAAATTAAAATTTTAAAAAATTGAATATGATTCATTGGAATCACACATATAAATAGGTGGATAAGATGTTTTAATTATCACAGTTGGGTAACATTTAACCCACACTAAATTTTCAATATGTATTGGAGCAATGTTTTCAGGTTTATAATTATTACATTTATATATTCCACCACTTATGGTTTTTCCAGGCCCATTCCCTTCAGAATCTCTATATAATATAACACAAGATATTTGAACTTTATATCCTATTAATGACTTTTATTATAAATAATTTCTTTAATTCATTATTATAATTAAATGAAATAAAGATAATCTATAGTATATTAAATAAATTTTCAAATAAAAACAAAAAATTTAAAAAATAAATTAAGAAAATCCCTTAAAATATACTTCGATATCAAGATTTATTATATTATAACTATTACTTATAAAATAATTATAAATTAATATTAAATTAAAGCTCATTTAAATTAAGTGTTTAAATTTAAATATTCAATCAATTTATTTTTAAACTTATTCCAAAAAATTAAATGTTAAAAATTGAATCTAACACAGATAAGAAAATGTGATTTTAATTATGAAGTTACAATTATTATTTCACTTAATTCTTTTATTCTATTTTTCTTTTTTCTTTTCATCATTTAATTTTTATATTAAGAGAATTATGATTTTATTATTCATATATTTTGAGATATCCTTCTTTCTTGAGAAACTTGTTGAATCAATTATTATTTATATATTAGAAGTTAGATTATTTATATTTTATAAATTAAGATTTGATTGGAAAATATCTTGATGAGAAAATGACATTTGAGAATTTATTATATTTGTATTTTGAGGAATTTGAGGATTTAAATAATATTTTACTAAATTTTGGTTTTAGAATAATATTATTAAAAAATTAAAGGTTTATTCTATATTTTTATTTGCTCAAAAGTGAAATAATATTTCATCCACTAAATTATTTCTATTAATTCCATTTCCTTGATTTAAATATTTGAAACTTTGGATTATTTCGAATACATTTTCATAATATATTTATACTTTAAAAAATTAAGTGATTTATATTTCCTTATATTATTTTTATTTTCTTTTGTTTTATTACCATTTTATTTTATAATAACCTTTATATTATTTAAATTTTTTCTTCATTTTTTTTATAATTTTTATTCTTATAATCCTTTAGTTAGTCATCAAATAATAGTATAGAAATATTATTTTCATTTTCAACTTGATTTATAATATGTTTTGGTGCATTAATATCTAAATTTAAAGAGTATTTCTTATTTTTTATTCATCTTCTTTTAAAATCATTCAAATTGTTTATTTAATTCTTTTTTAAATTATTATTTATATTAGAAATTTTACTCCTTAATCTAATTATCATCATTTATTATATAATGAATAAATTTTTATATTTAATAATGTATTTTAATATTATAATTTTATAAGAATTTATCAGTCAATATTATAATTTTTATTTCTATCCATTAATATTTGTTTATATTCAAATTATTATTTTATTATTATTAAATTTATTATATTATTCAATCTTTGTTAAATTTTTTTTAACTTAAATGACATTAGAATTATCTCTTAAATTATTAAAGTTAATATTTTTTTTTTATTACATTAT
>JAEEGJ010023552.1_pt1 | contig 12908 bp, 10 predicted proteins | sample 8958761 | NCBI WGS metagenome assembly JAEEGJ01 (sample SAMN16246546, study PRJNA631951) | gut metagenome | biome: gut microbiome; feature: rumen; material: RS-attached | host: Bos | place: Iran: Karaj | collected 2018-10
GCAGGAGATGTACTCCGTCTTGGTGAATTTGATGCGGGCGGCTTGGAGAATGGCCTCCCCCAACCCCTCCAATTGGAGGGGGGAATAGTGCGGTGCATGTATTGCAATGTCTGTGGCTTTGCGGTCAATAAGCAGAGAGCCTGCTGCCATGGCGGCCTTGAGCTGCAGCGTCTCCCAATCATCTTCGCGGGGGAACCGCGAAGCACCGGACAGGTCGAGGGTGATGGTGTCATCCTTGATGCTGGCCTCGGCCTGGGCACGAAGGGCAGTGCATTCCGGAATTAGCTCTACCAGTTTGCGGGCGACGGGGATTTCGTTTTCAGGCTCCTCGCTGAGGCTGACGCGGATGGTGTCGCCAATGCCCTCCGTCAGTAGGGCACCGATGCCTACTGCCGACTTGATACGGCCGTCCTCGCCCTCGCCGGCCTCGGTGACACCGAGGTGCAGGGGATAGTGCATATCCTCCTGGTCCATGGTCTTCACCAGCAGACGGACGGTGGTCACCATGACTACGGTGTTCGAAGCCTTGATGCTGATAACCACATCGTCGAAATGCTCGCGACGACAGATGCGCAGAAACTCCATGCAGCTCTCTACGATGCCTTCCGGTGTGTCACCATAGCGTGACATGATGCGGTCTGACAACGAGCCATGGTTCACACCGATGCGGATGGCCGTGTGATGCTCCTTACATATATGAAGGAAAGGGACGAGCTTCGCCTCGATCTTCTTCAGCTCCTGGGCATATTCCTCGTCGGTGTACTCCAAGTGCTTGAAGGTACGTCCTGGGTCGACGTAGTTGCCGGGATTGATACGCACCTTCTCACAATATTGTGCAGCGACATCAGCCGTATGTGCCGTGAAGTGGACGTCAGCCACAAGAGGCGTCATATAGCCGTCGGCCTTCAGCCGCGCCGAGATGTTCTTCATGTTCTCGGCTTCACGGGTACCCTGTGTCGTGAAGCGCACCAGTTCACCACCGGCATCGATGATGCGCTTGGCCTGGGCCACGCAGGCTTCGGTGTCGTTGGTGTCGGTGGTTGCCATCGACTGGATGCGGATGGGGTTGTCGCCACCTATGGCGATGTTGCCCACATGGACAACAGAGCTAGTTCGTCTTGTACTCATATTTCACTTCTGCTAAGTCTTTGTTCGCCTTCTCAATCTTGGCACGCAGGCCTTCCTTGTAGCTGCTGAGACGTTCGGCAATGGCTTCGTCGCTGAGCGCCAGCATCTGGACAGCCAGGATGGCGGCGTTCATGGCACCATTGACACCGACTGTAGCCACGGGAATGCCCGGAGGCATCTGGATGATGCTGAGCATGGCATCCAATCCGTCGAGCATGCCCTTGATGGGTACACCGATGACGGGTAGGGTGGTGTTGGCAGCGATGACGCCAGGCAGTGCCGCAGCCATACCGGCAGCAGCAATGATGACGCGGATGCCGCGCTGACGGGCATTCTTGGCAAACTGTTCCACCTCAGCAGGTGTGCGGTGAGCCGAGAGGGCGTTGACTTCAAACGGAACCTGCATGTCGTTCAACAGTTGGCAGGCTTTTTCCATGACGGGCAGGTCAGAGGTGCTGCCCATGATGATGCTTACTATTGGGGTCATTTCTTTTTCGTTATTACGTTATATCGTTATATCGTTATTACGACATTATAAAAACAGGATGGAGACGGCGGCGCAGAGGAAGCCGATGCCGAAGCCTCCGACGACTTGCGAAAGCGAGTGCTGGCGCAGAATCATGCGACTGGTGCCCACCATGCCTGCTACGATGATAACCAGACAGAGCCACCATACGGGATTGAAGCCCAGGTAGTAGGAAAAGGCAAACAAGGCACCGGCCACACCACCGATGGCCGCGGTATGTGTTGATATCTTCCACCAGATATTGATAAGGGCACACACAATCTGTACGGCCAGTGCTGCCACGATGATGGAACCCATGAAGTGTGGCATGTGCAGGCGTTCCATGACGTAGACGCAGGTGAAGTAGCTGATGATGGAGAGGATGTATGGTATCATACGCTTCTCGCGGTGTCCCAGTTCAATGAGGTTCCAGCCCTGATAGCGCCGATAGACGTGGATGAGCAGGGAGGGGAGCATGACGGTGAACAGGTAGACCATCAGCAGTACCTGAATCTTGTACGACCACGGGAACATGTTCAGGTAGCTGAACAGGAAGAGCAGCGCGATGCCTACGATGGGCAGGTAGAACGGCGTGAACAGCATGCTCAGCAGTCGGGCGGTCAGGATAATTTGCTTTTGTTGTTTCATTACTTTTGTTTATTTTCGGCGGGGGAACCGCCGAACACTCTATTCTTTTTGGCGGGGGAACCGCCGAACACAATATTATTTTCGGAGGCGGGCGATGGGAATGCCCATTTGTTCGCGATACTTGGTCACCGTACGGCGGGCGATGGGGTAGCCTTTCTCTGTCAGCAACTGTCTCAGCGCGTCGTCGCTGAGGGGCTTGCGCTTGTCCTCGTGTTCGATGAGCTCACGCAGGGCCGCCTTGATTTCACGTGTCGACAGCTCTTCTCCTGATTCCGTCACGTAGCTGTCGCTGAAGAAATAGCGCAGCGGGAAGGTGCCCCAACGTGTCTGTACATATTTTGATTTCGACACACGCGAGATGGTGCTTACGTCGTAGCCTGTACGCTCGGCGATATCCTTCAGGATCATGGGGCGCAGCGATGCCTCGTCGCCGTCTTCGAAGAAGCGATGCTGCCAATGGATGATGGCTCGCATCGTGGCAGTCAGCGTCTGCTGACGGACACGGATGGCTTCGATGAATCCCATGGCAGCCTCCAGTTTCCGCTTGGTATAGATCATGGCCTCCTTCATCTGCAGGCTTTGCTGCTTCTGGTTGGCCTGATAGTCTTTCAAGGCCTCGACGAACGATGGCGATACGGCCAGTTCAGGCACTTCACCGCTGTTCAGCGAGAAGGTGATGGTGCCATCGCTGTGTGTGTCGACGATGAAGTCGGGGGTAATCTGTTGCAACGAGCGGCCTATCGTCTCGCTGATGGATGCACCAGGCTTGGGATTCAGCTTCCGTAGCTCTGCTATCAGCATCTCGGTCTGCAGGTCGTTCAGCTTCAGACCTTGCTGCAGGGCATCCCAGTGTTTTTTGGTGAATCGGTCGAAATAGTCGTTCAGGGCCTTCTCCATCAGTGTCTTGAGTGGTGAGGGGTCGCGACGCTGAACCTGTAAGAGCAGACATTCCTGCAGGGTGCGAGCGCCAATGCCGGCAGGATCGAACTCCTGCAACAGGTGGAGCACGTGCTCCACTTCGTCGGTGGTGACGTTGATGTTATGGTAGATGGCCAGCTCGTCGCTGATGCTGTCAAGAGGTTTGCGTAGCAGGCCGTCGTCGTCGAGCGAGCCTATCAGATACTCCATCACGTTATGCTCGCGCTCCGTCAGGTTGGCCATATTCATCTGTTCTGTCAGCAGGGCGATAAACGAAGTGGTCTGTCCGTAGACCATCTCCTCGCGCTCCTCTTGCATCGACTGTCCACCATGATAGACGGGCAAATCCTCGTCATCGCGGCCGATAGATTCCAAGGCGGCATCCAGGGCCGACTGGCGTTCTTCCTGCTCGTACGAGTCTTTGTTGTCGGTGGCGTCCTGATTGTCCAAAGGGTCTAAGGGATCCACGTTGTCCAGGTTCTCTATCGGGTCTTCGGAAGATATTTCCAAGGCCGGATTGTCGTCCATCTCCGCATTGATGCGTTCGTGTAGCTGGGCAATGGGCAACTCGGTGAGCATCGCCTGCAATAACTGCTGGTGCGTGATGGTTTGCGTCTGCTTTAACTGCTGTTCCAGACGCTGTTCCTGTCCTTGTATCTGCTCCTGTGCCATATTTCACTGCAAAGGTACGAATAAGCGAGGAAAAAGCAAAAAGAAAACTTGTTTTTCTTTTCTTTTTCGAGCGAAAGTACCTTCATTTTCATTCCCGAGACGCAGATTGAAATGCCGCATATCGTACCTTCGGGTTGGGAAGATGGCACCTTCTGGCCCAGGAGGACCGTGCAAGCGGGGAGGAAGTGCCGTGCAAGCGGGGAGGAAGTGCCGTGCAAACGGGGTGTTTGTGGCGTGCAAACAGGGCGACAGTGTCGTACGGGCTAACCCTCAGCGTCCGCTGCGGATAGGCACAGCGCCCGCCGTGTATTCGCACAGCGCCCGCTGCGTGTAGGCTCAGCGTCCGCTGCGTACCTATTTTTTGAATGTCACAGTGGTTACAGGACGGAGGCTTTCACCTGAACTATAGTCTCGAATAGAAAAGCTTGGGTAAAGCAGGGCACATTTTATGTTGGTGCCATCACTATAATAATAGCATTTATTTGATATCTCGATGGCATTTTCTATAGTACTATGACGCAATATGTTATTTACTACGCCAGAAGGGATACTGCTCAGCTCACTTTCTGTAGGCAATCGCCAGCCAGTGATGCCGTTGATGTCAAAGGTTGGAAGGGAAGCGTTGATTTCTGTTTCTAAAGCTTCTTGTGTTTCATATTGGCTACCTTCAATTTGTAATTCCAATTTATGCAAAAGGGTGACGATTACGTATTCGCCAGTATCATCGTCTTCGGTACTCAGTACGAAGCAATCCTTATAAAGCGTGTTCACTGCTGGCGCATCCCCCTCCTCAATTCCTGTGTTGTTGGAGTCGCCGTTGTTGTCGTTATTGTCTCCACCACTGTTGTTGCTGTCGACTGTAGTGCTGCCAGAACTGTTGAAGGTGAATTCGATGGTGGTGGTGCCATTCCATGTGGCTCCCGTGATGGTGCCTGTCAGGGTGAGCTCGCCAGTGCCAGTATAGGTTCCCGTGATGCTGATATGCTTGTTGGCCTCTAAAGGTTGCGGACAACTGTATGCGAAACTTTTGACGCTGGTGCCTGTGGTGAACTTCACGGTGATGGTGGCATCGTCGGAGGCAGGCAGCATGTACAACTCGTCGTCAGTAATCTGCCACGTGGTGCCGTCAGCCTGCTCAGTCAGTGTGACAGCTTGTTCGGAACTGGTGGTACTATAGTCACCGTTTAATAGCAGATTGTCATAGATGGGCGTAAAGGCTACTGCGACGGCATCCACTGTCGTTGGAACATTCTTGATGACGAGGTCTTGCAGGTGCATGACTTTTCTTGACATGGTCAGCGTCAGTGTTGTCGACTCGTTGTCGGAAAGATTGATGGTGTTATGAGCTGTCATCAAGTCGCCGTGTGTCGCTTCGCTGTTCAGCGTCACTGCAGACGTCGCAGTGGCGTTGGCCTGTGTGGGCAGGGTATAGTCGCCCTCAGTGGCACCACCGATGGCATATATCTGATAGGTTGTAGGTGACAGGTCCATCGACAGCTGGTCGTTGTCGGACAACAGTTGCTGGCGCTTGACACACTCTCCATCACCATTCATGGCATAGACGGTGACAGGATAGCTGACCTTTGCGGTGTTCGACTCGGCGCGTGTCTGAACAGTCAGCAGACTGTTCCCCTCGGTGGTGCTGGCCACTTCGAGGCTTTTCTCACATGATGTCAGCATCATGAGTGAGCATACGAGGAGTGTCAAATAATAGTATCGTTTCATAGCCTTTGGTTTTTAGTGAAACAAAGGTAGTGAAAATTGACACTCGTTGTTATTTGGAGCGTGGAATATTAAGAATGTTTAACTATTCCCAATAGGCGATGGTGCGTCGTTGCAGAACGGTAACCTGCTGAGTCTTACTGTCTTTCTCCCAATAGTTCAGCGTCAGCGAGTTGCTGGTCCAGTTGCCATTGTCGTCGCGGGTGATATAGCTGTTGGTCATGTTGATGGTCATGATGCACTCGCCCGACTTGTCGTAAACCTTCTGGTATTGTGTAAGTGCTTCGTCCTGCTCATTATAGGTGTAGTCGTTGATGTAGCTGATGCCAGCCTGCTGGTTGGTCAGCGTACGCCGGATGAGTCGGAATTGCTGGTCGTAGTCGTAGACCACCGTGCTGAAACCGTCCTTTTCCTTCATGCGAGCCTGCAGCAGATAGCCGAAACGGTTATAGACGCGCTCCACCAGGTCAGGATTGTCAATCATCCCGTTTTCGTGGAAGTGCATAAACTGGTCTTCAGCCACAGCATTCTCTGTGACGACCTCCTGGACACCGCTTCGCAGACCCATGCAGAGGGCATCCTTGTAGAAAGGAGCCGTGTTCAGAAACAGGATGCGGATGTCGCGAGAACCATTGTCGTTGTCGACCACTGACAGTTTGATACTACCGAAGTCGTCGATATAATACCAGGTGTCGTCACGTTGGTCGAAATGGCCGTAATCCTGTTCCAGCTTGTAAATGAAGTATTGGCGGTTTTTCTCCAACATCTGTTCGGTGCTGTACGGACCAATGGTGACATAGGCCGAATTGACCAGCCGTGTCTCAGGCGTGATGCTGACCATGAGTTTGGCGCGAATGCCATAGAAGTTGCCACGGAAATAATAATCCTCACCGTCGTCCGACTGTCCCCATTCAGCAAAATCAGCAGTCGCGAGGGCTTGACGCAGTGAGTCGATAGGCCCCTCCACAGGAATACCCATCATGTGAATACTCCGTGGGTCACGCTGGCTCTGTGCATGGATGGCAAGTGTCAGCAGCAGTCCTAATAATGTCAGAATCTTCTTCATTGCGCTGCAAAGTTACAAATAAATAAAGAATTAGGAATTAAGAATTAAGAATTTTTTTTGTACCTTTGCCGCAAAAAGAGACGATTATGAAGATTTTTGCAGTTGGAATGAATTACATTCAGCACAATAAAGAGCTGGATGGCGCGTTATATAAACCAGAGAAGCCCGTCATATTCACCAAGGCCGACTCGGCATTGTTGAAGGATCATAAGCCCTTCTTCATCCCCGACTGGTCAGAACAGGTGGATTACGAGACGGAGCTGGTGGTACGGATCTGCCGGTTGGGCAAGAGCATTCCAGAACGCTTTGCCCACCGTTACTATGACGCTGTCACCGTGGGTATCGACTTCACCGCCCGCGATTTGCAGCGTGAGGCTCGCCAGAACGGTCATCCGTGGGAGCTCTGCAAGGGTTTCGATGGCTCGGCTGTTATCGGTGAGTGGGTGCCCAAGGAGAAGTTTCGCGACATCCAGGCGATACACTTCCATTTGGACATCAACGGTCAGACGGTGCAGGAAGGCTGTTCGAGTGATATGCTCTATAAGGTCGACGAGCTCATCAGCTACATCTCGCAGTATTTCACGCTGAAGACGGGTGATTTGCTGTATACGGGCACTCCTGTGGGTGTGGGACCTGTACATATCGACGACCATCTGGAAGGGTGGCTTGAAGAACGAAAAGTATTGGAATTCAATTGTAAGTGAGAAGATATATAATAATAGGTATAGGAATCCTGTTGGCGACGCTGACTGCCAGCGCCCAGCGTTTTTTCAACCTGACAGCCGATGAGGTCAGGATTGATTCGCTGTTGCCGATGTTTACGCATAAGCTGCCTTTGGGTAGCAACTATGCTGATTCCACGTATACCATCTCCATCCAATATCCTGAATTCATTCCGATGAGCAAGGCCGATGTGGAGCGTTATTACCGCATCACCTCTGCTCCCTTGCCTGCAATGCCTGAAGTGTCGCAGCTGCTTAGCGTCGACAGGAAGCAGGGTGAGCTGACCGTATCGCTCCTGCCGTTAGTCTATCGCGACGGGAAATACCAGAAGCTGGTGAGCTTTATGCTTGAGGTGAAAAGTGAGAAGCGAGAGGCACGGAACAGAGCCTCTGCCATCAGCCGTCATACTTCTGCCGCCTCGCGGTATGCCGACCATTCCGTGCTGGCCAGTGGCCGATGGGTGAAAATCAGCGTCCCTTCGACGGGTGTCTATCAGCTGACATCGGAACTGGTGAAGAAGGCAGGCTTCTCAGATATCAATAAGGTGAAGATTTATGGCTATGGTGGTGCCCTGCAGCCTGAACAGCTGACGGGAGACTATCTGGCAGAAACCGACGACCTTCAGGAAGTGCCGACGTGTACGGTGAATGGCCGCAGGCTGTTTTATGCCATAGGACCAGTGACGTGGGACAGTAAAAACAACCGTGTGCGCAACCCCTATGCAACAGCTGGCTACTATTTCCTTACAGAAAATGATGCTGAGGCCCAGACGGTAGAGGAAAAGGCATTCCTGGATTCATTCTATCCGTCGGCCGATGATTATAATGCCCTTTATGAAGTCGATGACTTTACCTGGTTCCACGGTGGTCGTAACCTGTATGATGCCACAGCCATCACTGCTGCCAACAGCCGTACGTTCAACGTACCTGCCAAGGTGGCTGCCAGTGAGGCCCAGATGACCATTGTGGTTACTGCTGATGTCGCTGCCCAGGTGTATGTCAGTGTGAATGACACCCCTGTTGATACGCTGACCATTCCTGCCAGTGGCAGTTATGACCACATGCGTCAGGCCACCAGCATCGTCAACGTCAAGAATGTTCAGACCAGCAATAAGGTGACGCTGGCTACAAATACTACAACGGGAACGGCCCGTCTGGACTATATCGCCTTCCATACGGAGGAAGCGGCTCCGGCCCCCGACCTCAGTGGCGGCACGTTCCCAACACCCGACTATGTCTATGGCATCACCAATCAGGATCATCATGCCGATACGGCTGTTGATATGGTCATCATCATTCCTACCACGCAGAAGTTGCTGACACAGGCAGAACGTCTGAAGACCCTGCACGAACAGCAGGATACCCTGCGTGTGCGGATTGTTCCTGCCGATGAGCTGTTCAATGAGTTCTCCAGTGGTACTCCCGATGCCAACGCCTATCGTCGGTATCTGAAGATGCTCTACGATCGTGCTGAGAACGACGCCGATCTGCCCCGCTACCTTCTGCTGATGGGCGACGGAGCATGGGACAACCGTATGCTGAGCAGCAGCTGGACAGCCTATTCCCCCGATGACTTCCTGCTTTGTTATGAGAGTGAGAACTCCTATAACGCCACCACGTGCTATGTCAGCGATGACTATTTCTGCCTGCTTGACGACGATGAGGGTGGAAATGTGCTGGTAGGAAAACCCGACGTTGCCGTGGGACGAATATCGGCACGTACGGCCGATGATGCCCAGGTGGTTGTAGATAAGATCGTGAGCTATACGCAGAATGACAATGCCGGAGCTTGGCAGAACCAGCTCTGCTTCATGGGCGATGACGGTAACCAGAATGCCCACATGCAGGACGCCGACAATGTGGCTAAAATGGTGGAACAGGCTTATCCCACCTATCAGGTGAAACGTATCATGTGGGATGCCTATACCCGTGTGAGCTCGTCGACGGGCAACAGCTATCCCGATGTGACGCGACTCATCCGTCAGCAGATGCAGCAGGGTGCCTTGTTGATGAACTATTCAGGACATGGCGGACCTGCGGCAGTCTCACACGAATATGTGCTGCGACTGGCAGACTTTGAGAATACCTCGTCGCGTCTGCCCCTTTGGATGACGGCATCGTGTGACATCATGCCCTTCGATGGTCAGGAAGAGAATATCGGTGAAACCGCCATGTTTAACAAGAAAGGTGGCGCTGTGGCCTTCTATGGTACGACACGCACCGTGTACCAGCCCCAGAACTTCCTGATGAATATGGGCTTTACACGTCACCTGTTCAGTAAGACTGCCAACGGACGCACCTTACCTATTGGTGAGGCCGTGCGACTAACCAAGAACGAGCTGGTGGCTACCGGTGTCTTCTCAGGCTATGACAGCGCTGGCAGGCCGATCTATAATACAGACCGCTCGGCTAACCGCATGCAGTATTCCCTGTTGGGTGATCCTGCCATGCGACTGGCTGCACCAGTGCTGGGCGTTCAGGTTGATTCCATCAACCAGGTGTCATTGGCCAGTGGAAAGACGCTGACACTGTCTGCCGGCTCTACGGCAACGGTCAGTGGACATATCGTTGGATTGGACGGACAGGCCGTCAGTGACTTCAATGGTGTGGTGACTGCTATCGTGCGCGATGCTGCTGAGAAGATAACCTGTAAGCTGAACGATACTTCCGAGGCCGATGTACCTTTCGTCTTCTATGACCGTTCCAATGTCATATTCAATGGTACTGACCAAGTGACTAACGGCCGCTTTAAGTTCTCGTTTGCCGTCCCTAAGGATATCAGTTATTCGTCGGAAACAGGACTCATTAACCTCTATGCAGCCACCAAAGACAACACGCAGACGGCCAGTGGCATCTGCAGTCAGCTGGTGATGGGCAGTGGTGAGGGAAATCTGAATGAGATGGGACCGAGCATCTATTGCTATTTGAACAGTCCTACGTTTACCAATGGTGACAAGGTGAATCCTACACCATACTTTGTGGCTGAGCTGACTGACGAGGATGGCATCAATGCTACGGGCAGTGGTATTGGCCATGACCTGCAGCTGATTATCGACGGAGACATGGCGAAGACCTATTCGCTGAACGATTATTTCCAGTATGACTTTGGCAGCTATACCAAGGGTACGGTTGGCTTCAGCATTCCAACACTCTCGTATGGCGAGCATAAGTTACTGTTCCGGGCGTGGGATGTGCTGAACAATTCGTCGACCTCCGAGCTGACCTTCAACGTAGTGAAGGGGCTCGATCCTGGCAACTTTGACGTCAACTGCCTGAAAAATCCTGCCACTACCAGCACGTCATTCATCATACAGCACGACAGAACGGGCAGTCAGATGGATGTGGTGCTCGACATCTTCGATACCAGTGGCCGTCATCTGTGGTCGTATGCCGACAGTGGCGTGTCGACAGACAACACCTATACGGTAAACTGGGATTTGACTGTGGATGGCGGACGACGTCTGCAAACCGGTGTCTATCTCTATCGTGTGATGCTCAGCTGTGATGGTAGCAACTATGTGTCGAAATCAAAGAAATTAATAATACTTACTCATAAATAAAGGAATATGAAGACAACAATGAAGATAATGGTAACGGCATTATGCCTCATGGTTGGGATAAAGGCCGGTGCTCAGGATACGAAGAGCGACTTCAACCCCATTGAGCATGCCGTCATTTCGCAGACCATCGCCCCCGATGCCCGTGCAGCAGGTATGGGTGATGTGGGTGCTGCCACCGATCCTGATGTCAACTCACAGTATTGGAATCCGGCAAAGTATCCGTTCTGCATCAGCCGTGCTGGTATTGCACTGAACTACACCCCCTGGTTGCGCCAGTTGGTAAACGACATCGACCTGGCTTATGTCGCCGGTTACTACCGTATTGGCGACAATGCCTCGGTGAGCGGTTCACTGCGTTACTTCTCGCTTGGTGAGGTCATGACATCGTTAGAAGAGAATGCCATGACAGTGAAACCCTATGAGATGTCGCTCGACGTTGGTGCCTCACTGATGCTGACCGAGAAATTCTCGATGGCAGCTGTCATCCGCTGGCTCTATAGTGACCTGCGCTATGACTATACCGAGGATGCATCACCGGCATCAGCCTTTGCTGCCGACTTGGCGTTCTATTATAATAACTACTTGAACATCGGACAGCGTGAGTGTCAGCTGGGTCTGGGTATGAATATTCAGAACGTAGGTTCTAAGATTACCTACTTCGGCGATGACCGTTCCAATTTCCTGCCGGCCAATTTGCGCCTGGGTGCTTCGCTCATGGTGCCCGTCGATGAATATAACCGATTTTCCATTGCCTTCGATGCCAACAAATTGCTGGTGCCTACCTTGCCTAAACAAAACGATGGTGAAACCAAGGAGGATTACGAACAGCGTGTCATCGAGGAATACAATGACGTCAGCTCTATATCGGGTATCTTCAAGAGCTTTGGCGATGCGCCTGGCGGCTTTAAGGAAGAGCTTCAGGAGATACAGTGGAGCCTTGGTGCGGAATATATTTACCACGACCAGTTCTCATTGCGTGCCGGATATCACCATGAGTCGGAGAACAAGGGTAATCGTAAGTACTTCACCGTCGGTGGCGGTTTCCGTATGAATGTATTCTCATTGGATGTCGGCTATGTCATTTCCACGGCCAAGAGCAATCCCCTTGACCAGACGCTCCGCTTCACGCTCGCATTCGACATGGATGGTATCAAGGATTTGTTTAAGAAATAGACGTTATCACGATATTTCGTTATAACGTTATACCGAAAAAAGACAAAGCATTATGATGAGAGTCGGAATGGGATATGACGTCCACCGATTGGTGGAAGGACGTGAATTGTGGATGGGCGGTATCCGGCTGGAGTACGAGATGGGCCTGTTAGGACACAGCGATGCCGATGTGCTGATACATGCTATTTGCGATGCTATCCTCGGTGCAGCCAATATGCGAGACATCGGGTACCACTGGCCCGATACGTCCGACGAGACAGAGGGCATGGACAGCAAGATTATCCTGAAGAAAACCATAGAACTGATAGCCACTAAAGGCTATCGTCTGGTGAATGTCGATGCCACGATCTGTGCTGAGCGTCCCAAGATGAATCCGCATATCCCCCAGATGCAGGAGACAATGGCTGCTGTCATGGGTTGCGACCCCGATCAGATTTCCATCAAGGCCACTACCACCGAGAAACTTGGCTTTACAGGGCGACAGGAAGGCATCAGTGCCTATGCAGTGGCACTCCTTGAGAAATGAAAGAAAACGCCACTACTCATCAACGAGCAGTGGCGTTCAAAAAAGCCTATGTTTAACTAAAAATCCTTTCTTTAGAATTCCAGCCTTTCGACTGGAGGTCTGCCTTTCGGCAGCATATTTATGAATACTAACGTGTTCCTAAGAAAAGAAAGTTATGAGCGTCTCGCGACGATCACTGTTATCCTAACACATTTAAAACTTTCTTCTTACCAATAACTAAAAACCTAAAACTATAAATATTACTACTAACCTAAAACAATCTATTAAC
>JAEEGJ010023560.1_pt1 | contig 12903 bp, 9 predicted proteins | sample 8958761 | NCBI WGS metagenome assembly JAEEGJ01 (sample SAMN16246546, study PRJNA631951) | gut metagenome | biome: gut microbiome; feature: rumen; material: RS-attached | host: Bos | place: Iran: Karaj | collected 2018-10
CAATGTTAGTTGACAATAACATTACTAGAAAATATTGTTATATTCAAATAACTAAAATAGGAAGACATTATGAATAAGATGCCTGCAGAAAAACTTTTTCAGACATATATGGATTTAATCAGCCAGAGAGAAAGCGAGGAAATCTATCGGCTGAATGAGCCTATAGGTGAAGGCATTATGAAACACCTGCATATTGCCAAAGGAATTGAATTAGTTTATTCGGAGCTCGAAAGTTATAGTCCAAATTATCAGGCAGAAAAAAAAGAAGTCGATGGATTGGAAATAATGTATATTGTTGACGGGCATGGTGAATTTGAACTTCAAAACAGACAGGTTGCCAGCGGAGAAAAAGGCGATGTAATGATCTTCAACTGTAAGACTGGAGTGAAAAAAGCTCTGCTTGGTAAAAGTGGAATGAACTGCATAAGCATTATTCTTTTTACCGATGATACAATTTCTTTTCTTAATGATTTTCTTGTAACCAGTGATTTCAGCAGTTCTGATTTTTTTAATGACATCAGAAAGAGTGATAGTGCCGTATCATTTCCTTGTGGTGAACTTTTAGAAAAACTGTTTCTGGAAACTATCAGACTGCCTGGAGCCTTTTCAAAATATACAGTGAGGCTTGCCGTGGTCCATGCAATTATTCTTTTAATTCAAAAATTCAGAGATAAAGATGGTTGTGATGTTAGAATAAGAAACGATAGTCAGGATTCTTACTTTAGTGGAACAACAGGACGTAAGGTTCAGAATGTGCGACGCATTATCAATTCTAATCTGGAAAAAGAAATCTCTATTGAAGAGCTGGCAAGCAAGGTTAATCTGAATCGTACAACTCTTCAAAAAGTTTTTAAGGAAATGTATGGGCTCACAGTGAATGAATATCGCACAAAGGCTCGGCTTCAACTTGCAAAAAATCTACTTGCTTCTACAGAGCTTTCAATTACCGAAATTGCCGGACGCTGCGGTTATGCAAATGCAAGTAAGTTTTCTGAAGTGTTTAAAAAGAATGAAGGAGTTTTACCAAAAGACTGGCGAAAATGAAAGTTAGTATACGCTAACTAATTGACAAAGTTGCTTTATAATTATATTATCCTCCGCGTTAGCACAGGCTAACACAGGAGTTAAAATGATTAAATCAAAGAAATTGGTGATCACAGTCGCTTTGTGCGCTTTCACCGCAGCTTTTTCATTTGCACAGGAAGTGACATTTGAAAACAAATTGTCATCAGAAATTGTAAATATTAATATTTCAGATGACGATACTGAAACTTCTTTTGCAGGTTTTGAAAACGAAACAAGTGCAGAATATTCTTCTGATAACCTTGATTTTGGACTTACATTAAAGTTCAATCTTGCACAGGAAGAAGACGATTCAATTTCAATTGGTAGTGAAGACTTTATAGATGACTATTTTATCGAGTTCCGCCCAATCGATTTGCTTGGAATTGGTTTTCATAGAGGATATTCAGTAGCAGGTTCATATCTTCCATGTCTTGATGGAGAAATAGAAGCCGCAAATATCGGAAGCGATTTTGGATTATTTGTACGTCCTATTGAAGGTCTTGTAATTTCTGGTGGCGTTGATTTCATTTCTTACCTTGGTAAAGATGATACAAAACCCCTCGTAAATTTTGGAGCAGAATACACAGTTGGTGAAATGCTTGCTTTTGGTGCAGCTTTCCGCAACATTGCTTCTGATGATCGCACAATTGGCGCTTATGCTTCATTTACAGGAGTTGAAGGTCTTACACTTAATGCTGGTTATACTTACCAGGGAGCAATTGAAGATTTCAACATTTCTGGAAATCTTATCAATGCTGCAGTAATGTTTAATAAAGACGCTCTCGGAATTTTTGCAGATGCAGTATTTGCCGTTGGCGGTGATGAAGATGATTCAAATGAACTTTATACAGCAGCAAATGTAAGTTATCAGACTACTGACGCTTTTTCTGCAAGCCTTTATGGATGCTTCACAAATGATTTCGACAATGATGATTCATGGTGTATTGGAATCAACCCTGCTGTAGAATATACACTAAACGAACACAACACTGTTGGTGGTGGCCTTTATGTAAATATCATGAAAGAAGCTAAAAACATTTCATTCCCTGTTTATTGGAAATACACATTCTAATTAAATATATAAAAGATTAAGTCCATACTTTTTTCCGGCCGTACCCTATCATACGGCCGGTTTTTTTTATAAAAAACTCCATCCTGCACAATTCACTCCAATCTGCAATTTAAATTTTTGAAAACAGATATGTTAGTCTTGACTAATCTATAACAGATTTTTATCCTAATTTATTAAGTTAGTTTTTACTAACAGAAGAGGTTTATATGTCTAATAACAAAAGTAATCGTCCTGTTCCTAAAAAGTCTGCAAGTTTTAAGAACGCACATCGCGGTCTTATCAGCTGGATTTTTTATTTTGCAGGAAGTAAAAAAGGGCAGTACATTGTCAGTGTATTTTTTGCCCTCTTGAGTGTGGCCTGCTGTATAGCACCATATTTTATTATTGCACGAATTGTTCAGCAGCTTATGGCTGGAGTTCGTGACTGGCAGCTCTTTTTGAAAGAGTGCGGTATTACTGCTGCATTCTGGGCTGGTAATGTTATCTTTCATGCAATTTCTACAAGCATGAGCCATATTGCAACTTTCAATTTGCTTGGCAACATCAGAAAATCAATGTGCGACAAGCTCACACGTCTTCCACTTGGAACTGTTCTTGATATGCCGTCCGGCGCGCTCAAAAGTACAATTATAGAAAGAATTGATAGTATGGAAACAACCCTTGCCCATATTGTTCCTGAATATACTTCGAACATCATTTTGTCGATTGTTCTTGTTGTTTATCTTTTTGTCCTTGACTGGCGACTTGCTCTTGCCTGTATGGCAGTGCTTCCGGTTGGTGTGATTGCAATGTGCTTTATGCTGAAAGATGGCGACAAGCGTTTTAAATATGCCCTCGATAAGACAAAGGCTTTGAACGATACTGCCGTTGAATACATTAATGGTATTGAAGTTATCAAAGCATTTGGAAAGTCTAAGTCCAGTTATGAACGTTTTGTTGTAGCAGCTCAGGAAGGTTCTGCCTGCTATGTTGAATGGATGCGTGATTGCATCTGGCCCCATGCCATTGCAACTGTTGTAACCCCTACCCTGCTTTTTTCTCTTCTTCCGATTGGTGGATTTATGTTTTTGAAGGGAACAATTGATGCTTCGCTTTTTATTACAGTGATTGTTCTTGCTGTCAGCGCAATTCAGCCGTTTTTAATTGCTTTTACTTATCATGATGATATCGCAAAGGCCGGTGCAATTTTTGGCGAAGTAGGAGCTATCATGACTTTGGATGAACTTGAACGTCCTGCAGAGGATGTAAAGAAGCCAGTTGATAATTCTATTGTGCTTAAGGATGTTAGGTTCAGCTATCATAAGGGAATTGAAGGTGAAGAAAAGAAAGAGATTCTCCATGGCATAAATATGTGTCTTCCTCAGGGAAGCTACACTGCCTTTGTTGGCCCAAGCGGTTCCGGAAAATCTACCATTGCCCGCCTCATTGCTTCTCTCTGGGATGTTGACTCAGGCAGCGTAGAAATTGGCGGAGTAAACATCAAAGATTTGTCTCTCCAGGAATATAACAGTCGTGTTGCTTACGTAAGCCAGGACAACTTCCTTTTTGATATGAGCGTTCGTGAAAATATCCGTCTTGGTCGTCAGAATGCAACAGATGCCGAGGTAGAAGAAATTGCACGCAAGGCCGGCTGTTATGATTTTATCATGTCGCTGGAAAATGGTTTTGATACAATTGTTGGAGGCAGCGGTGCTCACTTGAGTGGTGGAGAACGTCAGCGAATTGCAATTGCCCGTGCCATGATGAAGGATGCGCCAATTGTAATTCTGGATGAAGCAACTGCCTACACAGACCCCGAAAACGAAGCAATCATTCAGAAGTCTGTTGCTCAGCTTGTAAAGGGAAAGACCCTGATTGTAATTGCACATAGACTTTCTACAGTAAGAGATGCAGACAAGCTTTATGTAATTAAAGATGGCTTAATTGATTCGTGCGGAACTCATGAAGAACTGCTGGCACAAAATGGACTTTATAAAAAGATGTGGGAAGCTCATATTGAGTCTAAGGATGGTGAATAATGTTTGAAACACTTATAAAATTTTTCAAATTCTGTGATGAAGAAAACCGTAAAAAGTTTACAGGTTCAATTTTTGTTGGAATCTTAAACTCCTTTTTTATGGCACTCAGAATTGGTGCGGTTGCTGTAATGCTCCGCGGAGTTATTGGAACTGCAATCGAAGGCAAGGCTTTTGAAACAAAAACAATCTGGCTTTCCTTTGCAATTATGTGCGTAAGTATAATCGGTGGAATTATTACCCGAAAAATTACTTCAATGTGGCAGTGCGAAGGCGGCTACAGAACCTGTGCAAAAAAACGTATAGAAATTGCAGAGCACCTGCGCTACCTTCCAATGGGATATTTCAATGAAAACAGTCTTGGCGAAATTACGTCAGTCACAACTAACACAATGGAAAGTGTCGGCGACGTTGCAACCCGTGCAGTTATGATGGTTTTCCAGGGCCTGCTCGACACTTCGCTTATCATCCTTATGCTCTTTTTCTTTGACTGGAGAATCGCTCTTGTTGCCCTTGCAGGCTTTGCCCTTTTTGAGTTTGTAAACTTCTTTATGCGCTTTGCTGTAAAAAATGTTTCGGCAGATAAAATCCGTGATGATGCTGCAGAAATCGGAAAGGTTCTGGAATACATTCAGGGAATTGCAGAAGTTAAGGCTTACAACCTTGTTGGTAAACGCAGCCGTGAATTAAACGAAGTTATTAACCGCAGGAAAAAGACTCTCATCAAAATGGAAATGCGCTGTATCCCTGTTTCCAACATTCAGTCTTTTGTAGCAAAGCTCAGTGGTGTAGCAATGATGATTACATCTTTGTACTTTTATCTGGCAGGCAGTATGGCTCTTGCAGACTGTACAACAATGCTTGTTTGTTCTTTCATGCTCTTTAATGCTTTGGAAGCCGGCGGAAACTATTCAGCCCTTTTGCGTGTAATTGACCTTGGCGTTACAAAGGCAAGTAAGATTCTGTCACTGCCTACTATGGATATTAATGGTAAAACCGGGGTCCCTGAGCCTGTCGAAGGGCCCGCAAAGAATTCATTCCTCCAGGCCTCATCCATCGATTTTGCCTACGACAAGCGCAAAATTATCGACGGCGTTTCTCTTTCAATTCCGGAACATTCTACAACTGCAATCGTTGGTCCAAGTGGAGGCGGTAAAACAACACTCTGTCATCTTCTTGCCCGTTTCTGGGATGTAGATAAAGGTAATGTCACACTCGATGGAAAAGATGTCCGCGACTACAGCATGGATAACCTTATGAAAAACTTCAGTTTTGTTTTCCAGAATGTTTACCTCTTCCATGACACAATCGCAAACAATATCCGTTTTGGTCAGCCTGATGCCCCGATGGAAAAGGTAATTGCCGCTGCTAAGAAGGCCTGCTGCCACGATTTTATCAGTGCCCTTCCAGACGGTTATGACACAGTAATTGGCGAAGCCGGAGGTAACCTCAGTGGTGGAGAACGCCAGCGTATTTCCATTGCCCGTGCCATTATGAAGGATTCTCCTATCATCATCCTGGACGAAGCTACAGCCAACGTAGACCCGGAAAATGAGCGCGACCTCATGCAGGCTATAAAAGAGCTCACTCAGGAAAAAACAGTTATCATGATTGCTCACCGTCTTAAAACAGTTCGCAATGCAGACCAGATTGTCGTAATAGACAAAGGCCGCATCGTAGAGCAGGGCAAGCACGACGACTTGGTTAAACTTGGTGGAATCTACGCAAGGTTCATAGATTCCAGAAAAGAAGCAGTGTCATGGAAACTGTAACATCCCTCTGTCATTGCGAGGACGAAGTCCGAAGCAATCTACAATGCAAACCACTGGAAATGTCGTAGATTGCTTCGTCGTTTCACTCCTCGCAATGACAAGGCCCTTCGACAAGCTCAGGGACCCCATGCATTTCTTGTGGTTCCTGAGCCTGTCGAAGGGCTACAATTCTTTCTAAAAATTTCCCTTTTCCTAAATTCTGGTGTATAATAGACTACTATGAAAACTGGAACTGAATTATTTGAACACACAGTACTCATTGTTGATGACGAAGAGCTTAACCGCCAGATGCTGGCAAATATTTTGCAGGGTGAATACAAACTGCTTATTGCTAAAGACGGAAAGGAAGCGCTTGATAAAATAAGATGCGAAAAAGATAATCTTTCGCTGGTTTTGCTTGATCTTCTTATGCCAAACATGTCCGGTAAAGAAGTTCTTGAAATTATGAGAAATGAAGGACTGCTCCTTGAGATTCCTGTTGTTGTTCTTACTGCCGAAAAGGATTCGGAAGTAGAAAGCCTTAAGCTTGGTGCTGCAGATTTTCTTACAAAGCCTTATCACAGTGCCGAAATTATTCGTGCCCGCGTGCGCCATTCTATTGAGCTTTTTGAAAATGCAAAGCTTATTCATGCAACAGAATTTGACAAGCTTACTTATCTGTACAGCCCGGATTATTTCTTTGAGTATTCTTCAAAATTTGACACTGTTTATCCTGATACTCTGATGGATGCTGTGGTAATTAATTTTTCACACTTCCATCTTGTTAATGAATTAAAAGGCCGTCACCACGGAGATGAGGTTTTAAATGCAACCGCCGATGGAATACGAGAGGTTCTTAAAACTCATAAAGGAATTGCCTGCCGTTATGATGCCGATACCTTTTATGTCTGCATAGAGCACCTGGATGATTATTACTGCTTTACAAGAGAAATTTCAAAGATGCTGACTTCTTTAATGAAGCCTTCTGAGATTCATATTAGAATTGGTGTTTATTATGACGAAGGTAGAAACTATCTTATAAACCAGCGCTTTGATTATGCAGTTCAGGCTTGCAATGCCCTTAGAAATAAAAACGGAGAGGCTATCTGCTTTTATGATAAAAAGATGGCAGAGCAAAATGTTTTTGAAGCACACCTCCTGCAGGATTTTGAAGCCGCAATTGAACAGAAGCAGTTTAAGGTAAACTACCAGCCTAAGTTTAATATCACAAAATCTGTACCTCATCTTTGCAGTGCAGAAGCGCTTGTAAGCTGGGAGCATCCGGAGCTTGGTCGTGTACGTCCTGATTTGTTCATCCCTCTGTTTGAAAAAAACGGACTTGTTACTCGTCTTGACCGTTACGTCTGGGAAGAAGCTGCAAAACAGATAAAAAAATGGAAGGAGCGTCTTAATGTTACAATTCCGGTTTCTGTAAATGTTTCGCGTGTTGATATTGCCGCTCCAGATATGACAGAGTTTATTACAAGAATTGTCCGCGAAAATGAATTAAAGCCGGAAGAATATATGCTCGAAATTACAGAGTCTGCCTATACCGAAGATTCCAAGCATATCATAGAAGTTGTAGAGGGCCTGCGTGCTCTTGGACATAAAATCGAAATGGATGATTTTGGTTCGGGCTATTCTTCGCTCAATATGCTTACTTCCATGCCTATTGATGCGCTCAAAATGGACAAGGCATTTATCCGTAATATCCAGCCTGGCAACAAGGATATGAAGCTTGTTGAACTTGTACTGAATATTGCAAAGAGCCTTGAGATTCCGGTAGTTGCAGAAGGTGTAGAAACCGAAGAAGAACTCATGATGTTAAAAGCCGCCGGCTGCGACATCATTCAGGGCTACTATTTTTCAAAACCAATTCCACCGGAAGAAATGAAAAAATTTGTGGAGAAGCGATGATAACACTAGAAAGCTTGCGCGCCTTTGGGGCGAGCGTAGATGCAGGTCTTGAACGCTGCCTGAACAAAGAAGACTTTTATCTTAAAATGGTAAACATGGCTCTTGCCGACCAGCGCTTTGCAGATCTTGAGCCTGTTCTTGCCCAAAAGGATTACGACAAGGCCTTTGAAATATGCCATGCCATTAAAGGTACAACAGGTAACGTTTCTCTGGACCCGCTCTACAACGCCATCTGCGAAATGACCGAGCTCCTGCGCGCAAAAACCGACACAGATTATTCAGGTTTGTATAAAAAAATCATGGACCTTAGAAACGAAGTGTTGAATATGTAACGCAACCCCGTCATTGCGAGGCCGCAGGCCGTGGCAATCCACGTTTATGATTACCCCTCACACGAAACACCCATCATATGTATCATACCATAGCGCGTATATTCTTCGATATTTTCGATATATTGAAAAGCTGCTTTTTTAGACATTTTGTGGGTGATTATTTCGACAAAGGCATTTATTACTGTTGATGCAATAAAGTGAATTGTCATTTTGTCTATTTTTTTTGTTGAAACATTATTTTTGTACATCCAGTTAAAGGTTTGCTCGCAGTTTTTTGTGTAAAGCTCACAAATTTCTTCCTGGAAGTGTTCGTGGGTGCTGCCTGCAGATTTTGTCAAAAGCAGGGTGAAAATGTCAAAATTATCAAAGATATAGTTTAAAAAGTTGTTTGTTTCCTGATTTTCTGCTTCAAAGTGTTCCTGCGAAACAGGACTCCCAAAATCTAGATGATGTGCAGAATCTGCAAGTGATACAGTTTTGACGGTTACGTCTATAGCCTCGTCTACCAGGGCGCAGAAAAGTGCATCTTTGTCCTTAAAATGCCTGTACATGGCACCGGTAGTAACTCCTGCATTTGAAGCAATTGTTCGCAACGAGGCGTTTGTAAAGCCCTTGTCCAGAAATTCGTTTTTTGCACTTTGGAGAATTTTACTTTTTGTTTCGGCAGCTGATTCGCTCATGCATTCATTTTAGACACAAAAAACACTAAAAGTCAACAAAAAAGATAACAATGTTATCAAATTCACTTGACAAGATAACACTGTTATCATTAAGATAACGGTGTTATCAAAAATGTTAGCACAAACTAACAAACAAACAAGGAGACATCATGCAAGTCAAGAAAATTAACGACTGGTTCGAAAAATTCGGTCGTTTTGAAGTAAAACATCGCTGGGGGTTCATTATAGGACTGTCAATCATAACAATTGTCTGCAGTCTTGGACTTCCACGGCTTAAGCTGGACAACGGAGAAGAAGACTGGTTTGACGACTGGGAAACCACAAAGTTGAATCAGGATCATTTTGAAAGTATTTTTGGTTCAACAGACAGCCTTCTGGCACACATCAAGGCAGACGACGTTTTTGATCCGGAAGTTCTGGCAATGATTGACGAACTTGGCGATGAACTTTTGAATAATGTTCCATATGCAGGAAGTATCACTTCACTTATGGAACTTTCTCTTCCAATCGGTACAGAAGATGGTTTTGAAGTAAAAAGTCCTTTTGAAGATGGAGTTCCAACAGACCCGCAAGAACTGGCAGAAAAGAAAGCCTTTATCTTGAGCCGTGAATCTCTTATAAACAACCTTGTCAGTGCCGACTGTACAGAAACCTGGCTCATTGTAAACCTTGAACAATATTCCGAAAGCCTTGATGAAGCAATGAACAAAATTGCTCCACCGGCAATGGCAATTTTTACAGATCCAAAATACAAATCAGATAAATGGGAAATCCGTCCAGCCGGACTTTCATATACAGAATACGAAGAAGAAAAATCTATCGTAAGTCAGTGTATAAGCAGAATCGCTTTGGGTTTTGTAGTAATGCTCATTTTCCTTATCATCTTTATACGCTCTCTTCGTGGAGTTGTTGTTCCATCTATTGCAACAATTGGCGCTCTTTGTACAACACTTGGTGCTTCTGCCTGGATGAACATAAAGGGAAACAACACAATGATTCTTGTAACAGTCCTGCTTTCAATGGCGCTGGCTGTAGGTTATGCTGTTCATTATATCAACAGCTTTAAGATGTACTTTAGAAAAACAGGACAACGTCAGGAATCTGTAATAATGGGTATACGAGATTCCGGCTGGGCTTTATTTTTTACGGTAATCACAACAATGGCAGGTATGCTTTCGTTCCTTTCTGCAGGAATCAGACCAATGCGCTGGGTTGGAGGAATTACCGCTGCTGCCGTTCTTGCAGTCTTCATTTTTGAAATTATCCTGCTTCCTTGTCTTTACAGCTTTGGAAAAGATGAAGAGCCTGATCCAAACTTTGTAAGTACAGAAGGTTCAACTAAATCTGACCTTCGTGTAGAAGCAATGGGAAAATCAATTCTCAATAAAAAGTGGATTACAGTTGTTGTTGGTGCAGCAGTTATGGTTGCAGTAATTCCCGGCATGTTCAAAATCAAAGTAAATATGAACTATGCCGACATGATGGGTGAGCGTACACCTTACATTCACCGCCTTATGGAAATTACACGCAGCCAGCTTGGAAGCCAGTACAGCTACGAAGTTCTTGTTGAATATCAGGAAGAGGATGCTCTTAAAAATCCACAGGTTCTTAAAAACATGGATGAAATGGCTGCCCGCATAGGAACTTTAAGTTCAACAAAAGTTTCTAACGGAAAGCCTCGTGTTTCTTCTGTAACAAAAGTTATCAAAGAAATGAACAGAACTTTGAACAGCGACGATCCGGACGCTTATGTTATCCCAGATGATCAGGATCTTGTTAGTCAGGAAATGTTCCTTTATGAAATTTCCGGCGGTTCAGATTTGTATGATTACGTTAGCGAAGACTTTAAGGCCGGTTACCTTCACATTGAACTTAGCGGTTATGATGGCGAACAAATTGTTCAGGATCTTGCCGAAGTAAAAAAATGGTGTGCAGAGCTTTTTCCTGATGCATCAAATGCAGGTGTAGTTGGAGAAGTTGTTCAGTATGCTCATATGAACGGAAAGCTTGTACGAGGTTCTATCAAATCAATCGGAACTTCGCTCATAGTTATTTTGATTCTGCTTATTCTGGCCTTTACATCCTTCCGCACAGGCTTTATTGCAATGATTCCTAACGTTGCACCAATTGCAATCATTGGAGGAATTATGGGTTATGCTTCTGTAAACCTGGATATGATTACCGCCATGATTATGCCTATGATTCTTGGTATTGCAGTAGATGATACAATCCACTTTACAAACCACATCAAATACCATTTTGAAATGTGTGGAAATTATCGTCAGGCAGTCTTAAACTCATACCGTGAAATTGGAAAAACAATGATTATGACAACGGTCATTCTCTGTGCCATGTTCGGAATCTTCCTCACAAGCACAATGACTGTTTTAGTAAACATCGGCTGGCTGTCGATTGTTGGTTTGGGCAGTGCGCTCATCGCCGACTACACATTGACACCGGTACTTCTTTATATCACAAAGCCGTTTGGCAGGGAGACAAAGTAAAATGAAAAAGACACTTTTATCAATCACAGCATTATTTTTGGGAGCCGCACTTTTTGCTCAGAGTGGCTACGACATTATGAAAAAGGCAGATGAAGTTGCGGAGCCTAAAACTTCTTCTTCAACTGCTACGCTCACAATTCATTCAAAGAAAGGTTCAGACCGAATCCGCGAAGTTATCATGATGAGCAAGGACTACGGCGATGTAGAAAAAAGCGTTATAGTTTTTACTACACCAAAAGATGTTGCAGGAACCGGCTATCTCATGTTTGATTACGACGAAGACGACAAAGATTCCGACAACTGGCTTTACATGCCTGCCATGAAAAAGACACGCCGTATTGCTTCAAGCGGTTCAGAAAGTGAAGGAAGCTTTATGGGTACAGACTTTACCTACCAGGATATGGGCGACCGCAGCTTGAACAAATATGACTACAACCTTCTTGGTGAAGAAACTGTAGACGGTGTTGCCTGCTACAAAGTTGAATGCATAAGCAAGGCTCACACAGAAAAAGATCCTCGCTATATCAGCTATATTGGTAAATCAGATTACATTCTCCGCAAGTGTGAATTCTACGACCGCCAGGATACCCTTCATCGAGTTCTCACCTGCACAGACTTTACAACAATCAAAGGCTTTACAACTGCCCAGAAGATGAAAATGGAAAATGTTCAGACAGGCACCTGGTCGCTTATCGAAACAAAGAACATCAAGTACGACGACGAGGATATTGATGACTCGCTGTTCACTGTTGCAGCGCTTGAGAAGGGAAGAATTAAGTAGATGCTGAAACAAGTTCAGCATGACAAGAGGCTAAAATGCGTAAAACACTTTTTATAACATTAGCACTAATTTTATGTTCACCATCCCTTTTTGCCGACGGCGTAGACTTTTCCGGTGATGTCTCAACTTCCTGGGGTGTTTTTGCTCCGTGGACAAACAAGGATACTGCAGGGCATTTTTCGTTAGGCAACACTAACTTTGCCGGCAAGATAGACGCCTGGTACGGAAACAGCTCGGCACTTGCAGAAGGTAGTGTTTCATACGATGCGCTAACAAAAAAGATTGATTTTTCCCTTGGTGAACTTTGGGTAGATTATACCGAATCTTTCTGGGGAGTACGCATCGGTCGCCAGAAGGCAGCGTGGGGTAAGGCAGACGGCATAGACATCACAAACGTTTTGTGCCCTTCCGACATGTCAAGCTTTTCTGCAATGACTGGCGATAACGGAAAACTTGCAGTAGATGCAATCCGCCTTTCATTCAGCGGAAACTCTTTTACTGCAGATGCCTGGTGGATTCCTTTCTTTACTCCGACAGTACTTCCGCTTGATGAAGGAAATACACTTCGCAAATTCATAGTTCCTGCAACAATTGATTATCCAATCCCTGCAATGAATACGACACTTCATCTTCCTGTTACAATCAATCAGTTTAAAAAACCAGAGCTTGCAATCTGGAACGGTGAATATGGTCTTAAACTTTCGGGATATTTTTCAGCGCTCGACCTTTCTCTTTATGGTTTTTATGGCTGGGAAGATACTCCTTTGTTAGATTATGGAATGACTT
>JAEEGJ010023561.1_pt1 | contig 12903 bp, 11 predicted proteins | sample 8958761 | NCBI WGS metagenome assembly JAEEGJ01 (sample SAMN16246546, study PRJNA631951) | gut metagenome | biome: gut microbiome; feature: rumen; material: RS-attached | host: Bos | place: Iran: Karaj | collected 2018-10
ACAAGCAACTTTTATGAGGTCGAAGATTGGGATATCATTACCAATTATGCAGTGCAACAATATGGCAACATTTGTGGAGAAATGAGCATCACAGATGAATTTAAGCTCGTGCTCATTTCGCCTACAGAGGAACTTCCATTCTATAAAATCGTGACGCTCGGTGCCGGTGCTTACAATATGGAAGTACCTTCTGAATTTGAAGATGCGATTAACAACAGAGCCGAATATGTCATCTACCTTCCCCAAGATTGGAATATAGATTCGAGACAAATAGAAGACGCTTGGCCCTTAGAGACATTGGCCATAATTGCATTATACCCGTCCGAACTTAAAGACGTGCTTGCCGTTGGTCATACCATTCTATTGAATGAAGATGAAAGTCTCATCGAGGGCAGCAAGTCTTTCAACTCTTGCCTCTTACTCGAGCCAAAGGATAAGGAGGGTAAAAACATCATGCCAGTCCCATTGAAAACACCCGGCCGAGAGGTCGCTTTTATTCAACTCTATCCCTTATATCCCGAAGAACTAAACTTCTTGCTACATGGAAATCCATACACAAAGTTGTTGGACAAGATAGGTAATCAGCTGGACTATGTCGTCAATGAAGATCGTCCGAACTATTGCAAATAACAGATAATCACACCCATAAAAATCGCCCAGGTAGATGCATGACACATCTATCTGGGCGAAATAATTTCGTTCTTCCTTATTCCTGCATCGCTTCAATCAGTCGAGGCAACTCCTGCTGCTCAAACTGCTCGGTGTAAAAACCCTGGCCGCGCAGGGATTCGAGTTCTGGGATAGTGAAGTAACGACCCTCATCCACCTCATCGTGATCGGGTTGGGGTGTGACCTCGGAGGTGAGGGCAAAGGCGGTGACCAATTCCCGTTCGCGGCTGGATTGCCAGACATACTGGAAGAGGAAACGGCAGTCCTCGGGGTCGATGTGCAAACCCAACTCCTCGCGTGCCTCGCGCACCACGGCATCGGCCAAAGACTCACCATAGTCCACATGGCCACCTACCGAAGTGTCCCATTTGCCTGGAGCAATATCCTTGCGCATGGAACGCTTCTGGAGGTAGATACGACCCTCCGCATCAATGACATGGAGGTGCACCACCGGATGCAGCGCCATCGAGCCGCCATGACAATAAGCCCGGGTGGCTCGGCCCACCACATTACCTTCCGCATCAATAAGGGGGAACAACTCCTGTTGCTCCCCCTCGTTATAGTGTAATTGAATCATTACCAATTAGTCAGCCAACTTAGCCTTGATGAACTCGCGGTTCAAGCGGGCGATGTTAGAAATCTTGACAGACTTAGGACACTCCATCTCGCAAGCGCGGGTGTTGGTACAGTTACCGAAGCCGAGTTCGTCCATCTTGGCCACCATGGCCTTGGCACGACGGGCAGCCTCTACACGACCCTGTGGCAGGAGAGCGAACTGGCTCACCTTAGCCGAGACGAAGAGCATGGCCGAACCGTTCTTGCAGGCAGCAACGCAAGCGCCGCAACCGATGCAAGAGGCCGAGTCCATAGCCTCATCGGCATCTACCTTGCTGATCAGGATAGCGTTGGCATCCTGAGCAGCACCGCAGTTGATAGAGGTGTAACCACCAGCCTGCTGGATCTTGTCGAAGGCCGAGCGATCAACCATCAAGTCACGGATTACAGGGAAGCCGGCCGAACGCCAAGGCTCCACGGTGATGGTGCACTCGTTGGTGAACTTACGCATGTGCAACTGGCAAGTTGTGATAGCGTTGTCGATACCATGAGGACGACCATTGATGTAGAGTGAGCAAGTACCGCAGATACCCTCGCGGCAGTCATGATCGAATACGATAGGTTCCTCGTGCTTGTTGATAAGCTGCTCGTTGAGCGTATCCATCATCTCGAAGAATGACATCTCGGTGCTGACGTGCTCAACGCGATAAGTCTTGAATTCGCCCTTCTCTTTTGGGCCGCGCTGACGCCAAACCTTCAGGTTAACGTTCAGAAAACTTTCTTTTCCCATTTTATATATATTGTTTAAAGGGTGAATTAATTCTTATAGTTACGAGTCTGTACCTTGATCTCCTGGTAGTTGAGCATCTCTTTCCAGAGTTCAGGCTCCTTGCCTTCGCCCATGTACTTCCAGCAGCCGACATACATGAAGTGCTCATCATCGCGCTTAGCCTCGCCCTCCTCGGTCTGATGCTCCTCGCGGAAGTGACCACCACATGACTCCTCACGATGCAAGGCGTCGCGTGCCATGAGTTCGCCAATCTCGATGAAGTCGAGCAGACGGATAGCCTTGTCGAGTTCGACGTTGAGGCTGTTGGCCTGACCAGGCACGTAAACCTCCTTCCAGAAGGTCTCGCGCAAGGCAGCGAGGAGCTTCAAGCCCTCTTCGAGGCCAGCCTTGGTACGACCCATGCCGACGTGCTCCCACATGATGTGACCGAGCTCCTTGTGCAACGAATCGACGGTGCGTGAACCCTGTACGGCCATGATCTTGGCAATCTTAGCCTCTACGCCCTTCTGAGCCTCTTCGAACTCAGGCAGGTCGGTCGAGAAGCGTGGCACCTGAATCTGGTCGGCGAGGTAGTTCTGGATGGTGTAAGGCAATACGAAGTAACCATCGGCCAGACCCTGCATCAATGCCGAAGCACCGAGACGGTTGGCACCGTGGTCCGAGAAGTTTGCCTCACCGGCACAGAACAGACCCTTGACCGAAGTCTGCAATTCGTAGTCCACCCAGATACCGCCCATGGTGTAGTGGATAGCTGGATAGATCATCATTGGAGTCTCGTATGGATTGTCGTCGGTGATCTTCTGATACATCTGGAAGAGGTTGCCGTACTTGTCAGCTACGGCAGCCTTGCCGAGGCGCTTGATAGCGTCGTCGAAGTCCAGGAAGACAGCCAAACCGGTGCTGTTGACGCCGAAGCCCTTGTCGCAACGCTCCTTGGCAGCACGTGAAGCAACGTCACGTGGCACGAGGTTACCGAAGGCTGGATAGCGGCGCTCCAGGTAGTAGTCACGATCCTCCTCTGGAATCTGGTGACCCTTGATTTCGCCACGCTGCAGGCGCTTGGCATCCTCCAACTTCTTTGGAACCCAGATACGACCGTCGTTACGCAGAGACTCAGACATCAAGGTCAACTTCGACTGGATGTCGCCGTGCACTGGAATACAGGTTGGGTGGATCTGTGCATAGCATGGGTTGGCAAACATGGCACCCTTGTGATAGATCTGGATGGCAGCCGAACCGTTGCAAGACATAGCGTTGGTAGAGAGGAAGTAAGCATTGCCGTAACCACCGGTAGCGATGATGACGCAGTGTGCTGAGTAACGCTCCAACTCACCGGTAACGAGGTTGCGGACGATGATACCGCGAGCACGCTCTACACCCTTCTCGTCCTTGATGAGGACAACGTCCTGCATCTCACGACGGGCATACATGGTGACGTTGCCCTTCTGGATCTGACGGTTGAGTGATGAGTAGGCACCGAGCAACAACTGCTGACCGGTCTGACCCTTGGCATAGAAGGTACGCGATACCTGAGCACCACCGAAGGAACGGTTGGCCAAAGTGCCGCCGTACTCACGGGCGAAAGGTACACCCTGTGCTACGCACTGGTCGATGATATTGTTCGATACCTCGGCCAGACGATAGACGTTGGCCTCACGGGCACGGTAGTCACCACCCTTGATGGTATCGTAGAAGAGACGATATACTGAGTCGCCGTCGTTCTGGTAGTTCTTGGCAGCATTGATACCACCCTGAGCAGCGATAGAGTGTGCACGACGAGGAGAATCCTGGATGCAGAAGCACTTTACCTTGAAGCCCAGTTCGCCCAATGTGGCAGCAGCAGCGCCACCGGCCAGGCCTGAACCTACGACGATGATGTCGAGTTTACGTTTGTTGGCTGGATTGACCAATTTCTGGTGAGCCTTATAGTTCGTCCATTTGTCAGCAAGCTTTCCCTCTGGAATGCGGCTGAGTTCAGGAGCAAGAATATTTTCAGTAGCCATATCTTTCAGTTTAAGTATTAAAATTTTGTAATAGGCAATGCCTTACGATCAACAGACGAAACCGCCATTGTGAGCAATAGCTGCCACAACAACCGAAGCAAAGCCGAGCACGATGATGGTAGCCCAGACATAGCTGATGGTGATCCAGCGGTCAAGCCACTGCTTGCCATTCAGGCCGAGGGTCTGCATAGACGACCAGATACCGTGGGTAAGGTGATACCAGATGGCGGCAAACCAAACAGCATAGATGCACACGGTGACAGGGTTGGCAAACACAAGGCTGATCCAGTCGAAACCTGCGGTAGGTGCAAACTGACCTTCGACGCCAGCCAACTCGGCAAACATCATGTTGTACCAGAAGTCCTTCAGGTGAAGCAACATACCAAGGATAATGATGATACCGAGTACGAGCATGTTCTTGGCAGCCCAGTGTACTGGCTGCTGGCCCGATACGGCATAACGCTGGTCACCACGAGCCTTGCGGTTCTGGACAGTGAGCCAGAAAGCATAGCAGAGGTGGACCAAAACGAGGAAAGCCAATCCGGCAGTAGCAATGAGTGCATACCAGTTGGTTCCCAAGAATTCACAGACCTTGTCATAGTAGTGTGTACCATCAGCAGCGGGGAACGCTACGTCATAGACATAGACAAGGTTCATCAGCATGTGGAAGGTCAAGAAGAGCACCAGGGCAGAACCTGAGACACTCATCACCACCTTACGGCCGATAGAGGAGGATGCTAACCACATAGTAGAAATTGAATTAAATTATAGAATAGTTAATAAAAGATTTTTTTCGGTTCCTGTGCAGACTCCGTTTTTCATATTTCCGCACGTGAATGCTGCAAATATACAAAAGATTTATTAAATTATGTATGTATTGCCCGAAATACTTTGCTCCGTCCTGCAAAAAACTACCTCTTTGCATTTTAAATATTGCAATATCCATCGGTGTGCAGCCCACAGCAAAATTCTCTTTCTGCCACCGAAATGCACTCAGCAACTTCCTTTTGGGAGCCGATTTTCCAAGTCGCGTCTGGTCTATCCACCCGTGTCGGGACAAAACCTGCCCCTCCCCTCGCCCTTACGCACTGTCGCACTCGGTTCCAGCTGCCTTCAGTCTCCCTCCCTCCTTGCCCCCTTCTTCGGAAAGAACGAAAAAGAACCAAAAAAGAAAGCAAAAAGAACGGAAAAAGAAAGCAACTCCGTGACGACAGCGGTGGGACGGGATAGTGAAAAGTGAAAAGTGAAAAAACTCAGAATACTCCGAATTATCAGATTATTCTGAGTATTCCGAGTATTCTGAGTATTCCGATGACTTCGACTACTCAATGGCTCTTTAGCGCCGAAGGCCATTAGCGTGAACGAAGTGAACTTTTAGCGGCGCAACCGCGCCTTTTAGCTTTCCGGGCGCGAATGCGCCTTTTAGCGCATCGCCTTACAGGTTCTGTATTGGTTTATCGAACACCTTGTCTTTCTTGCTGGCGGTGGAGGGAGCCGAGGTGACCTGACCGCCGATGTGGCAGTTCTGGAGGACGACGGGTTCGGTGTTCATGGACGAGAAACCAATCTTGCACTCCTTGACCACGACGTTGCGGAACGAGATGTTGCTGAGCGGCTTGGCCTCGGTGCCCTGGAGCACGATGGCGGCATTGTTCACCTTGTTGCAACGGATGTCCTCGACGTGGATGTCGTGCACGTCGGAGAAGTGGTTGTCGTCCAATCCCTCGCCGGCATACATGGAGGTGATATAGAAGAGGTCTTCCACCTCGTCGAACTCACAGTTACGGAAGTAGATATCGTGCACGAAACCGCCTCGGTTGGGGTTGGTCTTGATAAAGAGGGCACGTTTCAGGTAGCCGCTGTAGGTGCAATCCTCGACAAAGACGTTGCGCACGCCGGCACTCATCTCGCTGCCGATGACCACACCGTGCAGACCCTTGAAGTGACAGTGGCGCACGATGATGTTCTCCGATGGCGACGGGGCATAGAGTGACAGCAGTTTGGGGTCGCTGAATGCCTGTCCCTGACCGCCCCAACCGTCATTGTCGCGGCCGGCCTTGATGGCAACGTTGTCATCGCCGTTGTCGAACAGGATATCCTCAATCAGGAGGTTGCTGGTCATCTCGGGGTCGATGCCGTCGTTGTTGACCAACTTGGCGTCGTAGCGCAGGGCACGGCAGATGACGTTGTCGCACTTGAGCAGATGGAGGCACCAGAAGGGGCTATTGGTCATAAAGAAGTCACTGAGAGTCACCCGTTTGCAGCCGAAGAGTTGCAACAGGTGCGGGCGCAGGAGGTGGCCCTTGCCGAAGTTACGTTCGGGGACGGGCGTTTCCTGGTGGTCGTACTGACGGATGAGTTGCTGGTCGGGTTTCTGGTCTTTGCGCCACTGGGCAAAGGTGTCGGCGGCATCGCCGTCAATGGTGCCCTTGCCTATAATGGCAACGTTCTCGAGACAGAAACCGTAGATGAAGGGACTGAAATTCTGGCAGAAAGTGCCCTCCCACGAGGTCCGGACCGTGGGGAGGTAGTAGTCAGGCTTGGAGTCGAACTTGAGGACAGCGCCCTCCTGCAACTCGAGGCAGAGGTTGCTCACCAGGTGAATGGGGCCGCACAGACGGTAGGTGCCCGCCGGAACGACGAGGTGCATGCCCGTCTTGCTCTTGGCGGCCGCCTTCATAGCCTTGTCGAAAGCGGGTTTGCAATCCTTCTTGCCGTCGCCCTTGGCGCCGAAAGTGAGGAGACTGCGAGTGGGTTGATTGTCGGCAAATTGTGCTCCTGTAATCTGTGCCAAGATGGCATCGTGCATGGCCTGCTGCTCGGGGGTGTAGGCATAGAGGGAGGTGGCCAACAGGAAGGTGAATAAAAGAAATAGCTGCTTCATAAGTGAGAGGAATAAATAATTAATATATGGATAATTTAATATATGGAGTTAATGGGAGTTAAAAGGAGTTAACGGGCTATGCCCGTGGAGTTAACGGACGATAGCTTCGGTGGCTAAAAGGTGCATTCGCGCCGCTAAAAGTGCTTCGCACGCTAATAGCCTTCGGCGCTAAAGAGCGAAGAGCAAGGAGGCTATCAATTATCAATTGTCCATTGAATCGCGTTCCCTATTCGAGGACAAAAATAGGGTTTATCTTTCAATCATGCAACTTTAAGGGGCATTTTTTACTCCTACGGGTTGAAATTAGCGCTATTTCCGGTTATTTTGGGTGCAAATTGACCGCTATTTTGCACTATAGTAGAAGAAAATATTGCATTTATTTTCACGTTTTTAGCCTCAAAAAAGAGGCTAAAAGACCATAATGAAGGCAAAAAATGCAACTTTTTGGTGCGCAATGGTTTGACTTCAAACATTTTTCAATATCTTTGCCTCGACAATAAACTGACCACTCAACCCCAAAAACACTAACAACTATGAAAAAGAAAAATTACCTTTCCGGGCTATTGGTGGCTTTGACCCTATTGGGCAACCCGTTGAGCTGTTGGGCACAGACAAACGGTTCGGAGAAAACGGTTTACGACTTCACCGTCGAGAATCAGAAACACCAGCAAGTGTCGCTGAGTGAATACAAAGGCAAGGTACTGCTCATCGTCAACACCGCCAGCCATTGCGGCTTCACGTCGCAATACGACGACCTGCAACAACTCTACTACGCCAACCGCGACAAGGGGTTCGTCGTGCTGGACTTCCCTTGCAACCAGTTCGGACAACAGGCTCCCGAAAGTGACGCGGAGTACAACGGCTTCTGCCGTCAGCATTTCAGCATCGAATTTCCTCAGTTTCACAAGATTGACGTCAACGGCGAGAAGGCCATTCCGCTCTTCCAATGGCTGAAGTCGCAACAAGGTTTCCAGGGTTTCGACCCGACGCACAAACTCAGTTCTGTGCTCGACAACATGTTGCGAAAAGGCGATCCGCACTACGCCAGCAACCCCGACATCAAGTGGAACTTCACCAAGTTCCTCATCGACCGCAAGGGCCGCGTAGTGAAACGATTTGAACCTACTGCCAACCACGACCTGATTGTCAAGGCCGTCGAGGAGTGCCTGGCGGAAAAGCCGTAATCTGCAAAAAAAGGCGAGTATCGTTGTGTATCTTTTGAAAATTATGTGTATCTTTGCAACTGAAAAGTAATTCATCTCTGCGCAATGAAACGTATTTCTGCACTTCCGATTTCGCTATGCTGTTCGCTTTCCGCTTGGCTTACAGTCAGTTGTCAATCCTCTCCTACTGTTATACCCGACCCCATGGAGGTCGCCATGGACCGTATCGTGCAGAGTATCAAGCCTACGCAGTTTGCCGACTTCGTCATCGAGGTGAATGCGCCTGAGGATGAAGAAGATGCCTTGCTGGTGCTCCAGGAGGCCATAGACAGTTGCGCGGCTCATGGTGGCGGAAGGGTGATTGCCCATGGCGGATGTTATGACCTGAACGGCACGTTACACCTCAAGAGTAATGTCAACCTGCACTTGGAGGAGGAGGCGCTCCTGCTCTTCAGTGGTCGGGGCGACGACTTCCTGCCGCCCGTCCGCACCCGCTGGGAGGGCACCGAACTGATGGGTCGGTCGGCTATGGTCTATGCCTGCGATGCCGAGAACGTGGCCATCACGGGTCGGGGTACCATTGACGCACAAGCAGGTCTGGAGATGGCGGCATGGGGCATGAAACCGGGTGAAGACAACTTCGAGGAGAATGTCCACGGCACGCACGGCGAGACCATCGAGATGGCCGACGTGAACCGTCTGCGCGCTTGGGGTGGAGAGTCGGAACCGGGTGTGGAAAGGCCGCTGTTGGTTTTCGGTGAAGGTACTTTCCTTCGCCCTTGCTGCGTGGAGTTCAACAACTGCCGACGGGTATTGATTGAAGGAATCACGGTGCGCAACTCACCTTTCTGGTGTCTGCATCCCCTTTATTGTGAAGACGTTGTGGTGCGCGGTGTGACTATCGACAGCCACTATCCCAACAACGACGGTTGCGACCCGGAGTCGTCCAAGAGGGTGCTCATCGAGGATTGTCTCTTCCGCACGGGCGATGATGCCGTTGCCATCAAGTCGGGACGTGACGCCGACGGTCGTCGGGTGGGTCGCCCCTCGGAACAGATTGTCATCCGTCGCTGTGACTTCCAGTCGGAGTGCAACGGTCTCTGCATCGGCAGCGAGATGAGCGGCGGGGTGCAAGAGGTCTATATGGATTCGGTCAAGATTGGGTCGGTCAAGAATGCCTTGCTTTTCAAGTCGAACAAAGACCGCGGCGGCTTTATCCGCGATGTTTGGGTACGCCACATCGACATTCAGGAAACGGCAGGAGCTGTGCTCCGTTTCGAGAACAATTACTTCGGTTATCGCGGTGGCAACTTCCCGGCCCAATATGCTGATTTCCATATCTCGGACGTCCACGCCGCCCGTTGTGGCAGTTTCGCCATCTACTACGACGGCCTACCCGAGATGCCGATGCGTCGCCTTTCGGTAGATAGTCTCGTGGTCGATTCTGCCGCCCTACCCTATTACCTTTATAATACGGCCGACTGCCACTTCTCGCGCACTTGGGTCAATGGCACTCTGCTGCCCGACTCGTTGCCTCAAAGCGAGACGAGACAGAGTTGCGATGTGTGGTAAAAAAAGACCCTCTCCCCGACCCTCCCCCATAATGGGGAGGGAGAAAAATATAGAAATAGAGAGTGCGGAAAGAGGTCGCTAATTCTTTGCAATTCAAATATATTCAATCAATTATTCTCTAATTCTTGAGATATTAAAAGCCCTCTACGTTTGAAGGGTCTTGCATTTAAGTTCAATATGAAACGTATTGGTTTATTGAGCGATACCCACGCCTGGTGGGATGACAGGTACCTGAAGTATTTCGCCGATTGTGACGAGATATGGCACGCTGGCGATGTTGTGGATGAGACTATCTGCGACCGTCTAGAGGCAACGGGTAAGGTGTGCCGCATTGTGTGGGGCAATGCCGACCCGCACTCCATGCGCTTGCGCTATCCTGAGAATCAACGCTTTACATTAGAAGGCGTCTCTGTCTGGATGCGCCACATCGGAGGTTATCCTGGAAAGTGGCCTCGAGCCCTATACAGCGAACTCCTGAAGCAACCACCCATGCTCTTTGTCTGTGGTCATAGTCATATCTGCAAAGCCATGTTCGACCACAACCTGCATACTCTCGTGCTCAACCCAGGTGCTGCTGGCACGTACGGTCAACAAGCAGTGCGCACCTTGATGCGTTTCACGTTGGACCAAGGAGAAATTAAGGACTTGGAAGTGATTGAACTCTCGTAATGGGATTTGAAACACCGAAGAAAAAGCGAAATGGCACTTGCTCTGTCATTTTATTATATATAAATTTGCTTATTATTTAGAATTACCTTATCTTTGCGGCAAATGTAAGAAACTCATAATTATGGAAGCTATCAAGTTACGTACAGAGTTACTGAGAGAAATCAGTCCACTGCTTGACAACGAGTTGGCAATGGAAAAAATCCTGACTTTTGTGCGGACACTTCTCCCGCCTAAAAAAGTAGAGATTCCCCAAAAAGATAACTCAGCCACAAGAGTCTCTGTTTCTCCAGAATTGGAGAAATGGAGCGGTTGTGTCTCTTTCTCAGAAGAAGAAATAGAAAAAGATCCAAGACTCAAACATATCTTAAGCAAATGAAAAAGATCTTTCTAGATACAAACATTCTGATAGATTTTGTGTTGGGTCGAGATAATGGAGAAGCCAAACGACTTCTTCAGTTCGGCTGTGACAAAAAAGTATGCCTTGCCGCATCGACTTTGACCTTCGCCAATATGGCTTATATACTGAGGAACAAAGTTGATATATATGAATTGTTCAAGTTCCTTTCCTCTTTTATAGAAGTGCTACCGATAGACGGAAACCATCTAGAATTAGCTCTTGAAAGACGAGTGCGAGATTTTGAAGTATGCTTCAATACCAGAGTGCAAAATCTGGTCAATGCAATGTAATTGTTACCAACAACGAAAGAGACTTTGCAGAGTTTTGCACAGATTTACCTTACATGAATGCACAACATATTCTTGAAGAAATGTGATTGTCAAGGTTTAAAATATTCGAACCCTTTTAATTTAGAAACAAATATACGCAATGGATGCAACAATGAGAGAGGCCATTCAAAAGGCCGTTGAGGTAATGAACCAAGGCGGCGTCATCCTCTACCCCACCGACACGGTGTGGGGACTGGGTTGCGATGCCACCAACAGCGAAGCTGTCAAGAAGATATATCAGATCAAGCGCCGTGCCGACAGCAAGGCGATGCTCTGTCTGTGCGATGCCATTGGTCGCGTGGATTACTACTTTGCGAACGTGCCCGAGATTGCTTGGGACCTTTGGGAAGTGGCCGACAAACCGCTCACCCTCATCTTGCCCCGCGCCCGCAACGTAGCGCCCGAACTCGTTGCCGCCGATGGCACTATGGGTATGCGCATCACACACGAGGAAGTAAGTAACGCCCTCTGCGCCCGACTGAAACACCCCGTGGTGAGCACCTCCGCCAACATCAGTGGCGAACCTACCGCCCGCTGCTTCGCCGACATCAGCGAGGAGATCAAGAAAGCGGTCGATTACATCGTGCCCCTCCGCCAAGACGAAAAGGAGAACCCCGCCCCGTCGGGCATCATCAAGGTCGATGACGGCGGCGTTATCAAAGTAATTAGATAAAGACTCAAACTCTACTCTCCTGTCCCCCTTCATAGGGGGACTTTTTTTTTACCGCTGATAGACAAAAGACAAGGTCGTTCAATAAGAAGTACCCTTCTGCATTAGTAGAGACGGAGGCTTGACCTACTTATCATCCACCGTTGTTTCCATATTCAGGACTGCATGAGGTAACCCCGAGGAACACCTCAGGTACCGCTCAGCTCAGCCATAAATGGCTTACCTGAGGGGGAGCTGCACGCGAGCTAGGGCGTTGCTCATGCTTGGCTGAATAGTGGATGATAAGAGGGTGAACGGGGGATTTGAATACTGGCAATAGCAAAAACAGAGGAAAAACAGAGGAAACCGTCACTTTTTCTTGTATATATCAATAAGTTTCCGTATTTTTGCAACTCTAAGTAGTTATTCAAAATTGATTATTTATATCCTTCGAAAAAGGATGAAAAAGAATTGGTTCGACAAGTTAAGCGACTGGCGCGAGAAGCACCTCACGGAACAGCAATTGGTGCTGGTCCTGGCATTGCTCACAGGTTTGGGTGGTGCTGCGGCTGCGTTGATACTCAAGCAGTTGATACACTTTTTTCAGGGATTGCTGACCGACTCTTTCGACGAGGGTGCCAACTACCTCTACCTTCTTTGGCCTGTGGTGGGCATCCTGGTGGCAGGTTGTTATGTGCGCTACATCCTCAAGGACGACATCGGCCACGGTGTGACCAAGATCCTGTATGCCATCTCGCAACGTAAGTCGATCATCAAGCTGCACAATATCTACTCCAGCGTCATCGCCTCCTCCATCACTATCGGCTTCGGTGGTTCGGTGGGTGCCGAGGCTCCTATCGTATTGACGGGATCGGCCATCGGTTCGAACCTGGGCCGACGCTTCCGATTGGACCAGCACACCTTGATGATATTGCTGGGGTGCGGTGCCACGGCAGGTATTGCCGGCATCTTCAAGGCCCCGATTGCCGGATTGCTTTTCACGGTGGAAGTGTTGATGCTCGACCTCACGGCCTACTCCATCATGCCGTTGCTCATAGCCTCGGTCACGGCTGCCTCAGTAGCCTATGCCGTCGATGGTGCCACGCCGTTGTTCAGCTTCAACGACCCGATGGATTTCAACATCAGCCGCGTGCCCTACGTCATCCTGTTGGGCATCTTCTGTGGCTTCGTGTCACTCTACTTCACCCGCACCACGTTCTGGG
>JAEEGJ010023563.1_pt1 | contig 12902 bp, 14 predicted proteins | sample 8958761 | NCBI WGS metagenome assembly JAEEGJ01 (sample SAMN16246546, study PRJNA631951) | gut metagenome | biome: gut microbiome; feature: rumen; material: RS-attached | host: Bos | place: Iran: Karaj | collected 2018-10
TAATTTTCGGCCGAGCGTTACACGAACCGCTGCAACGGGTCGCAAGGACACAGTGTGCCGATTGTCGGCGGGGCACTGCAAAAGGACGGCGGACAATTCCATGCGACGGACGTCACCTTCCGCAAAGAAGCGGACGAAATCCTCTTCTCCGGCGACATTGCCGGCGCCTACGGGCTTGACGCCCTCGCCTCGCTCCGCCGCACCTTCCCCGTCCGTCCCGGTAACGGCGCGGCCAGTGTTACGGATGTCTTCGCCTTCAATGGCGAACCTTTGTCCGTGACCGAGCGCTTCGTCGGTTTCGCAAAGGTGGAAATCACCGGCCCGGGAGAGGCGCGCTTCGGCGTCTTCAAGGCCATCTTCGACCCTGCGCTCAAGGCCTCGGTCCACACCGAGCCCATGGAGCCGCATGGTCGCATGCAGGGCTACGGCGACACGCGGATGGTCTCCTTCCTCGACATCGAAGTACCCGCAGGGACCGAAAAGTTCGCAATCACCTTTGCACGGCCCTAGACCCCAGGACCTAGGACTCAGGACCTAGGACTCAGGACCTAGGACTTAGGACCTAGGACTTCGCCACACGGAGCAGCTCGCGGAAGTCGCCAATGGTCTCGATGGCATGGCCGCGGGCGAAGTCGGCGGCGGCTTGATCATCGATGTCCCCGCAGTAGCGAATGGATCGGATGCCGGCGTTAACGCCGGCCTGAAGATCGCTGGTGCGGTCGCCGACCATGAAGCACGAATCGGGCGCGAGGCCTTGCGACGCAAGCGTCTCCAGAATGTAGCGCGGGCAGGGCTTGCGGTAGACGGGCGGGTCGTCAGGATGTTCAGGGGCTATGCAGACACCGTCGAAAAAAGTGTCTCCGCCACCAAGAAGCTGCGCGAGCCGCGCGTTGACGGCCTCCACCGCGTCCATCCCGAAGTAGCCGCGCGCCACACCGCTCTGATTGGTGAAGAGGAAGAGGAGAAAGCCCGCTTCGCGCAGCGCGAGAAGTGTCTCGCGGACGCCGGGGAGAAGCTCCACGAGGTCGGGGTTGGAAAGATACCCCGTGTCATGGATTAGCGTGCCGTCACGGTCAAAGAAAATCCCTCCGTGCGGCGCAGCCGCAAGCTTTCCAGCACTCGTCACCATCTAACTAATCAACTATCCAACTAACCAACTGTCAAACTAACTTTGGCATGCGCGAGAATCTCCGCAGGCGTGGCGGTGGCGGTGCCGATCTTTTCGACGACGACGCCGGCGGCCTGGTTGGCGAGCTGCGCGGCCTTTTCAGGGTCGGCGCCGGCCGCAAGGGCGGCCGTAAGGACGGCGGCGACGGTGTCGCCGGCGCCCGAGACGTCGAAGACGGCGCGGGCGGCCGTGGGAATCTGGCGCAAAGGGACGCCGTCGGCCGAGAGCATCATGCCATCGGCGCCGAGGGTGATTACGAGAAGTCGCGTAGCGTAGCGTTCGTGCAGGACGCTGCAGACTTCGGCGGCCGGGAAGGGATCGGAGGGGCCGACCCCCTGTATCTGCGCGAGCTGGAGCGCTTCGTTGCGATTTGGCGTGATGAGGCCCATGTCGTAGAAATCGAGACCTGAGCGCGGCTTCGGGTCTAGCGCGATGAGCTTTTCGCTTCCGGCGAGGCGGCGGATTTCCCGTATGAGTTCGCTGGTGACGACGCCCTTGGCGTAGTCTGAGACAATGATCGCGTCGGCGGCGGCTATCTTTGCCGGGAGGATGTCCGCGACGTATGCGGACGGCAGGGCGTATGATGCCGGAACATCTTCGCGGTCGATGCGGCAAAGCTGCTGGTTGCGGCACATGACGCGCGTCTTCTGGATTGTGTTTCGTCCGGCGTCCGCAAGGGCATTGTCGATGACAATACCTCGCGCGGTAAGAATGGCGCGGAGTTCGTCGGCGCCCGTGTCTGTGCCGATGGTGCCGACGAGGTCGACCGTCACGCCAAGGGAGCGGAGGTTGTTCGCCACATTTGCGGCGCCGCCGGCCGTGTAGGTGTCGCGGTCGGCCTTGACGACGGGCACGGGCGCTTCGGGCGAAATGCGGGTGGCGTCACCCCAGAGATAGTGGTCGAGCATCAGGTCGCCTACGACGAGAATGCGAAGTCCGGCGATTTTTTCAAGCAGCTGTTGCATAGGTTTCAATTGTACCAAAGCGCGGGAAAATATGCTATAGTGATAGAACTGATTTCCACGGAGAAAGGCAAAACATCATAATGAAGGTCAAGACGCAGGAGAACGGCAGGGGGCGCGAGGTGACAATCCGCCAGGCGGATTTGCGCGACGCCCGCCCGATCTGCGCGCTCATCAAGAGCAATCCGCTAGAACTCATTGTGCGTCCGCTGGGCGACATCGTGCGCAACATAGACCGCTTCACCGTCGTGTACGCGGGCGGCCGCCTCGTTGGATGCGCTTCGTATTCCGTCCTGCCTGAGGCCGGCAATTTTTCGCATGCGTCGATCGAGATGACTTCCGTCGCCATCCGCAAGTCATGGCGCGGACGCGGCCTCGGCCGCAAGCTCGTCGAGACCATGGTCGAGCGCATTTCGCAGCTCCGCCCGGTCCAGATCATCGTGCTGACCTACACGCCCGACTTCTTCCGCAAGATCGGCTTCGAGCGCATCGCGAAGCAGGACATCATGTACAAGATCTACAGCGGCTGCATGAACTGCACCAAGCACAGCAACCCATTCACATGTCCCGAAGTCGCAATGGCATACACGCCAAAGTTCGACGACGGGCCCGACGAAACCCAAAAGGGAGAATCCAAATGAACGACAACTGCCTCTTCTGCAAAATCGCCGCCGGCGCAATCCCGTCGGCCAAGGTCTACGAGGATGACAACGTCCTCGCCTTCCTCGACATCGCCCCCGTCGAGAAGGGCCACACACTTGTCATTTCAAAACGCCTCCACTCCGAGGCCTTGATAGAGACGCCTGACGACGTCCTCGCCGAACTCTTCGCCGTGGCCCGCAAGATCGGCGCCGCGATGATGAAGGCCGGCTTCGGTGGCTTCAACGTGGTGCAGAACAACTACCCCGACGGCGGACAGGCCATCCCCCACATCCATCTCCACGTCATACCGCGCGAGAAGGGGCGCAAGGGCCCGCTCGCCTGGGCCTCCGGCTCCAACCCCTATGCCGACGACGCCGAGCGCGAAGCCTTCGCCGCCCGCCTTCGCGCCGCAATCGCGTAGCCCCTTGCAGGACCTGGTGTCCCAGGGCCAGATGTCAGGCATCGGCAGACAAAGGACAATTAGGCGAATTTGCACTTGACATCTCAAAACGGGTGGTTCATAATTAATGGTGATTTTGAACCAAATATGGGGAAGGAAAAGCAAAATGCCATACGCGCTCACGCTTCATGACATACCTGACGACTTGTACGCCGCTCTGCGCGCCGATGCCAATCACGTCGGCACGAGCATGAACAAGGCGGCAAAGGCTCTTCTTGCGTCCGCGCTGGGACTGCTCAAGCCCGCTCGGCCGAACTATGTGGATGCTTTCCGTGCGCTCGCCGGTGCCATCTCCGATGAGGAAGCCGCTGAAATGCGCGAAGCTGTCGCCGAATGTCGCACCATCGACAAGAAGGACTGGCAATGAACAGCATTGTCATCGATTCCAACGTCCTCATTGATGTGATAAACGGATGCGGCGACTATGCCGACACATTGGGCAAGGCGGAAGAAGTTCTCGTCCCGCTGATAGTCCTTGGGGAACTTCACGCTGGTTTCTCGGACACACGTTCTGATCACGCGAAGCGCAGGGCGGTGGAAAGGTTCCTTGAAATTCCCACCGTTCGAACCATCACCCTCACCGAGGAAACGGTCGGATTCTATGCCTCCGTGCGCCGTCAGCTCAAGCGGGCAGGAACGCCGATTCCGCAGAATGACATTTGGATTGCGGCGCAGACGCTGGAACACGGCGCGGCGCTCTGCACCCGCGACACGGATTTCAAGGCGGTGGCCAATCTACGGCTCGTGCCGGAAGGCTAGGAACCTGGCGCCGACCAGGAAAAGGGGAAACCATGGCACCTTCCCTGTATGGGATTGGGAAAAACGAGTGATGCCCTATGACCAGGATGATACCATCGTTGCGCTGGCGACTGCGCCGGGGCGCGCAGGCATTGCCATTGTGCGCCTATCCGGGCCGGAGGCTTGGTCGGTAGGCGCGAAAATCGCGGGGCTTACCTCAGCGCCGCGTTCGCTCGCGGGAACGTTCCGCCATGTCCGCTTCCGCGCCCGCGGCGGCGAGGTGACGGACGACGGCATAATCCTCTTCTTCGCCGCGCCGCGCAGCTACACGGGCGAGGATGTCATCGAACTCCAATGCCATGGAGGCGGCATTCCTTCGCGCCTTCTCCTTGAGGCCGCCGTCGCCGCAGGCGCGCGCCCGGCCGAGCCAGGCGAGTTCACGAAGCGTGCCTTTCTCAACGGAAAGATCGACCTCGCCCGCGCCGAAGCCGTCATGGACCTTGTCGCGGCGCGTACCGAGCGCGCGGCGACTGCCGCACGCGCGCAGATGGACGGACGCCTATCGGACGCCGTCAACGCCGCCTTCGACTCGCTTGTCGATATACAGGCCTCGGTTGAACACCTCCTCGACTTCGACGAGGATGAGATACCGTCGACATTCTGCGAGGACTCCGCGCAAGCGCTCCTCGAACTTGAAAAGCAACTCGACCATCTCGCTTCGAATTGGCACGCCGGCCATCTGCTACGCGAAGGGGCGCTGGCGGTCATCAGCGGACTTCCCAACGCCGGCAAGTCGTCGCTCCTCAACGCCCTTCTAGGCCGCAAGAGGGCCATTGTCTCGGACATCCCCGGCACAACGCGCGATTCGATTGAGGAGTCATTCGACGTAGACGGCATCCCCGTACGTCTTGTCGATACCGCAGGACTGCGTTCCGGCGCGGCCGACGCGATAGAGGCCGAGGGAGTGGCCCGTTCCGAGGCGCTTATACGCGACGCCGATCTCCACCTCCGCGTCGTCGACGCCTCCGCCACCCTTCCCCCCGAAGAGGCCCGCGCCATCGCGGCCCTGCCGCCGGACCGCACCATCGTCGTCTTGAACAAGTGCGATCTGGTCGAGACGGGGAATGGGGATTGGGGAACGGGGAACGGGGAATGTTCACAAGTGTTCACAAATCTCAAATGTTCACAAATCTCAAATCTCAATTCAGGAACCCCAACGAACAAACCAACAAACGAACAAACCAACAAACGAATAAACTATCAAACCGTCAAACCGTCAAACTGTCAAACCGTCAAACTGTCCGCGAGGACAGGAGCAAACCTCGCGGCGTTGACGAGTCTCATGGCGAAGTTGCTTTCGTCCGATGAGGCCGCCGCCTCGGCTCCGGAGATTTCAGAGCGTCACAAAACTGAGATTGGGACTGCGCGCAACGCCGTTGCCGCCGCGCGTGAATGCTTTGCGCAGGGCGGAGAAGGCCTTGTCCTTGCGGCGCAACGACTCGCCGAAGGCGCAGAGGCGCTTGGACGCGTCACCGGCCGCGTCTGGTCCGAGGAGCTTCTCGACGCCATCTTCGGCAAGTTCTGCGTCGGCAAGTAGCCTTTCGGAGCTTTAGCTCCACCGCCGGTCGTTGGCCCATTCCTTGTCCCACTGGTCCGTGGGTGCCCACGCCTCGGGGAAGTCGGCGTGGAGCTTGGAGGCTATCAGATCCTCGTTGAGCTCGTCGATGCCGAGGCCCGGGCGGTTCGGCACGTCGATGTAGCCGCCTTCGTATGAGAGGGCCGGCTTGACGAGGTCGCCCCACCATGGCACGTCGACAGAGTGCAGTTCGAGCGACATGAAGTTGCGCGTCGCGGCGGCAACGTGGACCGCTGCGAGGCACGCGATCGGGCTTTCCGCCATGTGAAGGTTCATCTGGACGCCGTATTCCTCGGCCATGTCGCCGATTTTCTTCGTCTCAAGGATGCCGCCGGCCGTGAGGATGTCGGGATGGACGACCGCGAGGGCGCCGGACTCAAGCAGAGGCTTGAAACCTTCCTTGAGGTAGATGTCCTCGCCTGTGCCGAGCGGGACGGTCGTCGCGGCGTGGAGTTGCTTCCACTGCTCCGTGAGCTGCCACGGAATGGCGTCCTCCATCCAGGAGAGATGGTACTTCTCGAGACGCCGCGCAAGGGCGATGCAGTCCTCGAGCGGGATGTGGCCGAGGTGGTCGATGGCGATGGGGATGTCATCGCCGATTTCGGCCCGGACATCGGCCATGTACTTTTCAAGGAAGTCGAGCCCCTTCTCGGTGATGTGGATGCCGGTGAATGGATGCGCGGTGTTGAAGAGATCGTAGGCCTCGCCGCGCATTGCGCGCGGGTCGATTGAGCCGTGCGGCGTCGAGAAGACAGTCTTCTTGTAGCGCCGCATGGTCTCGAGGAAGCCTAGCGGCGCGCAGAGGGCGCCGGGGACGTCCATGAGGAGTTCGATGCCCAGGTCCATCTTCAGGAAGGTGAAGCCCCGCTTCATGCGTTCGCGAAGGGCCTTGCCCATGTCGCGGCCGCCGCCTTCGGAGTCCGTGTCGCAATAGCAGCGTATGCGGTCGCGGTACTTGCCGCCGAGGAGCTGCCACACGGGCACGCCCCACGCCTTGCCAGCGAGGTCCCAGCACGCAACCTCGATGCCGCAGACGCCGCCCGCCTGGCGGGAGTCGCCGCCGAACTGCTTGATGCGGCGGAAGATCTTCTCGACGTTGCAGGGGTTCTCACCGAGGATGCGGCTTTTGAGCATGGCCGCGTAGGTACGGCTTGAGGCGTCGCGGACTTCGCCGTATCCAACCAGCCCCTGGTTGGTGTAGAGCTTGATGAGCGTGCAGCGCTTTGGCGCCCCGTCGATGTCGGCGAAGCGCATGTCCGTGATCTTGAGGGAGGATGGGTCGATGATCATAGGAAGTGAAGGGTGAAAAGTTAAGAGTTAATGGGCTGTGCCAGCCGCGAGTTTCTCCGCATATTTCCATCTGCGATGGGCCCAGAGATACTGCTCGGGATACTGGCGGATGATTTCCTCAAGGCGCTTCGAGAGGTCCTGCGTCGCGGCCTGAATGTCCGCAGCCTTGTTTTCCTTTGAGACTTTGTAGAAAAGCGGCTCGGAAAACTTGATGCGGAAACGCATGAAGCCGGTACGAAGTGAGTAGATGAAGAAGATTGGCGCGCCAGTCAGCTGCTGGAGGACGACAGGTGTGGGATATGTTTTCGCGGGACGACCGAAAACGTCGATCACCACGGCGTTGTCGCCGCGCGCGTGCTGGTCGGAGAGTATGGCGAGAACGCGGTTGCGTTTGAGGGCGCGGACCATGTCCATCGGGCGGCCCGAATGCTTGTCGATGGTCTCGAAGTCTGCGCGCATCTGCTTTCGATCCATAAGGGCCTGGACGCGTTCATTGTTCATCGGGCGGGCGATGCCGGTGACTGGTTTGAAACGGGAAAGGGCCTGGGCGCCGATTTCCCAGTTGCCGAAATGGCCGCTGTAGCAGATAAAGCCGCACTTCGAGGCGTCAATCGCGTCTCGGGCCGACTGGGAGATTTCAAACTCAATGCGAGAGTCCGCATCTTTGTAACGCGGGAAGATGAAGGACTCCGCGACCGTGAGGGCGATGCTCCGCGCCGAAGCGCGGGCGATGCGGCGCGCAGCGCGTGGCGTATCGGCGATTCCGGCCTTGAGGATGTTGTCCACTGCTATCCTTCGCCTGCGCGGCATGAAGAAGAAGGCAACGTCCCCCACCCGTCTGGCGAGAAAGCAGGCAAGCCTGGACGGGGTATGCTCCACAAGCCAAACGCCTATGCGCGCAAAAAAATACTCCACGGATTCCAGAATCCGCGGTTTCCGGGCCCATTCTTTGGGCGCTTCGCTTTTTTCTATGATGTCTTCAGGCACAAATAGAGTTTAGCGAAGCGGAGGCGGAAAGTCAATTATTTAGGGAACGGGGAATGGGGAACAGGAGTTAGGGGTTGGGTTCCGGGTGGTCTTCCGCCGCATAGCCAATCGGTTGCTCGCGAACCTCCCATTCCTGCGGGGCGGCGACATCGTCGGACAGGAAATCAATCCAGAGGCAACGTTCCTCTTCCACATATTCGCGGCGGGGGTCAAGCGGATGCAAAACTGGCGGGCCGCGTCTTGAGGGAGGCAGTTCGGCGCGGCGATTCAAGACGAAGTCCGCGAGAATCTTCAAGTCCTGCGCGCCAAGACGCTCTACGAGCCATCCGTTCTCCAGCACCGTCTGCGGCAGGCGGCCGGCGTTCCAGGCGCAGACGACTTTAAGGGGGTCGTAGTTGCGGCCCGTGGCGTACTCCCCGTCCGTCGCAGGCGTGGAGAAGCGGGAAAACGGCGCGCATAGCCAGCCCCCATCGGCTTTTGCGGCCAGAAGCGCGACATACACGGGCCTTGTCGATGAAACCTCCCCTTCTGGTGGAAGGAGAACTATGTCGCCGGGTCGGAGCGCGGTTTTTGTAGCTCCCACGGTCTTGTCGGGGTCGGATTGGCCGAACAGAGTTCGCCCATCTCCACTGGGGGCCGCATCCTCCTGCGGCGGAGGCGGAAGATTCTTTTCAAGCCGCCATTCGGCAAGCCAGTCGGCGAGTATTTTGCGTTGTTCGGAAACGGTCATTTTTCATACCTCGCCAGTTTCGTGAGGCGCGCGCGTATGATTCCGTCGGAATCGCGACGCGCCAGAAGCCCGTCCAGGGCGTCCAAGGCGCGCAGCGAAATGTCGACCTTCCAGTCCGCCGTCTCATCGGGCCAGTTGCGCTCAACGACTTTCGCGATGTCTGCAAGAACCTCTTTCCACGTTTCCGCCGTCTTGGTCTTGCCCATGCCAAAGACTTCAAGAAGTCGCGGATGGTAAAGCGGCAGGCGGGCCAGGCGCGCGAGCATGACAAGTTTCGTCCGCCGCTTCATCTTGCCGAAGACTTTTTCCGCTATGGAAGCGGCCATGTCGCGCAGCAAGGGGTCGTCCAAAGACTCGGCGCTTTTGTCGGGGACGAGGTCCGCAAAGGTAACGCCGTCGAGCCCCGGTACGGGGGCGTCGAGCGAGAGTTCCTCGCGGGGGCGTGAGTTGGCGAGCCATTTTCTGACAACGGTGCGGACAACAAGTGAGGCTCCGGAAAGAATCGTCTCCTGACGAGTTTCGCCGCGCTGTCCTTTCGCCCTGGCGAAGAGCCATTCCTTGTAGCGTCTGCCGGAAACTGGACGTGATACCGCCATCCAGTGCTCGACGAGCCCGAAGCATGCGGCGGGATTTGGCGTCTCGGTTGGAACGGAAGTTTCGCCGACGACATGGGCGGCGTAGTGGCGGAAGCGGTTTGAGACGAAAGACGACAGCGCGAAAGCCGTGGTCTGGTCGCATTTCTCGATGGCGCAGCGTTGCCGCCATTCGCGCCATTGCTCTGGCGTCGTCTCGGTCATCGCCGGTCAATCGCCTCCTCTGCGGCGCGAAGCGACGCGAGCATCTCCTCGGCCGTGGTCGCCTCGCGAAGTTCGTTCAGCAATGGCGTTTTTGTGAACATGAGGCAGAGATGGGTGAGCGACTGCAGGTGGCGGCGGTCGTCCTGGCATACCAGTACGAAGAAAAGGTCGGTAGGGTGGCCGTCGGGTGCGCCGAAGTGCACGGGATGCACGGCGCGCGCAAGAAGAAGGAACGATTCAGTAGCGAGATAGGGGTCGTGGTGGCGCGGGTGGATGATGGCCACGCCGTTGCCAAGACCCGTGGAGCAGAGTTCCTCGCGCGCCCTGAGGCTTTCCAGCAGGTCGCGCGGGTCGTAGAGGAGGCCGGCATCGTCCGCGATTTTCGTCACGTCCGCGAGAACGGAGGCCTTGGTCTTCGACGGGAGGTCGAGGACTATGCGTTCGGCGGAAATCATGTCGCATACGGAGAAGGACCCGTCATCGCCCTTCACCGGCTTCTCCGATTCGGAATGGTAGCTGGAGAGGCGCTTGTCGTTCATGCCGAGGATGCGGCGCGATGCCCAGGCATCGATTTCCCCTCGGTCGAAGAGAGGTTTTGCCGCAGAGCCGGAAAAGGGAATGTCCCCCTGACGGACAAGACGGGAGACCTGGATCGGCTCGACGCGAAGGTATTCGGCGACCTGCTGTAGAGAGAGACGATCTGCGGCCATGGTATCCTCGCCAATCCCAGCCTTGCTCAATCCGGGATGAAGAGCGTCTGGCCAACGCGAATCACGTCGTTCTTGAGGCCGTTCGCCTTTTTGATCTTCTCGATTGACACGCCATAGGCCTGGGCGATTGCCGAAAGCGTCTGCCCCGACTGCACCTTGTGCTCGTAGCCGGACTGCGACGCGGCTTCGGCGCGTGCCGCGGTTGCCGCAGCAGCCTTTTGCTGTGCGGCCAGAAGCTTGGCGACCTCGGAGCTGATTTCGTTTATGATTTCCTTCTTCATCGTCTCGCGGTCTGCGCGTATCGCGGCGGCCTCGCCCTTGATGGAGGCAATTTCGCGCTGCAAGGCCGCAAGGTCGGCGCCGTTCGCGTTCTGCGACTGGCGAAGACTGTCCTCAAGCCTCGACAGGCGCATGTCGAACTGCTGCAACTGCACTTCGGCCGACTGCGCCGCGGCCTTGGCGATTTCGGTGTCGCGGGAGAGCTGCTGGCGTTCCTGTGCGGCGCGCAAGGCGGCGGTGTCGGCCTCCTGGCGACGGGCGGAGGCGTTGTACATTGTCTCGCACCCGGAGAAGGTGACAAGGGCGAAAAGCGGCAATGAGCGTAGGAAAAAGGTTTTCATGATGGGAAAAGTCTAGTACAAATCGTCGAAATAATCCATTAAAAAATCGCCTGCGGCTTCCTAGGAAGCCGCAGGCGCCAAGCTGGTTGCCGCACAAGGATTCGAACCTTGTCAAATTGATCCAGAGTCAATTGTGCTACCATTACACCATGCGGCATCAAAAATCGTATGTAATAGTGTACTACTTCAACCGCGCTTTTTGCAATCCTTTTTTTGACTTTTTCTAGCCGTAACAGAGGTGGGAGAGGATGGCTATGCGGCCGAGGCGGGAGGCGAGCATGTCGCCGGTGCGGTTGCCGAGCACGACCGCGGCGCGGCCTCGCACGGGATCTACGGCGACTGCGGGACCGGTCCAGCCCGAATGGCAGATGGCCTGGTCGGAGAAACCGGTTTCGTCCGTCATGTAGGTCGGGGAGTTCGGCCCCTTCATGTCCCATCCGAAGGTGCGGCGGACGCCGCCCTGTTCGTATTCCCGCTTGAAGAGGAGGTCGTAGTAGGCGGCGGGGAAATGCTTTCGGTGGAGCATGTCGGAGAGGAAGAGACGCATGTCGCCTATGGTCGTGAAGACACTGCCGTTGCCGAGCGGAACTGGCGAGTAGAAGCAGGAGGCGTCGTTGTGGTCGCCGATGCGGCGGAATGGCGGGTAGGTGGAGTCGATGTATTCCATGACGTGGCCGTCATCGGGGATTGGGTTCCATGTTGTGTGCGTCATGCCGAGGGGACCCCAGATCATCTTGCGGGCGGCTGCGTCGAGGTCTAGGCCTGTGAGCTTTTCAACAATCTTGCCGAGGTAGATGAAATTGGAGCAGGCGTATTCGAAGCGCTCGCGTCGAGGCCGGACGGGGCGCTTTTGCCAAAGTTTTTCAAGAAATTGCGCGGTGTCAGGCACCTGGTATGGCTTGGAGTTGTCGAAGCCGCCGGAGTGCGAGGCGAGGTCGCGGACGGTGATGTCGCAGTTCTCTTTCGCGAGCACATGCTCGGGGAGATACTCGGTGAATGGGGCGTCGGGGTCGAGCTTGCCGTCCGTGACGAGGAGGGCGCACATGGATGCGGTGAAGAGCTTGCCGACGGATGCGATGTCGCAGCGGGTCTCCTCTGAGACGGGAAGTTTCTTTGCTTGGAAGCACTGGAGACCTTCCAGGAGGATGGGGCCGCCGTCGGCGTCGGCGACGATGAGACCGGCGTAGATGCCGTCGGCAATGAGCTGGTGGATGCGTTCGCGGACGCGGACGGTGCCAGCCTGGGTCTCAAGTACCTGGCGGGCGCGCCAGCCGCCCCAGACACAGAAACGACCGGGGGGAATGTCACGGACAACACGGACAGTGCTGCCGTTGCGGTCGAGGAATTCCGCATCAATCGGGAAGCGCATGCCGATGGTGTGGATCGCGTTGCACTTCGGAATGAGGAGTCCTTCGCCGGAGGGGAGGCCAGTGCGGCCGAGGAGGCCCTTCGCGCGTTTGGGGAAGGAGTCGGCGACTTCGATTTTTATGCCGTGAAGCGTGGTCATTGCTTGGAAACTAGATAATAGATAAGAGATAATGGATAATAGATAATAGATATCACTTGTGAGTTTCGCAGGGCGCGCGTTATTTGCAGCAGATGGCTTGGGACAACAGCAAGATGGCGGCAGAACATCTATTATCTGTTATCTATTATCTGTTATCTGCAAAAAAAGGACCCCGCGTTTTGCGCGGGGTCCTTTTTTTGCTAGGCCTCGACGACCCAGACTTTGATCTTGAGCTCCACTTCGGGGTGGAGCTTGACGGGCACATCGAACTGGCCGACGGCCGTGATCGGCGCTTCGAGGCCGATCTGGGTGCGGTCGATGTCGACGCCCTGCGCGGCGATTGCCGAGACGATGTCCTCGACGCGGACGGAGCCGTAGAGGTTCGTGCCGTCGGTGGTCTTGGCGCGGACGGTGACATTGATGTCCTTGAGCTTTTTGGCCTTGTCCTTGGCTTCGGCGAGCTGGATGCGGGCGAGTTCCTCGCGCTCCTTGCGCAGTTTCTCGAGTCGGCGGAGGGTCGCCTGGGTCACGGGACCGGCGATTCCCTTCGGGATGAGGTAGTTGCGGGCGTAGCCGGGGGCGACGCGGACGGTGGCGCCTGCCTGGCCGAGGTTCGGGACGTCATTGAGAAGAAGTACTTCGACTGACATGACGG
>JAEEGJ010023566.1_pt1 | contig 12901 bp, 14 predicted proteins | sample 8958761 | NCBI WGS metagenome assembly JAEEGJ01 (sample SAMN16246546, study PRJNA631951) | gut metagenome | biome: gut microbiome; feature: rumen; material: RS-attached | host: Bos | place: Iran: Karaj | collected 2018-10
AAGCGGTTTTGCGAAGCACCAAGAATGCAATCTGCACTTATGCTTCGCAAAAATCAAGAACAAGTCCCGTTGTAACGGTGATATCCACTCATAAACGGGACTTGAAGCAGCGTTAAGAAAACGCTCCGGGGGAGCGTTTTTAGCGGTGACTGTTGACGAGCCTTGCGCTTCCGGTGGAAGATTAAGCAAGGCGAGGAAAGTGCAGCGGTCGAAAAAAATCAAGCATGCTGAACGAGAACGAAATAACGGGATCCATGAGCGCGCCGGGATGCCCGTACAATAACAGCTGTATGGAAAGCTTTTTCGCAAGCCTTAAAAGGAATTGACATACCGGAAGAAAAATGATACAATAGAAGAGGTGAAGGCGGATATATTCAGATATATCGAACTGTTCTATAACAGAAAACGTCTGCACGGGCTTTTTGTTACGTTTTTGTAAACTCCGAAAAATCTTTGTCACAAAACAAATCTCTGTGCGTTTTATTGATGAACGCTAAACAAGCATGACAGCTTGAAAAGGAGAAGCAATGTTTTACCTGTCGTTATCTGCAGAAAACGAAGATAAAAGCAAGATCTTTCAAGTACAGTTGTACGAACGATACGGAGCGGTGATGCTCAACGCGGCGCAGAAGATATTGAACGATCGGCAGGACGCCGAAGACGTTCTGCAGGATACATTCGTCAAGATCATCCCGCACCTCGAGCGTATTAGGGAACTTGGTCCGGACGAGCGAAAGGGATACTTGATACAAACCGCGAAGCGTGTTTCGTACGACAAACTGAGAAAGATAAAAAGAGAAAGAAGAGCCGCGGAAAAGCAGCTTGAGGCGTCGGAGGCGTATGACCTCGATCTTGTCGGCGAATGCGACGGCGAAATGCTTTATAAAGCCGTGGCGCAGCTTGACGAAAGAGAACGGTACGTGATATACGCGAGGTTCGAAGTGGAGCTTACATATGAAGCCGTCGCCGCGCAGCTCGGCATAAGCGAGGCAAACGCGAGACAGATCATGTCGCGGGCTTTGAAAAAGCTGCGTAAGCTCATGAAAGGAGAGTGATCTTTATGAAACAGACCGATAAAGAAGCGCTGCTCCGGGCGCTGTACCGGTATGAGGCGAAGGCGTCGGAGGTACCGGACGCCGCGAATCCCGGTGTTTCGGATAAGATGGAGAAAAAAACGAAAAAGATCATATCGTCCGCTGGTGCGCCCGCCGGCGGAAAACGGGCGGGAAAATCGCTGAAAATAATAGCGGTCGCCGCTGCCGCGGCGATCGCGCTGACCGCCGCAGTCGCCGCGAACGGGGAAATGAGAAAGAAAATCGGCCGGTTTATCATGAATCTGCGCGGCGACAGCTCGCCCGTGTATTTCGAGCCGGACGAACCGCTGAAGCTGAAGATCGAGCAATGCTATCTGCCGCAGTCTTTACCCGGGGGCTTCACGGAATCGATTATCAAGCAGGACGACGCCGGCACCTCCGCCTGCTGGACGAACGAAGCGGGTGACAGGATCGTATATGATCAGGGAACGCGCGGCTCGATGTTCATCGTAAACTGTGAAGGCTCGGAGCTTGATTATCTGACCCTCAGCTGCAAATACAAGGCGGTAACGTACAGCGGCAACTCACAAGCGGTGATTTGGTACCGGGACGGATATCTGATGTACCTATCCGTGCCGTCGGATATGAGTAAAGAGGAAATGATCGCGATAGCCGAAAGCGTCTCGCCGGCTGAGGTGCAAAATTATTAAAATTCTGTAAATTATGATCCGTTCATGTCACAAAAGCGTTCTCCGAACGTTTTATAAGTGAGTGTGTAAGGAAACAAATTGTAAAGGAGGATACGTTTTTACAATACTTCTTTATGTACCTTCTGAACGGACAAACCGCGGCTAACGCGGCAAGCAATGCGTCTCTGGCAGCATTCCAAAACAATAGCTGTTATAATCTATATGGAGACGGCACATTTACTCTTAATTAAGGGAGAATAATAATGAAAAAAACATTAATCGCAGTTCTACTGATTATTATCACGGTTTTTACAGCCGGATGCGTATCAGCAAGAGGACCGATGACGTTGTTTGCCGGATCATTCGGGCAAATCAACAACGCTTCTGACAAAGTAATATTCATTACAGGTCCGTCTTCTGAACTAATATTCGACCGTCCTTTAAAGGATGACAAGATCCCTGATGTGATCGACAAGGATTTTTACGGATACGAGGGACCTTGGAAGTATGTCAGCACATTCAATCTCAATGGGTATCATACGAGGCGCGTTAATCTTTATAATGGACCGATAAAAGAAAAAGAGAATATGGTTGCTGTTGTTGACGATAACGGAAAGTGCATCCTTCTTAATGATCCAAATTTGAATACGTATCCCCAAAAGGATATTGAAATACCGGATGGAGCCGAAGCAGTTACAGAGGAAGTCGCCGTTGAAACAGCCAAGGACTTTGCCGTCAACATTCTGCAGCTGTCTGTTGAAGGGTACTCGATCAGCTGTATTCCCGTTCACGACACAAAAGGAAGACTCAACTATTACGAACTCAACTTCGACGCCGGCTATCATGGCGAATATGTGGTGAAAGACAATTTCAGTATATATGTTGACGGATATAAAGGCAGATATCCTTTTAACATCAGAACTTTCGATATCCGGTTTTACAAGTCGATCGGTCGCAATGAGATCCCTGAGATCGATGTTAAAAAAATGGACGATATAATCAGCTCAAACATATTCAGTGAAGTAAAAAAAGAGATAAAGGAAACATATCCGGAATTGAAACTGGATATATTGGAGCGTGAAATTATTGCGGATGTTGAGGGAAAGCTGTGCTATAAATGCGAAGCGGAAGTTTCAAAGCTTTCAAATGACTTGGAGAATGACGAAAAAGTATGGATTCTTGTTTACTCAGCAGAGTGCTGTATTCCTCTTAACTGACAGGCGGATTCCGCGGTTTCCCATCGCCGCGGATAAATGAAACGAGGGGCTGTCGCAAAACGAAAATTTTTGCGGCAGCTCTGATTTTTTAATGTAAAAAAGCAGAAAGCGAAGGTATAAAGTTGAATTCTGTTAAGATAACCTGCGTTGCACACCGGTTGCACACAGGAAACCGGAATCCCGCGTAAAATCAAGGATTTGCGATCTTTGTTTATGCAACTAAATCCGTCCTATAGGACGGGTTAAATCACTTCGTGATGAAATCGCTTCGCAATGAAATCCGCTCGACGCGGATTAGAAGAAAAGGACGGATTTAATTTCACCGTGAGCGCCGGGGTTCCCCGAAGCGAGCTTGCGAGCTTTGGGGGTTCTCGGATGCGAACGATTTCATCCGGACTTTGTCCGGATTTCACCGCGGCTTTTGCCGCGATTTCATTTTCAGAATGAAGTCTGCACAAATTGCCTTGCAAAAACCAAGAACAAGTCCCGTTGTAACGGTGATATCCCTTCATAACCGGGTCGTCGTGGGCGCCGACCCCTACGGAAGCAACGTTAAAAAGACGCCTTCCGGCGTCTTTTACGTTATATCTATTTTTATTCAATAACCCTCGTCCTGATTATATTGTCAAGCTTTGCGACTTTTCCAACGGAAGACTGCGGAAGCGCGCCTTTGATCTCTATGATCGTATACGCATAGTCGCCTTTGCTCTTGTTCACCATGTTCTCGATATTGAGCTTTTCGTCGGCGACGACCGTTGCCAGCTGCGCGACGATACCGGGCGTGTTCTTATGCAGAACGCAGAGCCTGTAGTCTCCGCTGTGCGGAAGCGATGCGTCCGGATAGTTCACGCTGTTCGTTATATTTCCGTTCTCGATATAATCTTTGAGCTCGTGCGCCGCCATTACCGCGCAGTTGTCCTCGGATTCTTCGGTTGACGCGCCGAGGTGCGGGATCGCAATGACGTTCTTCATGCCGGCCGTCTTTGCGTTCGGGAAATCCGTAACGTATTTTCTGACCTTGCCGGACTCGATCGCCTCTTCAAGCGCCTCGTCGTCGACAAGCGCGTCGCGCGCGAAGTTCAGGATAACGACGCCGTCCTTCATTTTTGCAAAGTCCGCTTTGCCTATCATCTTCTCGGTCGATTTCGCGGGATCGGGATTCTTTATGAGCGGCACGTGCAGCGTTATGAAATCGCAGTTTTCATATATTTCGTCACGCGTTTTTACGCGCTTTACGTCGCGGGAGATGTTCCACGCCGCGTCTATCGTTATATACGGGTCGCAGCCGTAGACTTCCATGCCGAAGTGACGCGCGGTGTTGGAAAGCGGCCCGCCGATGGCGCCAAGACCTATAACGCCGAGCTTCTTTCCGCGCAGTTCGTTGCCGGCGAATTTTGATTTCGCTTTTTCAACGGTTTTTGCTATTTCGGGGTCTGCCGCGTTTTCTTTTACCCATTCCACGCCGCCTATGATGTCGCGGGAGGCGAGCAGCATACCGGCTATAACGAGCTCTTTAACGGCGTTTGCGTTCGCGCCGGGCGTGTTGAATACGACGATGCCCTCGTCCGCGCAGCGCTGTATCGGTATATTGTTGACGCCGGCGCCGGCTCTGGCTATGGCGAGAAGCTTGTCGTCAAACTGCATTTCGTGCATAGCGGCGGAGCGCACCATTATGGCGTCCGGATTTTCTATGTTTTCACCGTAAACGTAATTGTCGTCAAATACGTCGGTTCCGTTTTTTGATATTTTGTTCAATAACTTTATGTTATACATAGTCAACTCAGCCTTTCGGATTGTTTTTCGCAAATTCTTCCATGAACTTTACGAGAGCCTCGACGCCCGCCTTAGGCATTGCGTTGTAAATGGAAGCTCTCATACCGCCGACTGAACGGTGGCCTTTTACGTTCTTCAGTCCCGCCTCGGACGCCTCTGAGGCGAATTTCGCGTCAAGGTCGGCGTCGCCGGTGACGAACGTCACGTTCATCATGGAACGGTACGGTTTTTCGACCGGCGCGATATAGTAGTTCTGGTTATCGAGATAATCGTAGAGGACCGCGGCTTTTTCTATATTTCTCTGCTTCATAGCCTCAAGTCCGCCGGTCTCTTTGATCCAGTTGAATACGAGACCCGCGATATATATCGGATAGCACGGCGGCGTGTTATACATGGAGCCGTTGTCCGCCTGGAGCTTGTAGTTCATGACGGCGGGAGTATCCTCTCTTGCATTGCCTATGAGGTCCTCGCGTACTATGACTATCGTCACGCCCGCGGGAGCGACGTTCTTCTGCGCGCCGGCGTATATAAGGCCGAACTTTGAAACGTCGACCGGCTCGGACAGGATGCAGGACGACATATCCGCGACGAGCGGGATATCGCCGGTGTCGGGGATGTAGTTATATTTGGTGCCGTATATGGTATTGTTGAAGCAGATATGCAGATAATCCGCGTCCGTTCTTATATCTTCTCTTTTGATCTGCGGAATATAGGTGAAATTCTTATCCTTTGAGGAAGCGACGGCAACCGCGTCAACGAATTTCTGACCTTCCTGATACGCTTTGTTCGAGAACTGACCGGAGATTATGTAATCGCCTTTTTTGTTTACGCCGAGATTGAGAGGAACGGAAGCGAACTGCAAAGACGCGCCGCCCTGTAAAAACAGCACTTTGTAGTTGTCGGGTATGTTCATTACCTCGCGCAAAGCAGCCTCCGCGCCGGTTATGATCTTTTCATACGGTTTTGATCTGTGGCTCATCTCCATTACGGACATACCGGAGTCGCCGTATTCAACAAGCTCAGACGCGGCTTTTTCAAGCACGGGAAGCGGGAGCATTGAAGGGCCCGCGGAAAAATTGTAAACTCTCACTTTCATATTCCTTTCTTTTGCAGTGCAAATATTGATATATTCAGAGAGATTATATAACTAAAAATGCAATTTGTCAAGTCAAAAATTGCAAATTTATCATTTTTGTATATGTGGCAAATAAAAAAGCCGCAGCCGGCTTTTTTTCCGTCATATACCACAAACGGCTATCTGTTTTGCCGCATTATTTCAAATCCTAAAACGGCTGTGGCGGACGCGGCGGAAAGCGCTGCGCCGAAATCTCTGCCGTAATCTATTTTGATTATTTTATCCGCTTCGTCAAGCATGTTTTTCGTTATGCCGCGCTTCTCCCCTCCTATCACGAGCAAAAGCGGTTTTCTGCAGTCCGTATCGTATACGGATACGGCGTTTTTCGTGTCCGCGCAAAATATCCGGTAGCCTTTTTTCTTAAAATCCGCGCACATAAGATCCGTTGCGGCGTAAAGCGAAAGATATTCGCTTGCTCCGGCGGAAGAACGGCACACAACGCCCGCCGCGCTCATCCAGCTGCGCGCCGGCAGGATCACCCCGTTTGCCCCCGCGGCGTAAAGCGAGCGCAAAGCGTACCCGAAATTGTACGGATCTTCAATGCCCTCGATATAGACGTAAAAGCCGTTCTCTTTTATATTTTCGGCGCTGATCGCGCTTATCTGCTTGTCCGAACATTCGGCAATTATGCCGCCGTGAGAGCTCCCGACCGTCATTTTGTCAAGCGTTTCCGCGTCGGACTCTATCATCTCAAAGCCTTGTTCTTCCGCTCTGTGTTTGACAAACAGCAGCGCTTTTCCGAGCTTTTTTTCGCGTTCTTTATCGTATAAAACGCGCTTTATTTTCCTGCCGTTATCTGCGTTTATGACCGCCGAGATCGACGTCATTCCCTCAAAAATACAGCCGTCTTTATAACGGATATCTTCCTTTATCATTTCCCGAAAATCCTCACCGCGTCAAATATGCTGTTGAACGTGACCGCGCCCTCCGGCGCCTTGTTGCCTTTCGTATAGTTGCGGCTCGGTACGAGGACCTGCTCGAATCCGAGCCTGCCCGCCTCTTTCAGCCGCCTGTCGATGTTCGACGCGGCGCGTATCTCGCCGGACAGACCGAGCTCGCCTATCGCGACCGTGTCGTCCGGCACGGGTATGTCGCGCAGAGACGATATGAGCGCGAGCGCGAGACCGAGGTCCGCCGCCGGCTCGTCTATGTTTATTCCGCCTATGACGTTGACGTAGCAGTCGTGCGTTGAAAATCTGAGTCCCAGCCGTTTTTCAAGCAGGGCGAGTATAAGATTCACGCGGTTTATGTCCATTCCGTTCGCCGCGCGTCTGGGCGACGGATAGTACGACGGGGTGACGAGCGCCTGGACTTCGGCTATAAGCGGGCGCGTGCCCTCCATGGTGCAGACCGCGCAGTTGCCGGAAACGCCCTTCGGCCGTCCGGTCAAAAGCAGCTCGGACGGATTGCTGACCTCTTTCAGACCCTGTTCGCTCATTTCGAAAACGCCAACCTCGTCCGTCGCGCCGAAACGGTTTTTGATAGCGCGGATAAGGCGGAAACTCTGCCGCCTGTCGCCCTCAAAATAAAGCACGGTGTCGACCATGTGCTCTAAAATTTTCGGTCCGGCTATGCTGCCCTCTTTGTTCACGTGGCCGACGATGATGACGGAAACTCCGTTTTCCTTTGCGTATCTTATAAGCGACGAGGCGCATTCGCGTATCTGCGAGACGCCGCCGGCAGTGGAGCTTACGCCGTTTTTCCACATTGTCTGAATGGAATCGACTATAAGAACGGTCGGCTGCAGCTTTTCCGCGTGCGCTGTGACCGAGTCAAGATTCGTGTCGGCTAAAATGTATATATCTCCGTTTTTGACGCCGAGCCTGTCCGCGCGCAGTTTCAGCTGCCCCGCGGATTCCTCGCCCGACGCGTAAAGCACGGAGCCGTCTTTTGATAACGACGCGCAGATCTGCAGCAAAAGCGTTGACTTGCCTATACCCGGCTCGCCGCATAAAAGCACAGCAGATCCGGAAACGAGACCGCCGCCGAGCACTCTGTCAAGCTCCTCGCAGCCGGTTTTCACACGTATGTTGTCCGCCTCGCCGACCTCGTTCAGCTTCTGTGCGACGGTGGTCACGGCAACGGAGCTTTTTTTGCTTTCAGTCTCCTCTTCTTCTATATATTCTTCAAGCGTGTTCCAGCTCCCGCAGCCCGGGCACTTTCCGAGCCACCGCGCGCTCTGATACCCGCATTCCGAGCAGATATAAACGGATTTGTTTTTCATTTTAACTCCTTTATCAACTTCCGCGCAAGCGGAATCATAACTGTAAACTCTATATCATTTGGTGCTGCTTCTATTGCAAATCACAATTTGATTTGCAGTACTCTTTTATTCTCATATTTCGTTTTTCAACGAATCTCAATTCTTCATCAATAAATCTAAGATACTCGTCAACTGTTTTAGGAAGTCCGTCAAAGACAAAATCAGATTTTCCACACCACATATTTACTTTTGAATAGTCTTCTGTTACAGCATCTTGCAAGAAGAAAAAGTCAACATAGCCTTTAAAGTCTTTGAACAAACTAAAGAATTGTTTGTCTTCTTTTAAAGTTTCATATAGCGGACTTTTATCATTATTATAATATCTGCGAATACATTCAAGTGTCAAATCCCAGCGATCAGCAATCAAAGCGTTTGTTCCTCTCATTTGATTTATACTGTTAACATGCTTCGGAAAAATTATTTCGCCGCCTATTGTATAGGATTTGTGCGTATAGTTTTCATAAAACTTTTTATAATCTCCTACGGCTCGCATAACTTGTTCAATCATATAGCGATATTTTTTATATCTAAAACTAACAATAATCGAATCGCTTCCAAATCTGAAGTTTTTCCACGTTAGATAGTTTGCCCCGGTTCCGATTTCGAGATCCATAAATTCACCGTTAGGTAAAACTCTGCTCCATAATAATTTTTGATACAATTGAAGAGTTGGACTATAAAGATCCGGATCTGTTTTTCCGCTTCCCATTCCGTCATTTCTATTCCAATAATCTTCCCAATATCCAAAAGAATCAGAAGTGAAATCAAAATCGACGTCTATTGTCATTACTCCTCCAAAAATCAGTTCTTATGTAATCTTATAATTTTAATAATTATCGCCCATCACTAATGCAGCTTTAGCTGCGCCGACGAGGGGTGCCCCCCTCGCCCTCGTCGGCTTGTTTAAATATAATTCAATATATCCGTGTCCACATTCTTTAATGTAAACCGTGTTTTTCGGCGTACTCGTTAAATATTTACGATCAATATTCCCTCTTCATCAAACGGGATGCTTGCGGCAGTCCGCCCGCCACGGAAGTGAAAAGAGCCGCCGTGATTTACCGGGTCGCCGTCAAGCGGATTGACCATAAGAACGTCTTTTGCCGCCAAGGCGGCCTGCGCCGCGTACTCGTCAAGCAAGCCTTTTTTCCATTCATCCGGCGTGAAACTGACGTATACCGGCCAGATCAGAAGATCTGCCGCGCTGAATTTTTCGGGGAAGTCCCAGAGGTCGCCGCACAGCGCAATATTTATATTTTTTCCGTTCAGTTTAAAAGGGCTTGTATCGGTCCCTTCACAGTAGTGTCCGTCCGTTTTCGAATATTCCTTCCAGCCTTTTGATATGCGTCTGTAATTATGGATTATCTCACCGTCCGATATGACGACGCAGGACGAATACAGCTTGTCCCGGTCTTTTTCGATATATCCGGTGATAAGAGAAACACCGTACCGGACGGTCAGATCGCGCAATTCTGCGAAAACTTCGGATGAAAGCTCGACCGCGGTCGATCTGTCAACTTCATAATCCCAGCAAAGACAGTCAAAACCCTGCAAAAACGCTTCGCCGAAACACAAAACATCCGCTTTTCCCGCGCAGTTTATCATCGCCTTTTCTATTTGGCTTATATTGAATGATACGTCACGGTTTTTACACCTGTATGAAACCAATCCGATCCTCATAGACCGCCTCCGTAAAATCGGCTTTGCCCCTTTTAACTTCTGCCGCAGGTGGAATCATAACTTGCCGTAAGGCAATCATAACTTCCGCGCAAGTGGAATCATAACTGTAAACTCTATCTCATTTGGCTTTGCCAAATGAGCACATTCGGCGCTCCCCCCCTTACGCGAACCCCCATTGCTCATAAATTCGCAACGGGGAACCCCTAGGCGCCCGAATGTGCTGTCGCGACAGTCACCTATACCAGACTATTACATCGTCCAAAACTCAATATCATTATATACGAAATCCTTTTTTCTGTTTTCGGAAAAGTTTTCTGTGGGATAATCACAGGGGATCAATTCAATATATCTTGAATTTTCCGTTCTGCCGTCAATACCGTCCTTATTTAGGGTACAGCGCGCAAAACGAAACGTATTTTTAATCATATAGTCTCTGTTATAGTCTTTATCAAAGCCGTTTCCGTTATAGCTTGCGGTCGGGTTTTCGTAAATAGGTTCGTCTGTAATCAGCAATTCTCTTAAGTGAGGCAGAGATACATAGTTACCTTTTTTATCCTTATAATAAAGTCTCGACGTCGGATCAAGCATGATTCTTTTTCCCGACGGCAACAAGCAATCTACTACAACGTGGCAATCTTCAAAGGGTTCTTCATACGGCATACACGTTATGTGCTGAGCTTTGATACCGTTTAAACGCAAAAGCGAAGCAAGTAAAACAGCAAGTCCGCGGCAATTTGTTTTCATATCATTTGTTTCGCAGAACGTTATCAGATCCGTAATCGTTCTGCCGTTTCCGAGACCTTTTGACCCGTTATGTCCTAAATGGTCGCATACAAAATCGAGCAGTCTAAAAACAATTTCATCGCTTTTGTTATTCAAACCGTTTATGTAATCGTGATAACCGTATTTATTTAATATTTCAGGAATTTCCCCGCCTAATACTATTGTGTTATCAGCTCCGTATTCTTTTTTGTCGTACTTGTCATATTTTTTCAGCAATTCTATTCGGCTCAATTCCGTACCCGGAACGTAAATCTCTGTAGGATGTTCTTCATACGGTAAATCTTCGGGAATATCAGAGATTTTTCGGTATCTGACTTCCGTTTTTTTGCCGTGTTGAGTGTAAAAACCTTCAAGACTTCCGTCGGAATACTTGATTTGATAAGCCATACGATAATAATCATCGTTTATTTCAAAACAAAAGTAACCGTCCTTTTCATAGACGCAATTCGGTTCAAAATTATAATAACCGGACGACGAAAACGACATTTTCATTCTTAACGGAGTTTCATCGAAAATGTTCAATGTTTCACCAAGCTCTTCCTTAAACCATTTTCCCACTAATCGTTTATCCATTTTTTCTCCTTTTAAACTTTTGCTCTATAACCGTAAACTCTTTCTCATTTGGCTTTGCCAAATGAGCACATTCGGCGCCGTGGGGGGTGGCGCCCGAATGTGCTATCGCGCCCGTCTCCTTTATCGCAAAACGTAATTTGCTGTCAGTTTTTCTTCTTCTTTTCCTGCCGCTTTACCGCTTTTATCATCGCTTCGTTTGCTTCTTCATCCCAGACCGTTCTTTCCGGGCCGAGCGTGCCGTACATCGTGTTTTCAAACGAATACGTCATATCCGCCGTTTTTATCAGTCTTTCGTTTTCCACGTCGTCGCCGAAGGTGCCGAGGCGGCTGTAAATATCAGCTGTTATCTCGTAGTTATACTGCTCGCGCCCCTCGCGGCTAGTATACATTATCTCGGCAAAATACCGCCCCGTTTCCGGGTCAAAGTACGCCGTCCAGTTATTGCCCTTCTTTTTTGTTTTCATATCACAATACCTTTTTAAATATTATAAGGACCCGGCGCGATTATATTTTTGCGCGGATTATCAGACACGCGACGCCGAGCAGGAGAAGCACCGCCGAGACGATAAAGAAGACCGTCGCTCTGTTATGTAAGTTCCTGTAAAGATCGTTCGATCCGTCAAGCACGTGATGATATCCGTACAGATTCAGCGCGGCGTATAAGACCGACAAAACGCAGGAAGCAAGAAGCACTATGCCAACTATCAACAAAAAAATCCTCATTTTTTTCCACCTCTGCTAACTCTTAACTCGGGAGGGGAAACCCCTCCCCTACATAACTTCTTTTGTTCTTTCTGAATTCTGAATTCTTAATTCTGAATTCTTAATATTCCTTTAGGGTTTGTACGCCCTGATTATCTCAATTATATCCGTTTCATATACGTTCCCGTCAAGCACTCCGCCGTCCGGCATAAACGAAAGGGCCCTTACGTCCTCAGGGTCTTCGTCGTACAGAGACCATTCTGTAACGTCGTCTTCAAAGTATTCGCGCAGGTATTTGAGCGCGTTTCCGCTCGGGAAGATCACGTTGCCCTCACAGATCGGGATATGATACGGCTCAAACCCGGCTATTATCTGTCTCGTCCGTACGTTATACGCGTTGTTATCGTCCTCGCTTTTCAGCCACGCGGGGGTGATAACCGACGGGATACCCGCTTTTACGACGCATTCCGCAAAGTATTTGACGGGTCCGAGCGGTATGGTCTCCTGGTGGAACGCGTCGACGGACAAAAGCAGGTCGTTTACGCCGCTTTCGGCAAGTCCTCTGACGACTTCTTCGATTCTGTTTTTATCCTTTGAAAAATATCCGTTCGTTATGATCTGCCTTTTGGCGACACCGAGCTCCGTCGCCGCTTTATGTATGGCGCATACGTCGCCGGGATATAAAAGCGGCTCGCCGCCGAACGTCATTACGGTCTTTATTTTATATAATTCATTTACTTGCCGTATCGCTTTTATCACGGCTTGCGCGTTTATATGCTCTTTTGTGTTTTCCGGCTCGCCGTTCTGGCAGTGCTTGCACTTTCCCGTGCAGGCAAAGGTCATTACGACCTCTATCCGGTCAAGATTTTTAAGATATTTATTCAACTCTAAGCTCATAACTCTTAACTCGGGAGGGGAGACCCCTCCCCTACAATGAATCAAGCGATTATCCTTAATTCTTAATTCTTAATGATGGATGTACAATACAAGTGCAACAAAAATTAAATAAAGTATAGACTCATAAAGCTTTCTTTGGTATAATGGAGTTGACA
>JAEEGJ010023567.1_pt1 | contig 12901 bp, 12 predicted proteins | sample 8958761 | NCBI WGS metagenome assembly JAEEGJ01 (sample SAMN16246546, study PRJNA631951) | gut metagenome | biome: gut microbiome; feature: rumen; material: RS-attached | host: Bos | place: Iran: Karaj | collected 2018-10
CCCGCCCTCTGCGATGAGATCGCATCCAAAGGCGAGTTCCTGACCGCTTACGGCGGCGAATCCTACAACGACTTCGGCCGTTTCCAGGCCCTGTTCGAATTCGAGAGCCTCGTGGCCGAGATGGTCGACATGGAAGTCGTCAACGTCCCGACCATGGACTACGCGCAGGCCGCGTCCACCGCGATCCGCATGGCCTGCAGAGTGGCGGACAAGCGCGTGGCGCTGCTGCCCGAGAGCATGGACCCGGAGAAGCAGGCCATCATCCGCAACTACTGCGAACCCGACCTGGACTTCGTCGTCGTGAAGGCTGACCCGGCCACCGGCCGCATGGATCTGGCCGACCTGAAGGCCAAGCTGAACGCCGAAACAGGCGCCGTCTACTTCGAAAACCCGATGTATCTGGGCATGTTCGAGGTCAACGCCCGCGAGATCGCCGAAATGGCCCACGCGGCTGGCGCGCAGGTCGTCGTCGGCTGCGACCCCATCTCCCTCGGCGTCGTCGCCTCCCCCAGAAGCTTTGGCGCGGACATCATCTGCGGCGACGTGCAGTCCCTGGGCATCCACATGAACTTCGGCGGCGGCCAGTCCGGCTTCATGGCCACGATGGACGACCCGAAGTACGTGCTCGAGTTCCCCTCCCGCCTGTTCGGCATCTGCCAGACGTCCAAGGAAGGCGAATACGCGTTCGCGGACGTCGCCTATGACAGAACGTCCTTCGGCCATCTGAGAGACCAGGCCAAGGAATACGTCGGCACCCAGACCGCCCTGTGGGGCATCACGGCGGGCGTCTATCTGTCCACCATGGGCCCGAAAGGCATGCAGGAAGTGGGCGAGACCATCATGAGAAACGCCCAGTACGCGGCGAAGAAACTGGCGCAGATCCCCGGCGTGTCCCTGCGTTTCGCGGATCCGTTCTTCGAAGAATTCGTGCTCGACTTCTCCAAGAGCGGCAAGACCGTGGCCGAGATCAACAAGGCGCTGCTCGCGAAGAACATCTTCGGCGGCAAGGACCTGTCCAAGGAGTTCGACTGGATCGGCGAATGCGCCATGTACTGCGTCACCGAGATCCACACGAAGGAAGACATCGACAGACTCGCGGCCGAACTGGCTGCCATCCTGGAAGGAGGCGAAGCGTAATGAAAAAGATCGACAGAAGCAATCCCGTACGCACCGGATTCCACCAGGCAAAGTGGGACGAGCCTGTTATTTTCGAACTGTCCCAGAAGGGCGAACGCGGCGTGCTGGTGAACAAGGCTGAAAAAGCCGTGTGCGAAGCCACGGAAGGAACCGCGGTTCTGCCCGATTTCCTGAAGAGAAAAGAAGCGCCCGCCCTGCCTGAGATCTCCCAGCCCAGAGTGCTGCGCCACTACGCGAGACTGGCTCAGGAGACCCTCGGCGCCGACGTCAACATCGAGATCGGCCAGGGCACCTGCACCGTCAAATACAGCCCGAAGGTGAACGAACAGCTGGCGAACCTGCCCCAGATGCGCGACATGCACCCGCTGCAGGACGCAAGCACCGCCCAGGGCATCATGGAGATCATCTACAAGACGAACCAGTACTTCTGCGAGATCTCCGGCATGGACGCGTTCACGATGCAGCCCGGCGGCGGCTCCCAGGCCATCCTGGGCATGGCGTCCCTCGTGTATTCGTACTTCAAGTCCAGAGGCGAAGAGAAGCAGAGGAACGAGATCATCACGACGATCTATTCCCACCCCTCGGACGCCGCGGCGCCCCATCTGAAGGGATTCAAGATCATCTACCTGCACCCGGACAAGGACGGCTATCCCGACTTCGAGGCCTTTAAGGCGGCTGTGAACGAACACACCGCGGCTTTCTTCGTCGCGAACCCCGAAGACACCGGCGTGTACAATAAAAACGTGCTGAAGTTCACGAGCTACATGCACGAGCACGGCGGCCTGTGCGCCTACGACCAGGCGAACGCCAACGGCCTGCTGGGCGTGACCCGCGCCAGAGAAGCCGGCTTCGACACCTGCTTCTTCAACCTGCACAAGACGTTCTCCGCGCCTCACGGCTGCGGCGGACCCGCCTGCGGCGCGGTCGGCTGCGCGGACTTCCTGGAGCCCTTCCTGCCCGCGCCCATCATCCGCTTCGACGGCGAGAAGTACTATTACGACTACGAGAACGCGAAGAACCCGTACGGCATGCACAAGATCCGCGAGTTCAACGGCGCCGCGCAGGTCGTCCTGAAGACCTACGCCTGGATCCGCGCCCTCGGCGCGGAAGGCCTGTACCAGGTCGCGAAGACCGCCGTACTGAACAACAACTATCTGTTCCAAAAACTCATGGAACTGCCGTTCGTGGACGCGCCGTATATCCCGGGCAAACAGCGCATCGAGCAGTGCCGCTACACGCTGGAGAAGCTCCTGGAGGAGACCGGCGTGGGCACGGCGGACATCCAGCGCCGCATGATGGACTTCGGCATGCATTACTGGACGAGCCATCACCCCTATTACGTACCCGAACCCATGACCCTCGAACCCACGGAGACCCCCTCCAAGGCGGATCTGGACGAGTACATCGAAACGCTGAAGTACGTCTTCAACGAAGCATATAACGATCCCGAATACCTGAAGGCCGCGCCTCACAGCAGCGTCTGCCACCAGCTGGACGAATCCAACATGGACGACCCCGAGCAGTGGGCGGTCACCTGGAGAGCGTACCTGAAGAAATATCAATAATGCGTAAAATTGGACTGCTGGTGAACCCCATCGCAGGGATGGGCGGAAGCGTCGGATTAAAAGGAACAGACGGACTGGCGGAGGAGGCCGCGCGGCGGGGCGCGCTTCCCCGCGCCCCGCTGCGCGCAGAGGCCGCACTGCAAACGCTGCGGCCTCTGCGGGAGGACCTTTCGGTCCTCTGCGCGGCCGGCGCCATGGGCGAGAGCGAAGCGCTCGCGCAGGGCTTCTCCGTACAGACCGTGTATGCTCCTGAGCGTTCCACCACGTCCCGGGACACGTTCGAAGCGGCCAAGGCCATCGAAGCCGCGGGAGCGGAACTGCTGCTCTTCGCGGGCGGCGACGGCACCGCCAGGGACCTGGTCTCCGCAGGAGTCACGATCCCCTGCGTGGGCATTCCCGCCGGCGTCAAGATCCACTCCCCGGTGTACGCCGTCCGGCCCGAAGCCGCGGGCGAACTGGCCTGCCGCTTTCTGAAAGGCGAACGCAGGCGCACGAAGCAGGTCGAAGTCGTGGATATCGACGAAGCCGCCTGGCGCAACGATCAGGTCAGCACCTGCCTTTACGGCTATCTGACCGTCCCGGACGACCGCTCCCTGCTGCAGCACGGCAAGGCCGCGTCCCCTGCGTCGGAAGCAGCCCAGCACAACTCGATCGCCTCGGAGATGGCGAAGCGCCTGAAGCCCGGCTGCTACTACCTCATCGGACCCGGCACGACGACGAAGGCGCTGATGGACGGCCTGGGCCTGGAAGATACGCTTTTGGGCGTCGACCTGATCGCGGACGGAAAGCTCGTGCAGAAGGATCTGTGCGAAGCGGACATCCTGCGGCGGGTCAGGGAGAAAGAGACCTATCTCGTGCTCACCCCCACCGGCGGACAGGGTTTCCTGCTCGGGCGGGGCAACCAGCAGATCGGTCCGGCCGTCGTCAAGGCCATCGGCAAAGACCGCCTGTTCGTCCTCGCGACGAAGGAGAAGCTGTTCAACCTGCAGGGGCGTCCCCTGCTCGTGGACACGGGCGATCCCGAAGCCGACGCAGCCGTTTCCGGTTATATGAGAGCCATCGTAGGCCTCGGCGAAGAACAGATGATACGGGTCAGCGCAGACTGACCCTTTGGAAAGGAGAAAAACATGTTACATCAGGACTATAAATTCGAATCCCGCGCGCTCTATCCCGAGCTGAAGGGCAAGAGAGTCGTCGTCACCGGCGGCGCTTCCGGCATCGGCAAGGCCACCGCGAACCGCTTCGTGCTGGAAGGCTCCAAGGTCGTCGTCTTCGACTATAACGACAAGGCTTTCCCCGCGCTGAAGGAAGAGATCCCCGGACTCGCCGGCTGCGTCAAAGTGGACGTTTCCAGCGAAGAGAGCGTCAAGGCCGCGTTCGCCGAAATGGATAAGATCCTCGGCGGCATCGACATCCTGATCTCCAACGCGGGCATCTCCATCCGCAAGAAGTTCATCGAGACCGACTTCGCGCAGTGGAGACGCGTCATGGGCGTCAACCTGGACGGCATGTGCCTGTGCATCATGGAAGCCCTGAAGAGAATGAAGAACGAGAAGACGAAGGACAACACCGGCGTCATCCTGTGCACCGCTTCCACGAACGGCATGGAAGGCCACCCCTTCTACACCGACTACAACGCGTCCAAGGCCGCGGTCATCAACCTGGTCCGCAGCGTCGCCCTCGAGCACGCGCCCTGGATCCGCTGCAACTGCATCTGCCCGGGCTACGTGCTCACCCCGATGCAGGAAGCCGAATACACGCAGGAGATGTTCGAAGAATGCAACAAGGGCATTCCTCTCGGACGCCACGCTGACCCGGCGGAAGTCGCCGCGCTGTACGCGTTCCTGGCCTCCGACGAAGCCAAGTACATCACCGGCCAGCACATTCCTCTCGACGGCGGCGAGACGGCATAAGGCATTATCTGCAATCGAAAAGCTCCGGAAGCGATTCCGGAGCTTTTTTCATTCTGACATGCAGTCTTACAGCTTCACTTCGCCGATCCCGTCTTCGCGGATGGCGATGTCCGTCCCGTACGGCGCGGACATCTCCCGCAGCCGTTCCAAAATGCCCAGGCCGAACCCGGGCTTCGGCAGACCGACCTGCCAGGATTCGTCGCCGGACGCGAGGGACAGGGGGAAGAGCTCGATCTTCTTCACGATATCGTTCTCGATCTCGACGTATGGAAGGACCGATTCCAGCGTGCGCCTGCTGGCGAGCAGGCCCTTGGTGTTGTTTCCCGTCTGCGCGTTGTACAGCTCGCCGATGGAAGTGTCCGAGGTCAGCCCGTATTTTTCATACATATCCTCCGGCTGGTACTCCGCCACGTCCTGGAACAGGAAGTTGCCCAGCGAATAGAAGATGGGCTTGCCTTTATAGATCTCCAGAGGACGGAGGACGTGGGGGCCGTGACCGAACACGACGCTCGCCCCCGCGTCGAACAGCGTCGACCGGATGCGGACCTGCCCTTCCGGCCCACGCCGGCGTTGGGGAAACCCGCCGCGTTCACCGCGTCCAGCGTGCGGAGCAGCCCGTTGTACGAGAAGTCGAACGTGTGGTTGTTGGCGAAGGACAGGACGTTGAAGCCGAACGCTTTCGCGTCGTTCAAACTGCGTTCGCCGGTGAAGACGTAACCGCCTCCGTAGAACTGATTGCCGAAACAGGACGCGTCCGGGAAAACCGTTTCCAGATTGAAAAACCGGACGTCTCCTCTTTCGAGAAACGCCTTGACTTCTTCGAAACCGTCGTATCGCGGCGGCAGCATCCGGTAATGCATAAAATCACCGGCGGCTGTGAGGGTCATTTTCGTTCTCATATGTTTCTCCTTTGTTTATCCGATCACGGAGGGACCGTCGTAGCGGATCTCGCCCGGCGCCACCGGATAGGCGGCCAGCAGCTGGTCGAACACGTGCAGCAGGTCCGCCTTGCCGGAGGGCAGCTTGCCCTCGACCGTGTACAGGCCCAGCACCGAGGAATCCGTAAACGTGCAGTCCGGCCCTTCCATTTCGGTCAGCGACACCATATAGCGCAGTTCCTCGAGCATCTCGCGGTAGTCCATCGGGTCGAACGCGCCGCTGCGAATCATGTCCGCCAGAGGGGTGTCTTCCCAGATCGCGAGGCCGATGCACCAGACGCTGGCCGGATGGATCCGCGACAGAAGCTCCGCCGTCTTTTCCGCGTGCAGCCTCGAGCGTGACCGCCCGCCCAGCCCCGGGATCAGGCTGATGTGGCAGGCGATGCCGGCTTTCTCCAGCGCCAGGCAGGCGTCTATCATCTGCTGCGCTGTCTCGCCCTTGTTGTGCATGGCCAGCACTTCGTCCGCGCCGCTTTCGATGCCCACGTGCACGTCGGTCAGGCCGGCGCGCTTTAAAGCCGCCAGCTCAGCCTCGCTTTTGCCCAGCACGTCGTCCGAGCGGGCGTACATCGAGTACTCCGTCACCTGCGGCAGATAGCGGCGGGCGAGCATGAACACGTCCAAAAGATAATCCTGCGGCAGCCCCAGCGGATTGCAGCCCAGGATGTGCACGCGGGTCCTGTCTTCGATCACCTGAGAGAGCAGCTGCGCTTTGCGGGCGACGTCCTTCAGGCTGTAGACCTTATACTCGTCCTTGATGAAGTCGCAGAACGCACAGGCACCCCAGCTGCAGCCGTAGGCCACTTCCAGGAACGCGCTGTGCTCTTCGCGGGGCGGCCGGTAGAACTCGGCGTGGTCGTACATTAAGTTGTAGATGTTTTGCGTGTCGGTCATGGCGCTGTCCTCCCGGTCAGTATACCGGTCCCACGTCTTTCGCCAGCGCCAGCCAGGTCTTCAGGCTGCGCACGGTCCGGATCTCCCCGGTCGGCACGTCCGCGAAGAAAAGCTGCTCGCTGCGGTCTGCCTTGCCGACCAGTTCGCCGTAAGGCCCCGCGACCAGGGATTCTCCGCAGAAATTCAGATGATCTTCGGGTCCCACCCGGTTGCACATCGCCACGTAGACCTGGCTGTGGAAGGCCTGAATGCGCACTTCCCACTCGAACAGTTCCATGGGCTCCTTATCGTGGTTGGCCGTCGGGATCAGCACCAGTTCCGCCCCCTGCATGGCGCAGGAGCGGATGCTTTCGGGCATGTGCCGGTCGAAACAGATGACGATGCCCACTTTGCCGAAGGGCGTGTCGTAGACGATAAAGCCATCCTCGGACGGGTGGTAATAATCCTGTTCGTAAAAATCCTCAGCCTGGTAAATGTAGACCATTTTGGAGATCCCGCGGATCTCACCGTCTGCATCGATCATCAGGGAACAGTCGTAGTAGTTGCCGTCTTTCTTCAGATAGACGTTCGGAGACGCCCAGATTCTGTTCTCCCGGCAGGCGTTCTTCAGCGCCGCCACTTCCGGACCGTCCAGCGTGACCGCGAGAGCCGTCGCGTCCCGGCCTTCGAATTTCGGGAAGAACTGGGTCAGCTGCACTTCCGGGAAAAATACCAGATCTGCGCCGCCCTTTGCCGCCTCTTCGATATACTTCACCGACGCTTCGATATTCTTCTGAACGTCTTTCTCCATGCGCATCTGCGCCATCGCAAGTTTCATAGATGCCTCCTATTTCTGCAGTTTTCCCTCCGCCTTGCTCAAAAACTTCGCGTTGTCGATGATAAAGCGCTCGTGGCGCCCGTCCGCGACCTTTTCCTTCTCGTCGTAGATCTTGACCGTGAACACGAGCTTCCTGCGGTCGACCTCCACGAGCTCGGTCTCGCAGCGCACCTTCATGCCCAGCGGGGTCGCGGCGATATGCGCCAGCTCCATGAGCGTTCCCACGGTGCCCTGGCCTTCTTCCAGTTCTCCTGCCACGCTCCGCCAGGCGGTCTCTTCCGCCAGCGCGACGGCAGCGGGAGTCGCGAACACCGGCAGCAGGCCGCTGCCCAGGGCCTCCGCGGTCAGATCTTCCGTAACGGTGCGTTCCAGATTTCCCTTGATTCCTACACTCAGCATTTCATTTCCTTTCTAAGGCCTCTATTTGACCCGTAGACCGTCGATAAACACGGCGGTGGCCTTTGTCATGTAATGGAACGGATGACCGCTGAAAACGGCGATATCGGCGTCCTTGCCCACGGCGATGGAACCGACCCTGTCCTCGACGCCCAGCGCTCTCGCCGGCACGATGGTGATCGCTTTCAGCGCGGCTTCTTCTTCCATGCCTTCCCGCACGCACATGGCCGCGTACATCGGCAGCAGCCACAGCGGCTGCACGTCGTGGTCCGTGGTGATGGCCGGGGTCAGGCCGTGCCGGCACAGGATGCCCGCCGTCGCGAACGATCCGTCCACGCATTCGGGCTTGCTCGCCGGACCTTCGGACGGGCCGACGATGGGGATGAAGTCCATGCCCTCCAGCACGTCCGCGATCTTCGCGGAGCGGGTGGCGTGCACGATGCAGATGCGCAGGTCGAATTCCCTGGCGATGCGCATCGCCGTCAGCATGTCGTCCGTGCGGTGGGAATGCACGTGCATGGGGATCTCGCGCTTTAAGACGGGGATGAGCGCTTCGCATTCCGCGTCGTAGACGTCTTCGCCCTTCTCTTTCTTTTCCATATAACGCTTCGCCTTCATGAGGGCGTCGCGGATGAGGGCGGCGCTCATCATGCGGGTCTTCGGCGCTTTATCGTGGTTGCCGTAGCAGTTCTTCGGGTTTTCGCCCAGGGCGAACTTCATGGCCGCGGGCGCCTTTAAGATCATGTCGTCCACTCTCTTGCCGCGCAGCTTGATGGCCGCGATCTGTCCGCCGATGACGTTCGCGCTGCCCGGGGCAACGCCGACCGTGGTCACGCCTCCCGCGACCGCCTTGGGAATGGCCGTGTCGAAGGGGTTGAACCCGTCGATGACCCGCAGCTGCGGGGTGACCGGGTTCGTGATCTCGTTATAGTCGATGCCTTCCCAGCGCAGGCCTTCCTCGCCGATGCCGATGTGGGTGTGGGCGTCCATCAGGCCGGGCAGGATATAGCCGCCCTGCGCGTCGAACGTTTCGCCGCCGTAGGCCGGGGCGTCCGCCATGTCCCCGAACGCCGTGATCTTGCCGTTTTCGAATTCCACGTAACCGTTTTCAAAGCGCTGCCCTTCCATGGTGAGCAGCACGCCGTTGATGATCCTCATGATACTTGCTCCTTTGCTGTTCTGCTTCGGGGCAGGCAGACGCGCCTGCCCCGCTTTCCATTATATCCCGAATTTTGATATAATACCAATATCGGCAACAGCGAACACTTTACCAGGAGGCAAACCATGAAAAGATCTCTCGGCGCAAGGCGCTTTCTCTATCCCCTGCCGGTCCTGATGGTCGGCACTTACGACGAAAACGGCAGACCCGACGTGTGCAACGTGGGCTGGGGCGGCATCTGCTGCAGCGAACCGCCCTGCGTCATGCTCGGCCTGCATCCGTCCCGCCAGACCCTGGCGAACATCCGGAAGACCCAGGCGTTCACCGTGGGCATCCCCAGCGCGAGCCAGGAGGTGGTCGCGGACTACCTCGGCTGCGTCACCGCGAAGGTGACCCCGGATAAGTTCGAGAAGTCCGGCCTGCACGCGGCGCCGTCGGAATGCGTGAACGCGCCGGTCATCGAGGAATTCAAGCTGACCCTGGAGTGCAAAGTCGTCAAGATGGAGCAGTTCGGCAGCCATATCCAGGTCATGGGGCAGATCATGAACACGCTGGCGGACGAGGACATTCTGAACGCAGAAGGCGGCGTGGACATCGCCAAGCTCGACCCCATCCTCGTGGACCCGTCCGCGGACACCTATCACCGCGTGGGCGAATGCGTCGGCAAGATCTTCCATGACGGACTGGCGATGAAATAGCCTGAAGAACGATCAAAAAGCCATGGGACCGGCTGGGTCCCATGGCTTTTGTTTTTTGCGCAATTCCCTTGGCTCCTATCCTCTCTTCAGGAACGCCGTGATGCAGTGCAGGCAGCCCCTGCCCTTGACGATCTCGGACACGTCGATCTCGTCGACTTCCACGCCGTTCTTCAGCAGCAGTTCCAGCGTGCGCGGATTGCCCTTCGCGAACAGGAGGTGGTTGGGCTCCAGCGCCACGAAATTGCAGGCGAACGTGATCGACTGCTCGGTCCGGGACGGGATCTCCAGGATCTGATAGCCCTTCTCCTTCAGCATGTCCACGATGTCGTAGGGCACCTGGCCCGCGTGGATCAGCACCTTGTCGTGGCTGATGGGGTTCAGGATGCCGTCGATGTGGATGTTGCTGTAGGGCTGCTGCATGTGATACACCGTGACCCCCATGCGCTCCAGTTCCGTCTTCACCTGCTCGTAACCGCTTCTGTTGCAGCGGCTGCCCGTGGACAGGATGCAGGTCTGTCGGTCGATCCAGCAGGCGTTCGCGCCTTCGAACATGCCGTCGCCGGCCACGGTCTTCAGGATGGGCACGCCCAGCTTCGCCAGCGCCTGCGCCACGTAGCGCTCCTCGCCGCGCCGGGCCGCCATGCCCGGCCGGGTGATGATGGCGCCTTCCGGGGTCATGAACATCAGGTCGCGGCAGAAGATGGCGTTCGGCCGGTCTTCGCGGGTCTCCTCCACGTAATAGACCTTCGCGCCGAAATCCCGGTACGCCTGCGCCACCGCGTCGTGCTGCTTGCGCAGCAGTTCCACATCCACAGGATCGTCGGAGAAGCGGGCCTTCTTCGGGTCAAAGTTCTCGATCTCCTTGCCGGGACGGCGCAGCAGCACCGCCTTCAGCGTGTCGACCTCCGAAGCGACGCCCCAGTCGCCCCAGTACTCGTTGATGTCCTCCACAAACGTCGTCTTCTTCGGGAACCAGCGTTCGCCCGGGATCGCGTCGACGTCTCTGATGATGTCTGCCATAGTCTGCCTCCTTTACTTGTTGGGAATGCCCCGGCTGCAGGGCACGTTCACCTGGCACTTGCCGCAGCAGCCCGCGATGCCGTTGCGGGCTTTCATCTCGGTCAGCCAGGCGTCGCAGGGCGGATGATCCTTGCCGCTTTCCATGCGGATCGCCTTCGGCGGACAGTTCTCCGCGCACTTGCCGCACATAATGCAATAGTCGTACAGGCCGCTGTAGGGCCGCGCGTCGGGCTCGAGTTCCAGATCCGTGACCACGCTGCAGAACCTTCCGGCCATGCCCCGCTCTGTGATGACGCCGCGGGACAGTCCGAACGTTCCCTGGCCGCACACGAACGCCGCGTGACGCTCCGACCAGTTGGACGCGTAAGCGATGCCCGCCGGGATGTCCGGCTGTGAACCGTCTTCGTAAACAAAGCGGAACTCCTTGCTCATGGCAGGCGCCATCGCCGCGTATCCGGCTTCGTTCAGCCACTCTGCGAGGGTCACGCTCACCTGTTTGATGAGCGCGCCGCCGTTGTGATAGGCGTCGATCCAGGCGTCGCTCGGGTAAACGGGGTCCGCCGCGTTGGTCGTGACCACCTCATCCGCCCAGGGTCCGAACACGGAAATGACGGTCTTCGCTTCCGGCAGCCATTCCCGCGGCGTGCGGTAAAGCTGTCCGATCGCGCCGGGTCTCTTGAATTCTTCCCACAGCGGGTCGTCCGCCCGTCCGATGCGGATGAGCGGCTCCTCGTAGTAACCGCCGGCCGTCAGGTGCCGGGTGACGAACGCCTGCAATTCCTCGCGGGTGATGGGTCTTGCCATGATGTCTCCTATTCTCCGTACTCTCCGTATTCGCAGCCGACGTGCGTCGCCTCGATCTCGTCGACCAGGACGAGTCTTCCGTCCGCCTTGTCGTACAGGCGCACGGTGCCGTATCCGTTGCCGCCGTTCCACAGGTGGTTGTGCTTCTTGCTGCCGTCCGGCGCCTCGTAGTTCACGAGCAGCATGTCCTTCTTCCTGCAGCGGATCTCGGTTTCCATGGCCGCATGGACGTTTTCCTGCAGCACGTACCAGACGACCTCATCCGCCAGCTCCCGGAAAAAGAACGTGGTCTTCACGTTCAGCCAGACGTGCGAGAAGTTGAAATCGTACTCCTTGCCCTCGTAATAGAACACGCCGAGCAGACGGCGGTCCAGCGGTACGAAATAGATCTTCGGCCGCCCGCCGCCGATGTCGAACGCGCTGTCCGTCAGCATTTCGCCGGTCTTTTTGCTCTTCAGGCAGTTCGACGACAGCCAGACCCAGGGACTCGTAAAGTCGCGGCCCCAGTTCTTGTCGGCGTAGCCGTAGCACTTGGGCGGGGTCACCGTGTACAGCCTGCCGTTATACCGCACCCAGCCGCTGTAGGCGGTCTTCATGCCCTCGGCATGCCAGTACATGGCGAAGGCTTCCGCGTCGCGCAGCGGTTTGCTGGCGCCGTAGCCCACGTTGAACGCGATCTGCTTGTGCACGCCCAGATCCCATGCCATGTCGCCCGCGCCGCACATCCACTCCGGATGGGCCTGCGCCTCTTCCGGCGTGACCCGCACAGACCCCTTCAGCAGGTCTTCGGACGCCAGGCAGTCCGCCGCCTCCACCCGGTACGGCGCGTCGCCGTGCAGGGAGACGTCCTTCCAGGCGAAGAAGCGGTGCAGCTGGCAGGCATCCTCGCCCCAGGCCCCCGCCTTGACCATCAGATAGGACGGCTTTTTCCCGGCCGCCCGGTTTTCCGGCAGCTGTCCCAGCACCGGCTCGTCTTCCCCAAGCGCGGGATTGCACACAAAAAACTCGATAAAAAACGCTTTGTCTTCGCCCGTTTCGGCATCCTGCGCCGTAAAGCTGTGCCACCACCAGTCGTAACCTTCCCGGGCCAGCGGACCGCGCAGCATGCAGGCGTCGCGCGTAATGTCGTGATGATTAAACATATTCCAACCTTTTATGCTCTGTTTCTCTATTCCCCGCCGCGGATCTGCACGTCGTCTACGTAGGGACGCACGAGATCCGCGTAGGCGTGCAGTTCTTCGGAGGACGGCGCGGTCAGCCCGGCGAAGGGCACCGTGTCGCGGTCCGTGAACACCTGCAGGAAGTAGCGCTTCGCGCCGCGGATCCAGGGGCCGATCGCGGCAAACGAATCCGCGTCGTGCAGCTGGGCTACGGTCGTGGTGCGGAATTCATAATCGACGCCGGAGGAGATCAGGAAGTCCTTCGATTCCTCGATCTTCGCCATCAGCGGGCCCATGTCGTCCAGCCCGCAGGTCTCGGCATAGCGATCCGGGCTGTTCTTGATGTCCATGGCCACGTAGTCGACGAGCCCTGCGTTCACGACCGTTTTGAGTGCCTCCG
>JAEEGJ010023570.1_pt1 | contig 12900 bp, 9 predicted proteins | sample 8958761 | NCBI WGS metagenome assembly JAEEGJ01 (sample SAMN16246546, study PRJNA631951) | gut metagenome | biome: gut microbiome; feature: rumen; material: RS-attached | host: Bos | place: Iran: Karaj | collected 2018-10
CCATCCCAACCACTAAGAGTCAAATCTTCTCAACTGCTGCGGATAATCAACCAGCCGTTGATATCATGGTCTACCAAGGTGAAAGACCAATGGCCCACGATAACAAGTTATTAGGTCACTTCCAACTTAACGGTATTAAACCAGCAAGACGTGGCGAACCAAGAATTGAAGTCACATTCTCTATCGACGTTAACGGTATCGTTAAAGTCAACGCTAAAGACTTAGATACACAAAAAGAACAAAATATTACCATCTCTGGCAGTAATGGTCTTTCTAAAGAAGATATCGATAGAATGGTCCGTGAAGCTGAAGAACACGCTGAAGAAGATGCCAAACGTAAAGAAGACATCGAACTCAAAAATAAAGCTGAAAGCTTAATTAATGATATCGATATTGCTATGCAAGAAAAAGGCGCTAGCATGGATCCAAACCAAAAAGAACAAACACAAAAATTACGCGATGAATTAAAGACCGCTTTAGATAACAACGATATGGCGACTTTAAAACAACGTATTAGTGAACTTGAACAAGCCGCTGCTTATATGCAACAAGCACAAGCTAACGGTGGTGCTCAACCTAACGGTCAAGCCGATGCTGGTCAAACCGCTGGTACAAACCCAGATGATGTCGTTGATGCTGACTTCACAAAGAAAAACTAATTATTAATTAAACAACAATTTCCAAGCATGGTAGGGGCTTAATGCCCCTCTATGCGTGAATAGAAAGGATTATCATGGCAGAGAAAAGAGATTTTTACGAGGTACTAGGTGTTTCTAAGAGCGCCTCCAAAGACGAAATTAAAAGCGCTTATCGTAAACTCGCAAAGAAATATCACCCCGATAACCATGAAACTGGTGATGCGGAGAAATTCAAAGAAGTGCAAGAAGCTTATGACGTCCTTTTCGATGATCAAAAAAGAAGTGCTTATGACCAATTTGGTCATGCGGCATTCGAACAAGGCGCTGGTGGCCCAGGCAGTAACCCATTTGAAGGTGGCTTTGGTGGATTCGGCGCTGATGGTGTAGACCTTGGCGATATCTTCTCATCCTTCTTTGGTGGAGGTCGTCGTCAACAAAGAGCCAGTACTGGTCCAAGAAGAGGTAACGACGCTATTGTGCGTGTTAAAGTCGACTTCATGGATACCATTCTTGGTCGTGATATAGAGATTCCACTTACCGTCGATGAACAATGTTCATCCTGTCATGGAACAGGCGCAAAAACTCCTAATGATGTCAAAACCTGTCCTAACTGTGGTGGTCATGGCTACGTCCGTGTACAAAGAAGAAGCTTATTTGGTGTAATCGAACAACAAGAAGTATGTACACGTTGTAATGGCGCCGGTAAAATCATTTCTAATCCATGTCCAAGCTGTGGTGGTAAAGGCTATAACAGAGTTAAAAAGAATATCAAAGTTCATATTATCGCTGGTATTAATAACGGCCAACAAATCCGTGTCCAAGGCATGGGTGAAAGAGGCGCCAATGGTGGTCCAAATGGTGACCTCTTCGTAGAAGTGAACGTCAAACCACATCAATATTTCAAAAGAGATGGTAACGATATCCATCTTACCGTCCCGGTCGACTTCATTGATGCCATCTTAGGTACAAGCGTTGATGTTCCAACAGTATATGGGGAAGCCACTCTTAACATTCCTGCGGGCACACAACCTGGACAAATATTCAGAATGCGTGGTCAAGGCGTGAAAGACTTAAGAAGTGGTAAGCCTGGCGATCAATATGTCCATCTCGATATCAAGATGCCAACTTCCTTGAATAGAAAACAAAAAGATTTATTAACGCAATATCGTAATGAAATCGGAAAAGATGATTCATTACTGGCGAAATTCAAAAAAATCTTCAAAAAATAAATAAACAATCCTTACCTCAAATGGTAGGGATTTTTATTTTAGTGGTTGATTATAAAGATTCATCTTTTTATCATTTAATTAAGTTCATTCATGAAGGGAGACAATTATGAGGAACACTAAATTAATTCTTTTGCCTATTTTCGCAATGTCTTTAGGCATGCTCACTGGTTGTAACGACGAGATTAATAGTGCAATTTCTGACATCCAAAGTCATATCGACAATATGCAAAGCGATATCGATGATTTAAAGAATCAAATCAAAGATTTAAAAGACCAAATCGCAAAGCTTGAAGGCGAGATGAACGACAAGATTGCCGCGGTTAAGGAAGAATATTTACAAAAAATCGCTGCTGCAGAAGCTGAAATTGAATCTTTGAATACAGAGTTAAATAATTTTAAGACTCAATACGCAACTGATAAAAAGGCGATTGAAGATGATTACAACGCTAAGTTAGCAGCATTAGAAGAAAAGCTTCAAAATGCTGACCAAGCTTTAGCTACTCAACTTCAACAAGAAAAAGAAGCATTACAAGCGGACTATACATCTAAAATCAACGCTCTACAAACAGCGTATCAAAGCAAGGTGCAAGAAATCGAATCTAACATCGCAACGCTCAATACAAACATTTCTAATTTACAAACTGAATTAGCAAATCAAGTTACCGCTATTCAAAATGACTATAATGGCAAGATTAACGATTTGACTGAACGTGTCTCCGTTTTAGAAGAAGTCCAAACACATACAGTGAGCTTTGACACCAAAGGTGCTGGTGAAATTGATCCACAAGTTATTGTCCATGGTGAAAAAGCTAGAAAACCAGAAGACCCTGTTAGAGCAGGCGCTACTTTCAAAGGTTGGTCATATCATGATGAACCATGGTATTTCTATAGCTCAGTAGTCACCGAAGATATGGAGTTGGTGGCCCAATGGGAACTAATTGATTATCGTGTAACTTTTAAAAACGATGACGGCACAGTTCTTGATGAAATTGATAACGTGCATTATGGCGAGACAGTCACTTATGATGGTGAAACTCCCATAAAACCTAATCAAGAAGACCATTATGCCTATACATTTGCCGGCTGGGATAAAGAATTGGTAATTTTTGGCGATACGGAATTTATCGCTCAATATGACAAGGAATACTTACCATTTGAAGAAAGATATTTGGACGCTCAAGGAAACATCTTATATCAAAGATATGTTCCAGAAGAGGAATCCGTAACTAAAGTTAACTATAACGATAAAGATCTTGAACTTGTTGATGGTCATTATCGTTTAGAAGCAGAAGACGCCATTCTTTCTGATGGCGGCGTTAGGGCAGATACTGCAAACAATGCGAGTGGGGGCAAAAGCGTCGGCTATTTCGACACTGGTACTTATGTAACATTTGTGTTTAATGTTTCTCAAAGCACTGTAGCCAATCTGGCTATCGGTTTAGCTAATGGTGGTGGTTATCCTTTAAACAAGTTTGTTAGGATAGTTCTTAATGATGAAGATTATCCAATTAGTGATGGTGTTCGTATTACAGACACACATGACTGGGATACATATTTAAAATTCGTAATTGGCGAAATCCATCTTAAAAAAGGAGAAAATACCCTTATTCTTTATATTAGTGGTGGCATTAATTTAGATTATCTTGATATCGAAAACTGTGCATTCGACCTCACTCAAGAAGGTGTTGAAGAACCAACAAAGGCTAATGAAGGAACTTTGAAGTTTTCCTTCCGCCAATGGGAATTAGTTAGCAACGAAAATGATGTTATCATTTATCGTCCGTTATTTGATGCGGCTACAATTGGTTTAGAATTTCTTGATGGGGTAGTTGATGTATATCATGGTGAAGCCACAGAAGTATTTGTTCCGGAATATTGGAATGGAAAAGTAATTACCGAAATCGGACAAAACTCTTTTGGAGATACTAAGGTAGTGAATGTTCATCTTCCAGATTCTATCAAATTAATTAGTGGTGGTGCTTTCAAATTAGCAACAAAATTAGCAACCATTAATTTTCCAAAAAATCTTAAAACCATCGAATATGAGGCATTTAATGAATGTATCAAACTCAAAACAGTTGAGTTCAACGATGGCTTAGAGTTTATCGGCAATAGAACGTTTCAATCATCAGGCCTTGAAGAAGTCACTTTCCCATCTTCAGTAAGACACTTAGGTGACCGCTGCTTCGCAAATATTCACGCTAATTATATTTACGTCCCAGCAACAATTACCGAGATTGCTTGGGGATGCTTTCAATCTGATGGTGAGTACAGAAATGTGATTTACTGTGAAAGAGAGTTTAGACCATCTGCTTATGATGCTTATTGGGCAGAGAATTCAGAAATTGTATGGGGTTTCAAAGCAGAAGTTGAAAAAGATGGCTATAAATATGCTACATACGAAGTAAATGAAATAAAGGGTGCTATTCTTCTTGGCTATGATAGTTCAATTGTTAATTTTGAAGTGCCTGAAGAAGTAAACGGATATCCAATAAGAAGAATGAATGTTTCATTTAAAGGAAATACAAAAATTAAATCTGTAATTCTTCCTAACTGCATTGAAAAAATCGATGGCTTCATGTTCTATCAATGCACTTCTCTTAAATATATATATATTCCAGGCAGCGTTAAAACCATAGGTGAAAGAGCATTTAAAGAATGCTATAACCTAGAAACAGTTGTGTTGAATGAGGGACTTGAAACTATAGCATACGAAGCGTTTGCTACCTGTTATGCTTTATCGTCGATCAACCTCCCTGAGAGTTTGTTAAGATTACGTGGCCATGCTTTTGACAATTGCACCTCTTTGACCGCAATTACTCTTCCTGAGAATCTTGCCACGATGGATGAAGCTGTTTTCTGCAAGACAAGCCTTAGATTCATTGATATTCCTAAGAATATTAGAGTCATTTCTGATTCTTTGTTTAGTCAATGCAACTCCTTGCAGGCAATCGTCCTACCTGAGACTTTAGTGTCTATTTCCTCTTATGCCTTTTATGACACTCCTTCTTTAACGAAAGTTTATTTCGGAGGCACTGAAGAACAATGGAACGATTTGCCTCATTATGATGGAACCAATAACCAACTCGATGGTACTACCAAGTATTTCTACTCAGAGACAGAGCCTGCTACTCCAGGCAACTTCTGGCGCTATGTAGAAGGTACTCCAACGATTTGGTAAAAATCTTCAAAAAATAAACCGGATTTATCCGGTTTTTTCTTTTTCTGAAAATTTTTTGCACTTTTTTTGGACAAATTTGAAAAAACGCCCCTATTTCATCTATAGGAGGTGTTAAATGTACTATATTCCACAATTAAGTAATTCAAGCTGTGGTGTGGCATGTCTAAAAATGCTGCTCGCCATAGTGCAAAAAGATGAAAGGTATCTCTATCTGAGCGAGGAAGAGGAGCATGGGCAATACAACTATCAAGACTTAGTTTTGATTGCTGAGCGCTATGACGTCACCTTATTTGGCGCAAAAATAGATGATAAAGACGATTTAAGGCACTTTGATAAGTTTCCTGTGATTTTAACCGTCGTTGGACCAAACGAAACGACACACGCCGTTTTAGTGAGTCAAAGAAAAGGTAATAAAGTCAAAGTGCATGACCCTGCTACAGGCATCAAGTGGCAAAAGATTGATACGCTTATTAAAGATTGGGACGGCACCCTTTTAGCAGTCAATGGCTTTCAAAAGCATCCATACCCCTATAACGTGATTGACTCAAAGGACCCAAAAGGCACATTGGTTTCATCAATCTTACAAGTCCTTACCGCAGTATTTATCGCTGTCGCTACATTCTTTATTAAACCCGATGGCAACATTGTTCTACCCCTAGTGTTTGCGGGTTTAGGTATCGCAAGTGAAATCTTATTAAGATTTAGTTTGCTTAAAAGAATGCAGCGCTTCGATAAATATCTAAGACGATTCTTGCCTTACGTACGCAGTCATGATTATTTCGAATTCTATAAACGCGGACAAGAATACAAGAAGTGTTCTTTAAGTAGTGGCCTTAATCTTCTCTTCTCTTTGCTCATCGTTATTCTCATCATTACCATTTCGATTATCAACTCGCTTGATTATCTCATTTTGATCTTTGCTTCCTTATTAGCCGCTTATCTCGATGTCTTCTTTTTCTCCCCTTACAAAAACAGTCTCGGGAAAGAAATCTATGAGGAAGAATGCGAACTCAGAGGCACAAGTGATGTTGATGGTGTCGAAATGAAGGTTAAAACTATGGAGGTGAAGGCTTATCGCTTTGCCTACATGGAATTTGCCAAAAAAGGAGTAGTGGCGCTTTTCTTACTTATCGCTAGTCTAGCTCTTAGCGTTGCTGAAAAGTCCTTCTCTATCCCTAACATCATTTTCTATACGTGCTTATCTATCTTGCTCTATCAATCCTTAACGCCATTATTTGGCTATGATCAGCGTTTAGAAGAGAACTTACTTTGTAAAGCGAGAGTGAATAATATCGTTCATCAAGATGAAATTGATAGAAAACATAAATAATTAATGTTATGATTTCATCATGGAACTCGATTTTAACTCTTTCGACGAATCATTAAACGATTATCAAGAAGTCTATGAATCATTAGTGGTGAAGACTCTTAACCATCTCGGTCTAGAGTTTGATCCTTATATCAGTGTCACATTCGTGGACAATGAATTTATTCATAACATCAATAGAGAATATCGTAAAATTGACCGTCCAACAGATGTCATCTCCTTTGCTTTCTTAGATGGAGATGAAAATAAAGATAAAATCTTTCACTCTAAACAAATGGTCGTCCTCGGTGAGATTTATATCTCATTCGATAAAGCCAGAGAACAAGCTACTGCATATGGCCATAGTCTAGACCGTGAACTTAAGTTCCTATTCGTTCATGGATTATTACATCTTCTTGGCTATGACCATATGACAGAAGATGATGAAAAAATAATGTTTTCTTTACAAGAAGAAATCTTAGCGTGAGGTAACCTTATGAGAGATGAAGAATTAATGCAACAAGCCGTGGAGGCTAGACAATTATCCTATAGCCCATATTCCAACTTTAAAGTAGGCGCCGCTTTACTTTGTAAAGATGGTAAAGTCTTCTTAGGGGCTAATGTTGAAAACTCAGCCTATCCTTTATGTATGTGCGCTGAAAGAAACGCCTTATACAATGCGATGATGAATGGCTATAAGAAGAGTGACTTCATGGCTTTAGCCATTGCTGCGGACACAGACACTCCATGCTCACCATGTGGCGCCTGTAGACAAGTGATTAGCGAATTATTCCCAAGAGATGGTGAGATCTTACTCACAAACCTTAAAGGTGATAGTTATAAAACTAACATCGATGAACTTCTTCCATTAGCGTTTTCAGGAGATGATTTGAAATAATGAAATCCGGATTTGTCGCTATTTTAGGTAGACCAAACGTTGGTAAATCTACGCTTTTGAATGGTTTAATAAACCATCATGTCTCAATTGTCACTGATAAATCACAAACCACAAGAAACAATATCATCGGTATTTATAACGATGAAGAAACTCAAATCGTCTTTTTAGATACTCCTGGTATCCATAAGCCAATGCAACAGCTTGGTAAAGAGATGAACAATATGGCCTATAGCGCCGCACATGACGTTGATGTGGCCATCTTAGTGGTGGATGCTTCTAAACCATTTGGTAGTGGCGATACTTTCGTTATCGACCATTTAGACATCCATAATGTTCCATTAATTATTGTTTTCAATAAAATTGATTTAGCGAGATTAGATAAGACCGAAGAACTTAAGAAGATCTATCGCGCTTATTTTGAAAAAGCCACATTTATCGACGCTGTCGCTAAAGAAGGCTTCAATATTGATGAAGTAATTAAAACAGTCAGAAATATGCTTCCTGAAGGACCAGCTTACTATCCTCCAGAAATGATTACCGATAAAGATGAAATCTTCCAAATCAAAGAAATCATCCGTGAAAAGGTCTTAAAGACTCTTAGAGAAGAAGTTCCACATTCTGTGGCAATTTATATGGACCACATTGAATGGGAAAAGAAACCTATGCAAATATTCGCTTCTATTATTGTCGAAAAAGAAAGCCAAAAAGGCATTGTCATCGGTAAAAACGGTAGCCGCATTAAAGAGATTGGCACTAAAGCGAGAATGAGTATTGAAAAATTACTTAATCAACATGTCTTCTTAGAACTCCAAGTGAAAGTGGATGAAGGCTGGAGAGAATCACCTTCTTCTTTGAAGGAATACGGATATAAGTACGAAAAATAATGAAAATAATTGTTCTTTCAATTACCCCATACAAAGAAAAAGATGGGATAGTGAAAGCTATCTCGGAAAACGAATCTTTGACCTTCTTAGCCAGAGGTATTAAAGATCCAAAAAGCAAAAACGCTGCACTTAATAACGTTTTAACTATTGCCGACATTGAATTAATGGAAGGTAACTTCGCTCATCCAATTCTTAAGAGCTCAAAACCATTGTTCAATCCTTTAAAGGTGGATTTAGCCGCTAAATATTTAGCGAGTCTTATGACTATTGATGAAATGATGCTTAATCTCTTCCCTGAAGATGAACAACAAGTGATGTTCTCGTTACTTGAAAAAGCGGTGGAGAACCTCAAGAACACAGGTGATTGGTTAATGACCTTACTTCAGTTCATGAGTCATACGGTCAAAATGGGTGGCTTCCAACTCGAAGTTAATCAATGTGTCTTATGCGGTGCGAAAAATAATATCGTGACGTTCTCATTTAGCGATGGTGGTTTTATCTGCGAAAAGTGCTACCAACCTGAAATCGAAAAAGACTTAACTAAAGACCAGATGATTCTTTTAAGAAAAATCGTCAATTGTCCTGATTATCGCTTGAAAAGTAGTGATTATAAAACTGAAGATCTCATGGTCTTATTTGATAAATTTAGCCATTACATCGAAGAAGCTTTCGGCTATCACTTCAAGAATATGCGCTTGCTAATTGATAGCAAATAAGAGATAATAACACTCATAATAGGTTGACAACAATTCCCTAAAAATGTATTCTTTTCCTCGTGCGAATTATTTAGAGGGGTATACATAAATGAGTAAATTTGAATTCGATAAACTATGTAACCATTTCATTGTCTCTGGTTTTTATTTTCAAGGCTCAGAGATTTATGGTGGTTTAAGCAACACTTGGGACTACGGCCCAATTGGTAGCGAAATTAAACAAAACATCCGTAAAATGTGGTGGAAGAAGTTCGTTCAAGAAAGCACCACAAACGTGGGCATTGATGCCGCGATTTTAATGAACCCAAAAGTTTGGGAAGCAACTGGTCACGTTTCAACATTCAATGATCCCCTCATTGACTGTAAACACTGTAAACAACGTTTCAGAGCGGACCAACTCATTGAAAGTGAGTTCCCTGATGCTGATGTCAATGGTATGACCAATGACCAAATGATGGATTTTATTAGAAATAATCACGTTAAATGTCCAAACTGTGGTAGTGAAAACTTCACTGACATTCGTCAATTTAACATGATGTTCAAAACACATGTTGGTGTCACTGAAGATAGCAAATCCACCGTCTATTTAAGACCAGAAACCGCTCAAGGCATGTTTGTTAACTTTAAGAATGTCTTAAGAGCGACACGTCGTAAATTACCAATGGGTATTTGTAATGTTGGTCGTGCATTTAGAAATGAAATCACACCAGGACAAATGACCTTCCGTACACGTGAATTTGACCAAATGGAAATGGAATTCTTCTGCAAACCAGGTGATGACCTCAAGTGGTTTGATTACTGGAAGCAATACTGCTTAGACTTCGTTGATTCCCTAGGAATCAAGAAAGAGAATCTCCGCTATAGAGACCACGAAAAAGAAGAATTAGCCTTCTATAGTAAAGCCACAACTGATATTGAATACTTATTCCCATTCGGTTGGGGTGAAATCTGGGGTATCGCCGATAGAACTGACTATGACTTAAACCGTCATATCAAATATAGTGGTGAAGCTTTAGATTATTTAGATCCAGAAACAAACGAAAAATATGTTCCATATTGTATTGAACCATCAGTCGGCTTAGACCGTTTGGTATTAATGACTTTATGTGACGCTTACGATGAAGAACAAGTTGGTGACAACGATACTCGTATCGTTATGCATCTTTCTCCTGCTGTTGCGCCATTTAAAGCCGCTATTCTTCCACTAAGCAAAAAGCTCGAAGAAAAGGCACGTGAAGTGGAACAATCTTTAGCGAAGTACTTCAACGTCATCTATGATGATACCGGTTCTATCGGTAAACGTTATCGTCGACAAGACGCCATTGGTACTCCATTCTGCATTACTATTGACTTTGATACAGAAAATGATGGTGCAGTGACCATTCGTGAACGTGATTCTATGCAACAAGTGCGTTTACCAATCGGTGAATTAAAAGCTTATTTAGAGGAAAAAGTCTTCTTTTAATCAAGTAGAAAAATAGTAGAAAATTAGGAAAAGTATAATTATTTATATGGCATTTGATGATAGTTTAATTAATGACGTGTTAAAGCACGCTGATATCGTTAAAGTGGTATCGGCGTATTTACCTGTGATTAGAAAAGGTAAAGACTATCTCGCTAAATGCCCATTCCATGATGATACTAACCCATCCATGCATATCTCACCTGAGCTTCAAATCTTTAAGTGTTTTGTGTGTGGCACTAGTGGTAACGCTATTGGCTTTGTGAGGAAATACGAGAAACTCTCTTTTAGAGAAGCGGTCAAGAAAGTCGCAGAAATATGCGATTATCACGATCCTCGTTTAGAAGATATCCACGAAGCTAAGGTGGTTGACCCAAGAAGAGCGCCTCTAGTGAAGTGTCTTCATGATTTGACCGTCTATTACCAATATGCACTAAATTCTCCAGAAGGAAAAACTGGTCTTGATTATTTTAATAATCGTCACCTTGATGCTAACTTAAGAAGCAAGTTCCTTCTCGGTTATGCGTTTAAAGACGGTAAAGCAACTTGCCGTTTCCTCGAAGAAAAGGGTCATTCTTTGAAAACTATCGAAGATATTGGCATCGCTTCTAGCAACAATGGTGTCTATAGTGACCGTAATGCTGGTAGAGTCATCTTCCCAATTATGGACGCTAATGGTGAAGTTGTGGGCTATAGTGCAAGAAGACTTGGTGACGGTCCAGAAGCTAAATATGTTAACTCTCCTGAGACCTATTTATTTCATAAATCCAACATTCTTTATAACTACAACAACGCTAAAGAAAAAGCGCGTATCGCTGGCTATATCTATGTTTTAGAAGGTTTCATGGATGTCTATGCCTTGTATCGCATTGGCATGGAATCATGCGTAGCAACAATGGGTACAGCCTTAACAAATGAACACATTCGCTTGCTTAGATCGTTAAATGTTGAGATAAGACTTTGTCTTGATGGTGACCTTCCTGGTCAAAAGGCGACTATGGAAATCGCTAATAATTTGGTTAAAAATGGTTTATCTGTTCGTATCGTTGATAACCAAAACAGCACTAGAGACCCAGATGAGATTTTGAATCAAGATGGTGCAGTAGCACTTAATGCTTATTTAAATAAACTTATCTCAAGAGTGGATTTCATTCTCAATTACTACAAGAACACCAATCCACTTCAAACAACAGAGCAGAAAACTCAGTTAATCCAGGAATTCATTCCTGTTTTACTAGCTATCCGTTCACAAATTGAACTTGATAGTTACATTAATAAACTCGCTAACATTACTGGTTTCGCGCCAGAAGCGATTAGGAATATTCTCAAAACTGCGAGAAATAAACCACAAAATACTGACTTCCGCAAAATGATTAGAGAATATCATCCTGAAAGAAAAGTCCTTAGAAGGCTCGAATTTGCGGAGCGTGAACTTTTATACCAAATGCTTCAAAATCGCGAAGCAGTGGCCTTTTATGAGCAAAAAATCGGTGGTTTCTATGATGAAACGTATCGCATCATCGCAAATTACCTCATTGAATACGCGAAAGAGCAAAAAGATTTCGTTCCAGTGGATTTAATCTCCTCCCTGGAAAATAGTGACTTGCCAGAAAAGGATGAGTTAATTAACAAGATAAGTGAGCTCTATCTTGAAAGAAACCATCCAGATATCTGTAACGAAGAGTTATTAAATAACTTGCAGCAAGTCATTGATACTGAAAAAGAGAAAATCTTTGAATCTGACACGTTAGAACAATCCTTGGAAGGCAAAGATCCAATGGAACAAGCGCGAATAGTCGCTGATTACAACAGGCGTCGACTTCGCAAAAAACGTTAATTTTAATTAAACCAATGAAAGGGGCATTGATTTATGGGTAGAAAAAAATTAGAAAAAACAGAAGCGGTCTTAGAAGACAAACCAAAAAAGAGAGGCCGCCCAAAAGTGAGTGAAGGCGCACCAAGTGCTCCAAAGCTCGACAAAAAAAAGAAAGTCAAAAGCATCTATGATGAAGATGGTGAAATCCTTTCTTTAGATGACATCAAGAACAGTCTTTTAAAGAAAGCTAAATCATCTGGTATTATTGACCAAAGCGATATTTATGATGCATTAAATCAATTTGATTTAGATGATGATACAATCGCTGACTTAATCAATTTCTTCAAAGAAAATGGCATCGAAGTTATCTCTGACGAAGAAGATGAAGATGAAGACTTTGAGGACTTTGATGAAAGCAAGATGAATCTTGATGAAGAGCCAGACGATGATTTCTTTGCTGAAGAAAGCGATGAAGCTGAAGAAGATATCGACATCGACTACTTAGGCAGTGAAGTTCGTATTAATGACTCCGTTAAGATGTATCTTAAAGAAATCGGTAAATATGATCTTTTAAAAGCAGAAGATGAACCAATCTTAGCTAAGAAGATCTTAAACGGTGATGAAGAAGCTAAACAAACTTTGATTAACGCTAACTTACGTTTAGTCGTCAACATCGCCAAACACTATGTGGGTCGTGGTATGTTATTCTTGGATTTAATCCAAGAAGGTAACCTCGGTTTAATGAAAGCCGTTGATAAATTCGACTACACAAA
>JAEEGJ010023572.1_pt1 | contig 12898 bp, 8 predicted proteins | sample 8958761 | NCBI WGS metagenome assembly JAEEGJ01 (sample SAMN16246546, study PRJNA631951) | gut metagenome | biome: gut microbiome; feature: rumen; material: RS-attached | host: Bos | place: Iran: Karaj | collected 2018-10
AAAGAATTTCAATGCAAAGAAGATGCTCATGAGCATGGTTGCAGCAGTCGTTTTCTCATTCACGTTTACCACAAGTGCAAATGCCACTTCTCAGGCAGAAAACCCACAAAAGAGTTCTTTAGAGATTCGTGTGAAAGGTGCTCAAAAGGGTAATGTTGGGATTCGTGTGAAAGGTGCTCAAAAGGGTAATGTCGGGATTCGTGTGAAAGGTGCTCAAAAGGGCAATTTGGAGGTTCGCGTGAAAGATGATCCTAATCTCTTTGAAGAATTCCTCGACAAGATTCTGGGCATCCGCGTAAAAGTTCGCGTATAGGCTCCGCTCATAACAGTGACTCAGATTCCAGGTAATGGAAGCGATGTTTGCGAATAAAATTAAAGAGGACACTTCGTTGGGAAGCGCCCTCTTTGTTTTGTCTTGTTTTAGAATGACTTGGGAACTTTTGCTGCGGGAATTTCCACCGACCATCCGAAGACTGGCGACAGCTCCTTGTTGATTTCAGGATCCTCGCTGAGCTTGCCCTTTTCCCATGTGCGATATACGGTGCTCTGTACGACGTATGTCTTGCCATCCTTGGTGTAGAACGACTTGCAGGTCATCTTCTCTGCTTTGCCGTATTTCTTCAGCTGAGGCGTTGTCAGCTGTACGGGCATCCACTTGGCACTGGTGGTTACGGTCTTTTCGTGCCTATTGGCACCTAGCACCTCGCTCACGGCACCACGTACGCACAAAATCACTCTTGCACGGTCCGTCATACGCTCGGGCTTGTACTGGTCTTCAAGATTGTCCAGCAGATAGTTCTTGCTCTTGATTTGCTGCTCCTCCTTGGTGTCGGCAGGTGTCTTCTTGCGTGTCGAGGCAGCAGCCTTAGCAACCTGTTGTGCAGCCTCGGCAGCTTGTTTCTTCTCTACTTCACGCTTTTGTGCAGCCTCGTAAGCAGCCTTGTCGGCAGCCTTTTGTGCGTCCTGTTTCTTGTGGGCTTCTATTGCATCCTTAAGGTCCTGGCTGACGTTGCTGCATCTTTCCTTCAAATTGGCTATTTCCTTCTGTGGTATGGGGTTGTCCTTCGGGTCAACCTTTTTGCCGGCACGTACCAGTAGTTCGGCAATCGTCACGTCCAGCATCTTAATCTTATATGCGCGGTCTTTATATGCCTCCAGACCTTCCCACAGACCTTTGTTGCTGCGGATGACATTTGCCAGGTATCTCGTGGCCTGCTGCATGGCCTGCTTACAACCGTCTTCCTGTTCCAGGGGTTGACCGTCGGGCACAAAATACTTCTCAATCTCAACACCTCCAGTATAGTAAACCGTCGTTCCGTTACTCGAGATGGTGCGTGCGCCCAGCCATGCCAGCCAGTCGCCATTTACCTTTTCAGCCTCATAAGCCTTTGAGTGCACATCTTTCACCTGCGCATTAACCTGCGCATTCATTCCTAACATGATGACCAAAGCCATCGCAATTCTTTTGATATCCATATTCTTTCAATTTGGGTTAATTAATTATATCACTTATGCTTTTTCTCGAAGTTGTCTATCTTCTTCAGATAGTGGCGACGGAAGTCGCGCCAATGGTAATATGGTGCACAATCGGTGTGGATGGGCAGACGGGCTTCCTGTTCGTTCAGCAGCACTTTGAAAAGGATGTCCTTGTCCTTGGGACTGCTGCGATAGAACACGAATTGCAGGCTGGAGGCCATGGGGAAGATGTCGGAACACCACCATCCCTTGCTTTCAATCTCGTCGAGATTGTCGGAACGCAGGTCGTAGCCGTTGATGCCTAACAGACACACCAAGGGCAGCACGACGGTGTCGTGGCCGAAGCGCAGCTGGGCTCCGTGACGCTCCAGATGGATGCAGGAGTCGGCTTCGTTGATGATTTTGCGTAGCAGGTGGCGTTGGGTGTAAGGATACTGTCCGCCGTAGTTGGGCGTGAAGTTGGCATACTGTGCAAACCACAGGGCATTGTCAACCTGCCACATGCGGTAGAGCTCTTCGGGCTTGAAGATGTCGATGAGGAACGTGTTTTGATACAGGTGGGTGTTCAACTGGAAGAGACCCATCTTCATCAGATAGTAGTTGAAGTCGTCCTCATCGACCATTTCCTTGACGATGTCGGGGTTCTTGAATATCAGCTCCATCAGGCGGCTGTTGCCCATGCGTGTGGACATGTATTTGTTGTAAGCCTTTTGGGCGTCGGGCGACAGTTTGCCTCGCTTCATGACGGGGTCTTGGTGGTTCATGTACCACATGTCGCGCTTCGAAGCTTCCTGGCTGATTTCCAACTGAGGGTTGCGTTGTGCAAACTCGTTCAGTTCGGTACCCATCGATATGATGCAGCGGGGCACGGTGGTGCTTTTAGCCTCAATCCAGGCGTTGCCCTCGAAGACTTCGGGGAATTGCGTCATCATGTGCTGAGCAATCCATTTGTGTTGCCGCCGTCCGTATTCTGCCAACTCGCCCCAACGCTCTTCCGAGTCGCTGATAATGGTCTTCATCTCGGCCAGCACTTTCTTGCCGGTAGGGGTCAGTTCGTCCACACTCTCGGCTTGCAGCATCATGGCATGGGGAATGTTGTAGCCTTTGGGATTATTGATATAGCGCGACCCGTGGCGTCCGTAGTGCGAGATGTAGAAGGGGCGCTTGCCTTTGGGCGCTGGCGTCAGCTTATAGAGTGTATTGGGATAAGTATTGTAGTTGCAGGTGGCGTATGCCGGGTTCTTCCTGATGATGTCGAGTACGGGCTGGGCATGAAGAGGTATGATGAAGAATGTAAGAAGTAAGATGAGAATGAGTCTTGTTTTCATAATGGGTGTTCTGTTTATTCGTCCTTACTCTTATTATAGTCGAATCTGATTTTCTCGTGGGCATAGAGCTTACGCAGGTAGTAGCGTTTGACGTCGTCCCAGTGATAGTAGGGCGCACAGTCTGTCGCAATGGGCAGACGGGCTTCCTGTCCGTTCAGCAGTACCTTGACGAGGATGTTGTCGTCGGTCTTGTCCTTACGATAGTAAACCACCTGTACGCTGGAACCGAAGGGGGCTATACGATAGTTGGCCCATCCCTTCTTTTCCAACTGGTTGAGGTCGGACGTCTTAAGACCGTAGTCGTTGAGCTCCATGAGGCAGATGAGTTCCAGCACCATGCCTCGGCTGCTGTAGCGCAGATGCACTACGGGATGGTCCAGTTTCTTGATGCTGTCGCCCTGATGCAGCAGGTTCCATAATGGGGCACGCTGGGCGAAAGGCTGATTGCCGCCATTGAGTTCGAAACAGCCATAGCTGATGTAGTTCTTGGCATTGTGTAAACGCCAGTGCTCCAAGATTTCCTGTGGCGTATAGATGTCGTATAGTGTTATAACGCCATCCAAGGGTGTGTTCTGAATGCCACCGGCCAACGTGAAAAGCTGGTCGTTGAACTGGACGGTGTCGATATGCTCTTTGACGTAGTCGGTGCTAGTGAATAACGATTCCCACAGTCGCTTATTGTTGCTGTTGGCCTTTATGTACGCCTGATAACTGGTTTCGGTCTCTGCATTGAAACGGTCAGCCTCCAGCTCCTTGTCTCGCACATACATCCATGGGTCGTTGCTGTGCGATGATTTTAAGCGAAGTTCCATCTTTGCCTTGTGTCTTGCTATCTGGGTCATGAACTCTTGCATGGACATGATGGAGTGGTTTCGCACAATGCTGCGGGCGTCGACATAGCTGCCGTCCACAAAGATATCAGGGAAGCGGTCCACCATTTCCTGTGCCAGTTGTCGCATTTGCTGGGCACCATTAACGGTCAGCTCGCCAGTTCTGTGTATGGCATCTTGTTCTATCAGTCTAAGCCTGCGCAGTACATCTTTACCTAAGGGGGTCAGCATGTTCATGCTGTCGGCCTTGGCAAGGGCGTTTATGGGTGCCTCGTAGTCCTTATGGCTTTCCAGATAATAGGCAGCCGAACTTCCAAAGTGCGAGATGTAGAAAGGCTTCTTGCCGTCGGGGGCAGGGGTGTCAACTTGTTGCTTGCCGGTGGGCAAGGAGTAGTTGATACCTGCAGAACATTGCGGTTTGGCCTTGATCTCTTCAACCACTGTCTGGGCGGTTAGATGTGTGCAAATCATCAGCAACAAGGGGGTTACCCATTGTCGTGTATTTTTAATGTGTGGCATAATATTGTAATTTCGACGGCAAAGGTACGAATTTGTATCGATAAAACCAAATATATTTATCGTTAAAAGAAAAAAACGTCTTTTTTCTTTGTATTTCACTTGATTTACACTACCTTTGCAGCAAATATTTAAGACACGAATATGCAGAAACTTATAGAACTATATAAGCAGTGGAGTGGGGAAGAACCCCGGAATGTGCAGCAACTGACGGCAGGTGGCAGCAACCGCGAATACTACCGTATGACCTCTTCGGAAGGTAAGAATGTGGTAGGGTGTGTCGGTACCAGTCGCGACGAAAACCACGCCTTCATCTATCTGGCCAAGCACTTTGCGGAGTGTAAGTTGCCTGTACCGGAGATTCTGGCTGTCAGCAACGACGAGTTGCGCTACATTCAGACCGATTTAGGTTCTATGTCGCTGTTCGATGCCATTCGTGGCGGTCGTGAGGCTGGTGGCCGTTATACGTTGAAGGAGCAGGAACTGCTGCGTCGTACCATCCGTGAGTTGCCTAAGATTCAGATTGTAGGAGCCGATGGGCTGGATTTCGTCAACTGTTATCCCCAGCCGGCTTTCGACAGCGACTCTGTACTCTTCGACCTCAACTATTTTAAATACTGTTTCCTGAAGGCTACCGAGATAGACTTCCACGAGTTGAAACTTGAGGCAGACTTCCGACTGTTGGCCAAGGACCTGACGAATGCTGATGACCCGCAGGGATTCCTCTATCGCGACTTTCAGGCACGCAATGTGATGCTGAATAGCGAGGGCCGTCCGTATTTCATCGACTTTCAGGGCGGTCGCAAGGGACCGTACTACTACGACCTGGCTTCGTTCCTGTGGCAGGCATCCGCCAAGTATCCTTATAAGGTCCGTCGCGAACTGGTCTATGAGTACTACAATGCCATGAAGCAGTTTGCCGAGGTACCGTCGCCCCATCACTTCGTTGACCGTCTGTCGCTCTTCGTGCTGTTCCGTCAGTTGCAGGTGCTGGGAGCCTACGGATTCAGAGGCTATTTCGAGCGCAAGCTTCACTTCATCGAGTCCATTCCGCCCGCTATGCAGAATATCCGTGAGTTGCTGGACGAGCGCAATTTCCCCTATCCGTATCTGACCGATATCTTGCACCAGTTGACGGAAATGCCTCGTTTCCAGCAGGTTCAGACGGCTGTCAGTCGTGCCGACGGTTACAAGACAACCGACAAGAACCCGTACAAGCAGCATCCGCAAGACGGTCCTGCAACGTTCTCGAAATACGATGCGCAGGGTCCGTTGGTGGTGCGCGTGTTCAGTTTCTCCTATACCAAGGGTATTCCCGAGGACGAAAGCGGCAATGGTGGCGGCTATGTGTTCGACTGCCGTTCGACTCATAACCCGGGCCGTTACGAGCCGTATAAGCAACTGACAGGTCTCGACGAGCCCGTCATCCGATTCTTGGAGGACGATGGTGAGATTCTGACGTTCCTCGATAGCGTCTATAAGTTGGCCGACGCCCATGTACGCCGTTACATCCAGCGTGGTTTCACGTCATTGATGTTCTGCTTTGGCTGTACGGGTGGTCAGCACCGTTCCGTGTATAGTGCTCAGCACTTGGCTGAGCATATCCATGAGAAGTTCGGTATCGAGGTGCGCATCTGCCATCGTGAACAAAAGATTACCCAGACGCTGAGCGCTGGGTAATCCTTCAATCGTTTAATGTTTCTGACGCTTATCGCCAGCTAATCTTCTTACCGTTCTGAATGTAGATCTTGCCTGCCTTCGGAGTCTTGACCTTGTTGCCCATCAGGTCGTAGATGGGTGACGGCTGACGGCTGACGGCTGACGGCTGAACGGTCTGGATGCCTGTTGCTGCGCCGAGAATCGGTTCAACGGTCAGTGCGCTCGATGTCATGCTGATTGTCAGCTCGCTGCCGCTAACTTCGCCAGTCTTTCCACCGCTGAGCTTCCACCCCTTTATTTCCTGACCTTCAGGAGCAGTACCGGTGATGACGAGTTCGCGGTTGGCAAAGAACTTGCCGTCGAATGTCTTGTTCGATACGTTGATGCCGTTGATGGTGAGGGCAACGTCCTGTGCTGTCTTGTTGACGGTCAGAGCTACGGGAGAGCCCAGCTTCCACTGGTCGCCAATGAACTTGTAGAAGTTCTTGGGACGGCCTTCAGCCCAACTCTTGGCACTATTGAACTTGTTGGTAATGTCGGCACGGTTGTCGGTTTGCCAAGGTCCCCAACCGGCATTGTACTTGTTGCGGTGAGCTACGAATTCCTCCATAGCTTCGGCCATGATGAGGTCGATGACTTCGGCTGTTCCCTTACCGTTCAGGAAGTCGCCCATAAAGACGCAGCACTTGTCAATGAACATCTTCAGAATGTCGGGATCCTCCAGCATGTTCTTGAGCAGGCGGGTGGCAGGCTCGGTGAAGGCCCACGCATTACCGCTGTCATAGCTTGGATTGTAAAGTAGCTTGATGGTGTTGTAGTCGTTCTGCCGGCCGTAGAGTCCAAGTCCGAAGTCGGTATCCTTGACAATCACGCGGAACCTCTTGGGCAGACCGGAATCCTTGTCGTCGTCGTTAGGACGCCAGAATACGAGGTTATTGCCTGGGAAGTCAATATTGCCGTAGAAGAAGTTCATGGCAATGACGTTCAGATATTCGCTGACGTCCAGCCAGTTCTCATATTCAGCCAGCGTATGGCCCTTCTCGGTATAGAAAGTCTTGAAGGCCTCGTAGAAGTCGGCTGTACCTTCCTTGAACTCCTCTTCGAACATATCCTTGTTGTTAATCTTCTCGTGCGAGATTTCAACGATGTCGATGTCCTCAAGACCGTTGTAGTTGCTGTAGATATTGTCCTCGTTGGAACGCTCACGGATGTTCAGCATGCCCATATACTCGCCGTTGATGTAGAGCACGGCTGTGTGTCCTGCCTGCCAGTCAAGGTCTGCGTGGCTGGCCATCGTGCGCTGGATGATGAGGTCGCGGAAATACAGGTCGGAGAAATCGTTGCCGCCGTCGCGCAGCGAGAACGACTTGAACTCAGTGACGCCGGGCTTCTGGTCGGGGAAGAACTCGTAGGAATAACGCTTCTTGTCGGGGTCGAAACGCTTGTTGGCATAGAATACCATCGACTTTAGGGCATTCGAACGCGACTGTCCGCCCTGGATGCGTGTCTCGCCGAGTTGGTTGAAAGCACTCTCGGCATTCTCGGTGGGGAAGAACTCGATGTTCATCGGGCGACGCCAGTCACACGTCTTCTTGTCCTCCTTGCTGTTGTTATACTTGAAGAGACCCAGTGAGTCACCGCCGTTCAGATATCTGTCGTCAATCTGGACAGAGAAGATTGGCACCGTCATCGTCCTTGGATGGAAGATGTACGACTGGGCTGTGCTGACGGGTGACAGGTAGCCGTCGCAGAACACCTTGGCGCGAATGACTGTTGTCTTGCTGATGTTGATGGCATTCGAATATTTCTTGCTGTTAGCCTTAGGCTCACTGCCGTCAGTGGTGTAGGCAATGTAGGCACCGTCAGGAGCGCCTTCGGGCAGCGTCAGCGTGAGGTTCAGGGCGGTATTGCTGACACGACCCTTCTCGCTGAAGACGGGAGCACCTAAGATGTTCTTGGTGGTCTTGCCGCAGTTGGCCTTTCCCGGGGTAGGAGTGAGCTGGTAACCCCACTTGTCAGCACCGTCAGTCTCGCGACCGTAGGCGATATCAGGGGCAGGCATCTTTTTCATGTCAGCGGGCAGACTGTCAACCGGCTCGCTCTGCTTGTCTTTGAACAGGTAAACGGTACAACCCTTGCCTGACTCCAGACGGAAGTCGGTGTGGAGACGCTTGTCCTCTATGCCTTCCTTGTCGCAATAGATGATGACATAGCCCTTAGCAGCTACAGTCTTGTCGGGCAACTGCCAGGCCTTTTTGACTTTGTTCTTGCTACTAATCTGGTAGTCTTTGAGGTTGACGGCCTGATCACTGGGGTTGTACAATTCAACCCAAGAGTCAGGGAATTCATGAATGTCGTCCATGATGGTCTCGACATTCGACTGCATGATTTCGTTGATTTTCAATGTTTGTGCTGAAGCACTGCCACAAAATAGTGCGGCCACGAATAGTGTAATAAATTTCATGTCGGTTATGATTTTTTTGAAATGTCCGTGCAAAGATATAAAATATTTCGTAATTCGTAATTCATAATTCGTAATTATTTTGTACCTTTGCAACCTGAAATAAAGAATATGAAACAAACGATGATATTGGCAGCGGGGCTTGGTACCCGTTTGAAACCCCTGACGGACACGATGCCAAAAGCGTTGGTGCCTGTAGGAGGTACGCCTTTGCTTGATATCAACATCCGTAAACTGCAATCGCAGGGCTACGACCGTTTTGTGGTCAATATCCATCATTTTGCCCAGCAGATTCGTGACCATGTGGCCCAACAGGACTATGCATCGCTGGTGCATTTCAGTGACGAGACTGCTGCTCTGTTGGAGACGGGCGGAGGACTGAAAAAGGCACAGCAACTGTTTCGTGACGACGAACCTATCCTGATTCATAATGTCGATATCCTGGATAATGTCGATTACGATTGGTTTGCCCGTCAGCATCAGGCCGACGAGGATGCCGTTCTGCTGGTCAGCAAGCGTCAGACCAAGCGCTATCTCCTCTTTGACAATGCCATGCATCTGATGGGTTGGAAGAACATTGAGACGGGCGAGATTAAGAGCCCTTATGAGTATGTTCGCCGTACAGGTCTTTCGCAACATGGGGAAGCGCTGAATATGTTTGCCTTCTCAGGCATTCACAGTTTCTCGCCCCGTCTGTTCCCGCTGATGGACCGCTTCCCTGATAAGTTCAGCATCATCGACTTCTACCTCTCCGTATGTCATCGTTCACGCATCGTCGGCTTAGTCAAGGACGACCTCCGACTGATGGATGTTGGCAAGCTCGACACACTGGACCAAGCAGAAAATTTCATTAAATCACTATAATTACAATGCAAAAGATTATTATTCTCGATTTCGGTTCGCAGACTACGCAGCTCATTGGACGTCGTGTGCGCGAACTCGACACCTTTTGCGAGATTATGCCCTACAACAAATTCCCCAAGGACGACCCCGAGGTCATCGGTGTTATCCTGAGTGGATCGCCTTACTCAGTACACGACCCAGAGGCGTTCAAGGTGGACCTGAGCCAGTTTGTTGGTCGTCTGCCGGTATTGGGTATCTGCTATGGCGCACAGTTCATCTCGCACGCCTTGGGTGGTAAGGTGGAAAAGGCCGACTCGCGCGAGTATGGTCGTGCCAACCTTCAGACGGTAGATACTACGAATCCTCTCTTCAAGGGCTTCGAGCAGAACTCGCAGGTATGGATGTCGCATGGCGACACCATTACGGCCATTCCCGACGGTTTTGAAACCATTGCTTCTACGAACGATGTGAAGCAGGCTGCCTATTGGTCGCGCTCTCCACTCGGAGAGGGCAGGGGTGAGGCTTCCCTTTGGGCTGTTCAGTTCCATCCTGAAGTATATCACACCCTTCAGGGTAAGACCTTGCTGAAGAATTTCGTGGTCGATATCTGTGGCAGTAAGCAGGAGTGGAGTGCTGCTTCGTTTGTCGATAGCACCGTTGCTGAGCTGAAAGAGCAGCTGGGTCAGGATCGCGTCATCCTGGGTCTCTCGGGTGGTGTTGACAGTTCTGTTGCTGCCGTACTGTTGAATCGTGCCATTGGTCAGAACCTGACGTGTATATTCGTCGATCACGGTATGTTGCGCAAGAACGAGTTCCAGCAGGTCATGGACGACTACCGTTGTCTTGGGCTGAACGTGATTGGCGTTGATGCCAGCGAGAAGTTCTTTGGCGACTTGGCAGGTGTTACCGACCCTGAGCAGAAGCGCAAGATTATTGGTCGCGATTTTGTCGAGGTGTTCAATGCTGAGGCTAAGAAGATTACGGATGCCAAGTGGTTGGCACAGGGCACTATCTATCCGGACCGCATCGAGTCGCTGAACATTACGGGTAAGGTCATCAAGAGCCACCATAACGTAGGCGGTCTGCCCAAGGAGATGCACCTGCAACTCTGCGAACCGCTGAAGTGGCTGTTCAAGGACGAGGTGCGTCGCGTAGGTCGCCAGTTAGGTATGCCCGAACACCTGATAACCCGTCATCCTTTCCCCGGTCCTGGCCTGGCCGTTCGTATCTTAGGCGACATCACGCCTGAGAAGGTACGCATCTTGCAGGATGCCGACGATATCTACATCCGTGGTCTCCGCGAGTATGTCGATACCGATGGCGAGACATTATATAATAAGGTATGGCAGGCTGGTGCCATCCTGCTCTCTACCGTCCGCAGCGTTGGCGTTATGGGCGACGAGCGTACCTATGAGCACCCCGTTGCTCTGCGTGCCGTTACTTCGACGGACGCTATGACGGCTGACTGGGCTCATCTGCCCTACGACTTCATGGCCAAGGTGTCAAACGAGATTATCAATAAGGTGCGGGGTGTCAACCGCGTCTGCTACGACATCTCGTCAAAACCACCAGCAACAATCGAATGGGAATGATTGTCACCCCTGAACGCATCCGATAAGAATATATCTTATCTGCATTATAATCAACTATTTAGGCCACTATCTGATGTAAGTTGTTAAAAATCAGATAGTGGTCTGTTTTTGTACATTTTTTGAAAAGTGACCACCAAAAGCGACCACCACCGACCACCATTTGGGAAAATCCTGAAATTTGGCCAATTCAAAAAATAATCCTATCTTTGCCGATGTTACAAAGATTTATTTATCATGATTAGGGTTAATTTCAACTTGAAGGATTCTTCTAAAGAGCAAACGTTATTGATGCTTGTGTGTCGTTGGAGTGGTTCAACTGTAAAGGTTAGTACACAACAAACCGTAGATGTTGCAACTTGGGATAAGGAATTGCAACGTTGCATTACAAGTAAGGAGAAGTTTACGGACAGGACGAACCGTAACAGTAGGAAAGTAAACAAAATTTTGGATAGCATTATAAAGGCATTGGAAGATTATTTCCGTCTTAATGACCCTGATAAAGCGTTTGGTGGAATGACAGCGCAAGAAGTTGTTAAACATCAAATTCAACTCACAATAGAAAGGATAATTAAAGGGGAAAAGGAAGAAGAGGACAAGAAAAACGCCTCTCCCTTGCAGTTCTTTTCAGACTATATAGATAGAAACAGAATAGACCCGCATACAGGCCGTTATGTCGCAGAAAGAACTAAGAAACATCATAGGACTGTTCTGCATAGACTTCAAAGATTCTTTCAAGACAAACACATTGCAGATGATTTTAGTACATTTGACAATCCCCGTTTTGATGCTATCTATACTGATTGGTGCTACAAAGAAAGAAAGTACAAGCTTAATACCGTTAGGGCAACCTATGGCGTGTTAAAACCTTGGTTAAATGCAGCAAAGAAGGAGGGCTACAACGTAGGGGAACGTTATAAAGAACTAAAAGGGAAAGGTGAAGATGTAGATAACATTTACCTGACAGAAGATGAAATTGAAAGGATATATCATTTAGATATTGCAGCATTGAAGGCTTCAGGGGATATTGATATGAAGTCCGAAATAGAAAGTTCAAGGGATTTGTTTGTTATTGGTTGTTGGACGGGATTAAGGCGTTCCGACCTTAACAAGCTTAATGAAGCTCTTTTTGACATTGACAAGAAATTGATAACTCTTACGGCAGAAAAAACAAAACGTAGGGTTGTCATCCCGATGCACCCGTTTGTTTTGGAGCTGTGGAATAAATATCAAGGGCATTTCCCACATCTATGTGATAAAGCAAAAGTAAACCAACATTTGAAAGAATGTGGAAGACTTGCAAAGGTTGATGAAAAGACACCATTTATTGAGAATCGGGCAGGACAGGTTAAGACCCTTATATATAGAAAATACGAATTGATTGGGATGCACACGGCAAGACGTTCTTTTGCCACTAATATGTACAAACGTAGATTACCGACTATAGCAATTATGCAACTTACAGGCCATACAACAGAACACAATTTTTTGAAATATATCAAGGTAACAAAAGAAGAAAATGCTCAGATGATTGCGGAATCTTTCTCAACCATGTTTAATAGCTTTGAGGGTGAATCAAATACATCACCCTCATAAGCCCAAAAAAGCTTTTATCCAGCAAACGTTAGCAACTCACCAAACAGGTAAATTTTCTTTTCTCTTAGCAGGTCGTATTTGATAGTTGGCTCTGTACCATCAAACAATGCGACCTGACATCTTTTTAGTATTTTGCCCATGTAATTGTGACCTCCTTTGAAAGTACCGATGTAATGAATATCATTTCTTGCTGCTTGGATTTCAGCGTTTAGTTCTGTTTGATTCTTCTTAATTTTACCTTGTCTTACCCTCTTCAAGTATTGCAGTTCTGTATAACGGGCGACCTTTTCCCTTGCAGCCTCTAATTCTTCATTCTTGCTGCCCCAAAACACACTTGTACCTTCATAAACGGTTGTGCTATTCTCAATGATGATTGCATTTCTTGGTATGCTTTTAAGTTTGTCGGCAAAGTCATTATTGCCTTTACATTTTGACCAAATTACATATAGCATCCACTCAGCCCTAAACTCTTCCCAATCATTCCTTATAAGATTTTGGTTTGCGTTTTTGACCCGTTTCTTGGCGGTGTAGCCGTTACGCTCATAGAGCAACTGATATTGAATCCGTTTACATTCCTCAGTATTCTTTGAGAATTGACCA
>JAEEGJ010023573.1_pt1 | contig 12898 bp, 12 predicted proteins | sample 8958761 | NCBI WGS metagenome assembly JAEEGJ01 (sample SAMN16246546, study PRJNA631951) | gut metagenome | biome: gut microbiome; feature: rumen; material: RS-attached | host: Bos | place: Iran: Karaj | collected 2018-10
ATCCTTGTTCCAGGCGGCAACAAGACCTTTACCAACGTTGTAGCAAACGTCGCGGTAAGTCAAAGGCTTCATTTCTGAATCAGTCTTTTTAAGAAGGTTACGAAGCTCCTTAACTGATTCTCTGATTCCTTCAAGTTCTGTTGTAGATGCAGTCTGCTGACTGTCTGCCATTTTCAAAATTCCATCAATGAGTTCTTCTGTCTCATTAAAGTATTTTGAAATCTGTTCCGGTGTTGCAGCTTCAGTTGGTACCAAGCTTTTCATATTGCTAAGTTTTTGCTGCAAAGATACAATTACTTCGTTCAAGATAAACCTCCAAGTTGGTCTTGAATACAGGGCTGCTTCCAGGTTCCAATTGCAAGCAGTCCTGCTTTATTTCATTTATGCACGAGCTTTCAAGCCCATACAAACTCTATCAAAATACGAAAGCTCTTCATCCTGAATCACTTCCGTTATTTCTAACTTCTTCTGCGGTACGTGAAGGGCAAAAGGATTTGCCGGCACACTGCAGATAGAAAATTCCAAAAGCTCCTGCTTTCTGTAAATCAAATCACAGTCGCGGTCCTTGGCTTCTAAAAACTCAAGCTCATCAACACGGAATCCCACAGAGCCGCAGCGAAGCACTCCGGCTTTTACACGCTCTCCAATACTCCAGCCAAATTCATCAAAGTCTTTTGCATTAAAGAGAATGTCGCCTTCAAGCGTTTTGTCAGCCGTCACATTCTGGGCAATTCCAATAGGCGGAATCGAATAGTCGTGACTCCAGAGCACCACAGGGTTAGAAAGATAGTTTTTCAAATCCCAGCCGCACGGATCCACTTTTTCAAAGTCGCGGTCCGTGTCAAAGGTACTCATTACCCAGTGAAAAGAATCCTTCTGCACATCCACAGCCTTGAATACTTCTACCTGGGCACTTACTTTTCCAGAACTCGTATTCTCTTTAAGGAATTTCAAGAAAAGATTTTTGTCTTTTCCAAAGTCCTTGTTTTCAACACCGTCAATCTTGACTACCATTCCAGCCTCCCATATTTCTATCAAGCATCTGTCTGTAAACCTCTGCATAATCTGCAGGGTTTTGATAACCAATCTTTAATCTCAGGTAGTGGATGTAAGAGCGGACCGAGCTGTCAGTTACGTTCATCTCGTAGGCAATTTCTTTAACAGTTTTTCCCTTGGCAAGGGCAACCGCCACATCAAACTCAGTGTCAGTTAGCTCGCCAACAGCCCGGGTCAGATGCAGGCCGTTTTTAATGTCATCAAGAACTGTCTGAGGATAAGCAGAGTTTCCGCTGAAGATTTTCTGCAAAGCTGGCAGCAGCGTTTCACTTGTTTCTGCATTACAGATAAAGCCAGAAGCTCCAAGTTTATGAACTCTAAGCCCAAAGAAATCCGAGCAGCTTTCTCCAGTCTCAAAAAAAACAAAACGCAGCTTGTCATTTATTCCCTTAAGACTGGTCATCTTTTCCTGAATACAAAGTCCTAAGAAAAACTTTTCAACCAGAATCACACAGTCACTGTCAGAGCCAAGATGATACTTAAAGTCATCATCCTTCAAGACATCAAAGGTCTGCACCTGCGGAAGCTTCTGCTTCAAGAATTCTTTTACAGTTCCCTTAACCACATAATTAGAAGTAGCAAAAAACAATTTCATATTAGTTTTTGTCCTCACAATTTTTATTGTCATCAGAATCAAAAGCCGAAATTGTATTGGGCTTCCACCAGCTGTCGCCCCAGGGCTTTTCCTTTTGTCCCCGTGCTCTCAAAACATCATTAATTGTTTTAAGTCCGGCATTGATTTCTGCAATATCCCGGTTGCTCTGGGCATCCTCAGATTCCTGCAGTTCCGGGATATTGTTAAGGTTGAATTCCCCGGTCTGTAAAAGATTGAACCGGCGAAAGAACTGAACTTCCAGAATCTGCTCAAAGTTCTTGAGCAGTGGAATAAGCGTAAAGTTCCAGAACGCCCGATGCTGGGAATCTGTATCGGTGCCGCTCAATGAACTTTTGGAATCCTGAATATTGGCAACTCTCGGCGGGATGCCGAATTTCGCAAGAAGTGTATACAGGTTCCACTTCTTCATATCGTAAAGTTTCAGAACGTCGGGACTGAACGTAAGAGGCTGGTATTCTGTACCTTTACCCAGTACAGCCACTCGATTTTTCATGCCGTGGCCGTATTTTGAGTCCCAGGTACGAGCAAGTAATTCTGCTTCTGTCTCTGTGAGAATCTGGTCTGTTTTTAAAAGCCCCTTAGGAACCCCACCTTCTTTTAAAAGTCCTGAATTCTGCTTGGCGGCGAGCAAATCTTGTTCGACTTCAAGACCCAAGCTTACCAGCGGACTCACACCGCGGTACTCATTCCACGGATTCCAGTCCTTAAAGTGAATTATTTCATCAGGAAGAATTATGAGAGGCTTGCCTGTAGCTCCGTCTGTATAAACCCACTTGGTAATCTTTCCGCCTTCAACAACGTGCTGCATATTCCGCGGATTTAAGATGTAAATCTCCGAAGGAATGCCGCAGCAGTAGTCCTCGCCGAACCACCAGAAAGCCTCTCCGTCGAGGCTCCACCAGGCACAGGTTTGTTTCCAAAGATCAAACCTGCACATGTTTTTATTCGGGTACATAAAGAGCTTAGCCAGTTTTGAATCACTTTCTGTCTTGCCGTTTTTCTTAATTTCAAATTCAGCACGCGCTACATTACGAGTCAAAATATCAATACATACCGATACCCAGGCGTGCTGTAAATAAGGATCCGTGCAGGTCTTTTTATCTCTCACCGAAAAGTCATCTGCAACCGTTTCATTATTTATCTCAGAAAAGCTTCGTAACTTTTTTTCTTGCTGGTTCCTCTTTTTAAAAAGTCCCATATAAATTATCGGTATTACCTCAACCTAAAACGACCCCGGAAGCAGCTGCACTGAAAATGGCATAACGCATAGCGTCCATGTAGTGGTCATTTACTTTTACAATCTGATTATTCTCATCACGAGAGTAATCCCATATTTCACCAAGAACACCGGTACAGTCCTTACAAACAAAGAACTGTCCGCGCTCAATTTTTGCAATTATGTAATCAATCCCTGCATCCACAGAGTTGTTCGCTTTCACACCTCCAGGCACTTCCTGAATTCTTTCACCTCCAGCCGGGTCGCAGTAGGTAACAAAGCAGTCGTCATACCACTTCTTTGCCTGCTGCTGTTCGACAGATGTTTTAGTCGTAATGTTAAAGCCGCCAAAATCAGCGACCACATAAACAGTCTCTCCAACCCAGCCAACTTTTACAGCCGCAATATGAAGTCCAAAATCCTGTCCGCCGGTAAAGCGGTCAAACTCATCAGGCAGCTGGTCTCGAGTCAGAATCATTGACTCTTCAAACTTTTCATAAACCGAGCCCTCAGGCTTAACCCAAAGACCATCACGGAATCGGGCCCGCTGTTTTTCCGGCATGTTATCCAGAATGTCGCTGATATAATCTTCATCAAGATTTTCAGCGTTATCCATCGGGTTCAAAACTTCAGAAGCATAAAGCTCCGGTTTATTTAATTTCTCATCCGTTCTCGGTTCAATCTTTCGAATGAACACCTTGTAAGCCCAGTGCATAGGGCTGCACGGATTACAGTCATAAAAAAACTTATTCTTGCAGCCTTCAACCTTCATCGCCAGACGCGAATAGGCAGTAGTAATTGCAGAATAAGAAATCTGGCTTACTTCGTTGAAATAGATAGTCACATACTCATGTCCAAGAATGCGGTCTACCTGTTCCTTGTCGCCAAGTCCGCCAATCCAAATCTCGCTTCCGTTCCAAAGCGTAATAAGTCCGTCATGTACATTAGCCTTGTAGTTGGAAGCTCCAATCGTTTTATTAAGCCAGGGAAGAAGAGTCTCATGTAAAACAGAGCTTCTTGCATCCTTTGCTCGAAAGCGGCAGATTAAATGTCTGCTTCCCGGGTAACGGCAGGCACGAAAAATAATTGCCATAACAAGCACCGTAGTTTTTCCCGAACGCGAACCGCCAAAAAGCAGAACATGCTTCGCAGAAGAACTAAGCAGCTTCAAGGCCTTTTTCTGTACAGCCGTCGGCTTAAAAAGCTCTCTCATTACAAATCCTTAAAGGAATCTGCAAAAGTAATAGCCAGTTCCCCCTGAACAGGCTTTGAGTTTTCCTTGTCCGCTCCGGTAATGAACGAATCAAGCTTTGCAGAACGTTCAAGCAAATCCATAGCTCCGTCTGCATCCAGCTTTTCCGGGTCCAGAGTCTTAAGTCTTTTTCCAACAAGCTCGTCAAACCCGTTCAGCATTTCCATCTGGCGTCTTTTGCGTTCAACACGCTCAGCCAGTAATTCTCTTTCAGTCTCCTTAGCAATATAGGCATCATATTCTGCAGCACGCTCATTCCAGTGATAGAGCCTTGCGTAACGTGCCCAGGAGCCGTACTTCTTCGGCTCAATTCCGTGCATCTCCATACAGGCCTTAATGCTTCGCTTATAGCCCATGGCACGAAAAAGACAGAAAGCCTTAAAAGCCTTGGGAGACTCATCGATTAATTTTTTCTCCCAGGACTTTTCCGGCTCTGCCACTTTTGAATTAAGTTCACTGTTTAAGTTTGCGGATGTCGAAACAGTGTCCTTATCTCCCACCTGAACACCTCCTTTTGCCTGATGGTTTATTTCCTAACGACGTAGCGGTTCACGCTTCGTCTTGTAATATGCTCGCAAAAGCTTTTTTCAAGCTTCACAGGGTATCCGTCATTCAGCGTTATTCTGACGATAATTTCGCCATACTTTTCTTCCGCAGCAATACGCCTGCAGTAGTCATTCGATTCTTCAAGAATCTTAGAAAGCGGTACATTCATGCTTCCACCTCACAAACCTGATTTCCAAGCCAGTAAAATAAATCCGACTTTCTGAAAATCAAACGACGCCCAAGCTTCACATGCGGAATCTTTTTCTCCCTGCAGAGCTTGTACATAAAAGTCCGGCTAAAGCCTAGATACTCACAAGCCTGCTTAAACGAAAGTAAATCCAAGTTATTTTCTTCTGCCATTTCTTTCACTCCTAAAACGAGATAAATAAAAAAAGCCACAGCAGAACTTAATCTGCTATGGCTCTATCTTAAATCTAAACCCCGTTTGCAAAGTGCCAATTAGTGCTTACATTTTGCCCACGCTATAAAACAATCCGTTTGCATTTTGAAAACAACTAGGCCGTAAGATACTTTTCCCAGGCACTCGAAATAACTGTACGCATATTTTCAAACTTCTCCTGAGTCTCATGATCAGAGTAGTGGTCAGTCATAGTAAAGGATTTATGGCCCATAATCTGCATTACAATTTCCTTGTCAGCCTTCTGCTTCAACATCGTACAGCAGAAGTGTCGCAAACTGTGGAATACAATGTTTCTCTCCTTGCGAACAAGCTCGCTGACTCCAATCTCTTCCAGAGCCTTATAAAAGCAGTCCCCGTAATAGCCCGGAGTAATCGGCATTTTATGATTCTTCACAGACCAGAAAATATAACTCAAATCCCCAAACTCAGGATTACGTCTTGCCTGGTTCATAAGCTGCAAGGCAATAGAATGCTCAATCGGTAAATCCCGAACCTCTTTGTTTTTCGTAGTCTTCAAGCCATCCATCTCACTAAAGCTGTGTCGAACATGAAGCATATCCCCAACCACATCAATATCGCAGACACGAAGCCCGCTAATTTCACCGGCACGAAGGCCATAGAAAGCCGCAACCTTAAAGGCAAGCTTTGCAGTATTATTTTCCCAGTCCAAAGCAAGCAGCCTTCGAATCTCAGTCTCAGTCGGAATATCGCGCTCATCCGCATCCACCTTAAAGCGCTCAACACTGGCAACCGGATTCACAGTAATTTTCTGCTGCTTAGCAAGCCAGTTCAAACAACGGTTTACACAGTTTATGTTTTTATTAATCGTCTCACTCGCAAGCTCACGAGCGTCATGAAGATAAAACAAAAAGTCATCCAAGTCCGGAACCGTCAAATCCTCGATGCACATATCATCGCCAAAAAAAGGCCTCCAGTAATTACGCACAAAAGCCTTCATGCAAAAGGCATACTTTTTCGAAAGCGAATGCCCACGGTCCAGCTGCCTTTTAATAAACACAGAAGTATCATAATCCCAAAAGCTCTCAAGATTAGCGCAAAGAAGATGCTTGCCGTCAGGAGTCAAACCAATGCTTGGTACAAAACTTGAGCCATCTTTAAGAGCCGGTTTTTCGTTCTTCACAAGCTTCATTTTTCCGTCAGCAGTCTTTTTAATCAAAATAACTTTTTTAGGCTTAGGAGCTTCTGCAGGAGTAGGAGCCGGAGTCTGCACAGGAGAAGGAACAGGAGCAAGAGCCTCAACAACAGTTTTTCCAAGCTCCGCAGGCTTTTGAGAAAGGACAGGAGAATCAAAACCAAACTTTTGTGAAAGCATAGCCACAACAGTCTTAGCGTCACTTTCAGAAAGCCGGTCAACAAAGCTTTTCAGGGAAGTCGGAACAAGAATAGAATCGTCGGATTTTAATTTACGGGAATTAGCGTGGGCAACAGGCTTACCGTTCTTAAGCCATTCGTTTGCAATAACCGCAGCTTCAAGCTTGTCTTTCGTGCCCGTACTCTTACCGTAATCGCGGATACCAGTTACAGGGTCAATAAAATAGGCCTTGTAATAACCAGAGCTAGTCTTACCAAGATAAAACTGACGCATAAAAACCTCCTGTGGCCTTGAATATCCACAAGCCGGCATTTTTTCCCAATTCGGTTTATCAAATCCGTTATCAAATTTTTTATCAAATTCGATCCCAAATTCAACAAAAATGCCGTTACGTTCATGCGCCTGGCCCAGCAAGGTAGGACACATTCAAATATAAATTAAGTATTCCATATGCGCTAAATCCTTATAACATAAGCATTTAGGCATAAAAAAAGCCCATCTTATCGATGAGCTTTTGAAGAGCGGATGAAGGGAGTCGAACCCTCGTCATCAGCTTGGAAGGCTGAGATAATAAGCCGTTATATGACATCCGCAAGTGATATGTTTAATATATAGATTTGCTCTGTTTTAGTCAATAGCTTAAAACTAAATTTTTAAAAATTTGTCAAAAAAAAAGTCCTGATTTTTCAATCAGGACTTTCAAATCAACTAAAAACTATGAACTCAAAAATGATTTATTGAATTTCAATAATAAGGTCATTGTGAGCTTTAGAAGGATTTACATCATACTTTTTGCCGTTAGTTGCATAAACAGCATAGTATGCATATTTCTTCATGTTTGAAGAATCGTTAATAACAGTTTCTACAGAGTCTGTATCATTAAACTCCTTAAGATCACCCTTACCAACAGCATCCCACTTTGTTGCATCTGGACTATCAAATCCAAAAATAATGAAATCCATATTTGAATCAGATGACTTATTAATCAATTTGATATTGTCCTTGAACTTACCCTTTACACTGTTTACATCAATAATAGTTGAGTTCTTTCTAACATCAGCTGGAGTATCAACATCCATATCTACAAGGAATACACAAGACTCTTTAGAGAATGCATACATAAATACGTTGTCATAAGTGAATGTAACATTATATTTTCTGTCATCTTTTGGAACGAGTGCAAAATATCTGTAATCATCATAATCACCATCATATTCAGACTCAAGAACACAAGAATCAAGGATACCGTTTACAATTGCATCACCAGCAAAGAGCCATTTCTTTTTATTTGATTTCATTAAATAAACATCAAATTTAAGATTCTTTTCAAAAGTAAGGTTTACAATTTTACAAGCATCACCAAAATCTTCTTTCAATGTTTTTGCATCAAATACATAAGCATTTTCTGATTCTGTGAATGCAGGAAGATTCTGTGCAAACATAACTGCAGAAACAAATAATGCAATACACAAAGTAATAAGTTTTTTCATAAAAACCACTCCTTAAATAATTTTAAAATATTTTATCATAGATTCAAAAAAAGTTGTAATAATTTTTATTTAATAAATTTAAAGTCGGCAGATCCCTGATTCATAAAGGTCTGTATTTTTGATTTCTGAGGTTTAAGATTTTCTGTAAACCATCTGATATCACTTGCATAATCAGAGGCAACATATTCAGCATTGTAATTAAGCTGTACAATTTCAGATTTACCGGTTGCGGTAGTTCTGGAAATTGCTCCGTAAAATTTTATAATATCCTCGGCCGCCTTGAAATATCTTTCAATCTTTCGCTCAGTAAAAATTACTCTTAAGAATTCCAGCTGAAGTTTTTCTATCTGAGTATGTTCACAACAGCAGTCCGTATTACCGGCCATTGTAAGTTTTTTATCATAAAATAACTCAAGAAGTTTTGAACCTTTCATTTTCAAAACTCTGCAGACAGAATTAAACCATGGCACTGCCCTTCCGTCATTATAAAAAACACTGCAGGCCTTAGCGAGTTTTTCTGCCTTCTTCATATCTTCAATACTGAACTGTTTATTTTTTATAACGTGATACGGAGGATCTTTTTCCCACTCAAGCCCCAGACCTTCTGCTCTGTCAAATAAATCAGTTCCAGGAAGAACAGAAAGACAGAACACTTCAAGATTATTAGGATACAAAGAAAGTGCAAAATCCATTCCATCTCTAAATGAACCAAAGCTTTCGCCTGGTAAGCCAAAAATTAAATCAAGGCCAAAGGTAACGCCTTCTTCATTTAAAATTGAAATACCTTTTAAGAATTTCTTTTTATCCCACGGACGGTTTACAAGTTTTAATACTTCTTCATTTGCACTCTGTAAACCAATCTGTAAAGCGCACGGAATCTTTGTAAACTCACGGGCAAGTTCACGGTCAATAAACTCAGCACGGGCTTCAAAATAATAAAAGGTATTCGGAGTTTTTTGTCTGATTAGTCTGAGCAGTTCCACTGCCCGATTTTTATTTACATTGTAAGTTGGATCCAGCACGAAAACCTGAGGAATCTTTTTTCTCGCAAATAAATCAAGCTCAGCTTTAATTCGCTCCATCGGGAAAAGTCTTACTGTTTTTGCACCCTTTGATTCATAGCAGTAAGCACACTTAAAAGGACAACCTCTAGCAAGTTCCCAGAGCGCACCTTCATATTCAGAAGGATCAATAATTCCATCCAGATATGGTGAATGTAAAATTGAAAGTTCAGGTAATTGAGAAATTATAACTTTGTCTGATTTTTCAGATGTATTAAGTATTTTTGAAATCAGTTCCGGAACAGAAACCTCGCCTTCACCACTTACTGTATAATCAAAATCTTTATAGAAAGAAGGATGTGCCGTAATTTCAGGACCGCCTGCAATTGTAACAGCACCTTTTGTTTTTAAGAACGCAGCCGCCTGTCTAAGAATTTCGACATTCCATACAAAGCACGAAAAGCAGACAATCAGTTTTTCACAAGGCTGATAAAGTTTGTCTGCAATATACTTCGCCATTTCCTCTTTAGATTTCAGCTTTTTAAAATCATCATCTTCAAGAGAAAAAGCTTTAAGATTGACATTAATCTTGTCTTTAAGATTCGGACAGTTCTTTACAGCAGAAGCAATGCATGCAGCTCCTAACGGCAAGGCCTGAGGAGATTTTTCTATTAATAAAGTTGTACAGACAACTGCAACTGACAATTATTTTCCTTCCTTTACATATTTGTCCAGCTGCATATTTGCAAGATTTAATTTCTGAACGACACAAGGACCTGCAACACAACCGCCTTCACAGCTCATAACTTCAACAAGATTTCCGTCGCCTTCTTTAGCTTCAACACGACCTGCATTAATTTCGCCATAGTACTTAAGCTTCTTCATACCTTCTTTATTCAAGCCGTTAATAACATCAAGCTTTAATATAGAAGAATCAGCAAGACGGCATCTTACAGCTTCAGCAACACCGCCTGTACGTGCAAAATTACGGCCGCTTGCAGTTGGCACTTCAGTTTTCTTTACAGCTTCAAGTTTAGAAACTTCAATTCCCTTAGCTTCAAAGAAAGCAGAAAGCTCTTCAGCTGTAATTACATAATCAACAAACTCATCATCAAAACCTTCTCGACGTTTTGCAAGACAAGGTCCCACAAAAACAGTAACACAAGAAGGATCATCTTTCTTAGCAAGCTCGGCAGTATAATGCATAGGGCTTCTTGTTTCAGAAACACATGGATCAAGGTCTGGAACATGAATATGAACCGCACGAACATAAGCTGAACAGCATGAAGTTGTCATAAGCTTATCTCCACGTTTCATACGTTCTGTAAACTCAGCCGCTTCTCGGTCCGCAGTAATATCAGCTCCAGCAGCAACTTCATATATTCGTGTAAAACCGAGCTGCTCAAAACCACGTTCCAGCTGCCCTGCACTAGCCTTAAACTGGGAAGCGATAGAAGGCGCATACATCACACTAACCTTTTTGCCAGCCATAATATGCTTAATAACATCCACCAGCTGGCTCTTGTCCATCATAGCGCCGAAAGGACATTCACTCATACATTTACCGCAGTAAATACACTTGTGGAAATCTATAACTTCGTGACCATCTTCACCTTTAGAAATAGCTCCAACAGGACATGCAGCTTCACACGGAACAGTAATTTTAATAATTGCATGGTAAGGACAGTTCTGCTCACAAAGACCACAGTGAATACATTTTTCTGCATCAATATGAGCATGGTGAACAATATGAATAGCTTTCTTTGGACAGTTCATCATACAAGGACGTGCAAAACAGCCCTGGCATGCGTTTGTAACCATAAAGTTCTGCTTAACACAACCGTTACAAGCTTCGTGCAAAACAGTAATCATAGGCCAGGTAGGTTTTTCTCTTTCCAGTGCTTCCCTTGCATAATCATCAAGATCATTTAAATCATTATAATTCTCAACAGAAATTCCCATACGCGCAAGAAGACGCATTCTCAAGAGTTCCCTGTCATGATAAATACAGCAGCCAATTGGAGCTGTTCCGGAAGGTCTCATCTCTGTAGGAATTTTATTTATTTTTCTGGAATCAAGTTCACCATCCAGCTGAAGTTTAGCAATTCTAACAAGCAGTTCTCTCTTTACGTTTGTAGCATTATTGTTGATATTCATATTGCATACAATTTTATAAAAGATTTTTTATTTGCACAATATTTCAATTTAAATTAAAATTATTATGATATGGCAAATATTAACATTAACAAGAAATTCTATCCTCCTAAGGATTATTTCGAAAAGCTCCCGATTCGAGAGCAGGAACAGTTAACTATTCTTACCGGATCCAACCTTGTTTTTCTTGTTATTTTTGGTTTGTTCGCAATAGTTCTTTTTGTATTCAAATACTTCATTATTAGTATTGGAAGCTTCTTTATTCTTTCGTTCTTTATTACTTCTCTTTCACTCATCAAACGAAAGCATATTCATTTTGGAGCATGGCTTACAACCGCCGCAATTCTTATTGTCGTTGCCGTGGAATTTTATGGATCTCCCTTTTCTGCAACAAATTATCTGCCATATAGAGATGCATGTTTCCTTTCGGTAATGTCTGTTTGTAACTATGTAATTTCTCTACGACGTAAACAACTTCATGTTTTCTTTGGTGTCGGTATTGCACTATGGGGACTTCAGAATGTAGTAAGATATCAGCCACTTTTCCAGGCCGATCCTAATACAGCAACAATGAACATCATCATCTGTTCAATGGGTATCATTACTGCAAATATCTGTATTCTTCTTTTTGATAATTTTGCACGTCGTGTAGTTTCACGTGCAGAAGAAAATGAAAATAAATCTTCCCTTGCACTTAATAAAATTTCAAATGTAATTATTGAAACTGCAGAAGGTCTTAATATAGGAAAGCAGCTATCAGAATCTACAAATAAAGCTTCAAACAGTGTTTCTGAAATCAGAGAGCTTTATAACTATATTAATAATGAAACAAATACTCTCAGTTCAGAAGCTATAACTATCAAAGATTCCAGCTATCAGATTAATGATAAAGCTGAACAGATGAAAAAGAGTGTTCAGAGCCAGAGTGATGCAATTTCTACAACCTCTGCTGCCCTTACAGAAATGTCTGCAAGCCTTACAAATATCAGCAGCATTGCAAATGATCAGAGAGCCGGAATGAACACTCTCGTTCAGAACCTCGACTCACAGATGAAGCTTCTTCAGAATCTTGTAAACGACATGATGAAGGTAAAGGAATCTTCAGACAAGGTTTCAACCTTCGTAGAAGCCGTAAATAAAATTGCTTCACAGACAGGTCTTCTTGCTATGAATGCTTCTATTGAGGCTGCTCATGCCGGAACTCTTGGTAAAGGCTTCTCAGTAATTGCTCAGGAAATCCGTAAGCTTTCAGAAGAAACTTCTAAGAATGCACAAAAGATTACAGACACACTTGAAGAAAACGGAACAATCGTAAACGCAACTTCAGAATCTGTAGTTTCCTTCTCTGAATATACAAAGACAATTACAAACGAGCTTCGTAATACAATCCGCGTTATGGAGGAAATTCTTTCGGGCGTTTCAGAAATTGATACCGGAACCCGTGACGTTATGAATGCCCTCACCCGCATTGTAGACGATGCTGATACAAACACTCGACTTGCAGAAGGTGTTGCTTCAGAAATCATCCAGCAGAATACTGCACTCCAGAATATTTCAAATGGTACTGAACAGCTGCAGCGTAAGGTTAGCAGCCTTGAAGATTATTTGAATAACATTGGTCATGCTATTGATGAAATCGACAGTAACGCTTCGGCAAATGCCGCTGTAGCAGAAAAGATTTCCGGAGCTTTGTGCTAAACACACCCGAATATTTCCTCTCGTTTTTCTATTAACAAAAAACGTTTAATAGATTATAATTAAAAAGATATATTAGGCTTAATATATTCATTATAGTTTATTATAGATATATTTA
>JAEEGJ010023575.1_pt1 | contig 12898 bp, 11 predicted proteins | sample 8958761 | NCBI WGS metagenome assembly JAEEGJ01 (sample SAMN16246546, study PRJNA631951) | gut metagenome | biome: gut microbiome; feature: rumen; material: RS-attached | host: Bos | place: Iran: Karaj | collected 2018-10
AGTCCTCCAGTGTAAAAGCTGTTTTGAATGAGTACTGCAGCAAGGGTCTTCGCATGATCGAGATCTATAAATATCAGTTCCGCGATCTTTCCAATGTGATCGCAAGGATCAAAAAGCGTAATTACAAATTTATTATCTTTATTGATGATCTGTCCTTTGAAGAGGATGAGGTGGAGTACAAATTCCTGAAGGCTGTTATCGAAGGCGGCGTAGAAAGCCGTCCGGATAACGTGCTGATCTATGCCACCTCCAACCGCAGACATTTGATCAAGGAAATGTGGAAAGATAAGGATGATATGGAGTTTGATGGGGAAGTCCACCGCTCAGACACCCTGGAGGAAAAACTTTCCCTGTCATCCCGTTTTGGTGTTGCTATCAATTATTCCGTTCCGCGTTACCAGGAGTATCTGGATATGGTCAAGATCATGGCAGAACGGGAAGGACTGCTTGCAGTCGATGCAGCAGATGGAGTTGCTTTGGAAAAACTGCTGGCGGAGGCAAAGAAATGGGAGATCCGCCATGGCGGTGTTTCCGGCAGGACCGCAAGACAGTTCATCAATTATATGCAGGGGCAGAAAGAATAATTCAATCCCGTTTCGGCGGAGGCAATATCTCCATCAGCTTCTTGAACACTTCTTTTTCATCTTCGGCAGTTGATGGATTCACCTGATGCATCAGGAATGTTTTGGCCAGCGGCACCCAGGCAGCGCATGAATGCGCTTTTTCTAAAGCCCATGGCTCAAAGAAATCTCTCCCGAGGGAGAACCCGTGATCTCCGTTTTCACACATATACAGCTCATATGGAATGCCTGCTTTGTGCAGCGCCTGCGCCATATCCAGTGTTTCGACTGCAGGGACCAGGGTATCATCTCTGGCAGCCGCCAGGAAAAACGGCGGAGTGTTTTCATTGACCAGATAAACCGGACTGTATTGTTTTAATAATTCTCTGTCCGGGTTTCTGCTTCCAAAGACATAGGAAAAGAAATCTTCTTCCGGTCTTCTGGTTTCCCACCAGTTTAAATAATCCAACACAGCGTAGATACACATGACGCAAAGTGGTTTGAAAACTTTTGGATCTTCATGGAAGAACCCGGACAAAAGATCGGTATGCCAGGTGGTTCCCACCATGGCACAAAGATGACCGCCGGCGGAGAAGCCGATGATAGAGATCTTATCCACGTCCACACACCATTCCTCTGCATGCTCGCGAATGAACAGGATGGCCTTGCCGTAATCTAAAAGCTGTGCCGGGAAGAGTGTTTTCCCTTCCGGAGCGGTCGTCTTGACACTATATTGCAGAACGAATGTATGAAAGCCGTCCATAGCGAAAGTATAGGCAATGGTATCTGCTTCCGCGCCATTGCGCAGGCAGTCAAGATATGCGCCGCCCGGGATCACCAGTACTGCCGGACGCTTTCTGCGGATTTCCGGAATTGGTGAGCCTGCGTGCAGGAAAGTGGTCAGCTTTACATCTTCTCTGTCATCCCAAAGTTGATAAGTTTCAGAGATCATGGATCATTCCTCCTTTGACTTGACGGCCGGATTTGGCATCGACGCGGCCAGTTTCCCAAATACTTCTTTTTCGTTTTCTGCGGTCTCCGGACTGATCTGGTGCATCAGGAACGTTTTTGCCAGCGGTACCCATGCTGCGCAGGCATGCGTACTCTCCAGCTTCCATGGTTCATATGGATCCCTTCCAAGACAGAATCCGTGATCCCCGTTTTCAAAGATATGCAGTTCATAAGGCCTTTTTGCATTGTGCAGAGCCTGCGCCATATCGATCGATTCAATAGCAGGCACCAGAAAGTCATCTCTTGCAGCTGCAATAAAGAACGGCGGCGTATTTTCATTGACCAGATAAACCGGACTATGCTGCTTTAATAGTTCTACATCCGGCCTTTTGCTTCCGAGAACATGGGTAAAGAAATCTTCTTCCGGCTTTGCCACTTCCACCGCGCGGACATAATCCAGAACCCCGTAGATGCTCAAAACACAAAGCGGTTTGAACAGGGAAGCGTCCACGTGGAAATAGCCGGATAAAAGATCAGTATGCCAGGTTGTTCCCAGCATAGCACAGAGATGACCTCCTGCGGAGAAACCGATGACGGAAATCTTATCCACATCTACGCACCATTCTTCTGCGTGCTCCCGGATCAGCAGGATGGCTTTTCCAAGATCCAGAAGCTGTGCCGGAAACAGAGTCTTTTCCTGTGGGGCACGAGCCGCGACACTATATTCCAAAACAAATGACTGATAACCGTCAGCGCAAAAACTATAAGCAATCGGGTCGCCGTCCCCGTTATTGTGTCCGCATTCAAAATAAGCGCCGCCCGGACAGATGATGATTGCCGGACGCGGCTTCTTCAACTGCGTCGCCATACCGGCAGAATGCAGATAAGTGTACAGTTTTACATCCTCACGGTCCTCCCAGAGTTGATAGGATTCCGTAAACATAAATAATTCCCCCTTTTTTATAGATTATCCGTTAATATACCCAGTAAAATCATTATACGTTTTTCTGTCAGCGAAGGCAAAGAAGACTTGAAAGAAGCATCCTGCATCTTGAAATTAAAAGGGTAAAAAAGTATTATCATAATAGGTATTTATGGGGAAATATCGGACAGCGTCGGGGGATGCTGTCACAGTCGTTAAAAACCCAAACAGAACTTAAAAACAGAATATAGAAAGGAGGCACAAATGCCATTACCGAAATTTGATCCTCTGCTGCAGTTCCGTGCGCCATATAACTATGAACTGGCAGGAAAACATTATCAATTCGTCATGGATGACGGAAACGAATATTACGTTAACTTCCTGGATGAAGAAAACCTTCAATGGGTAGAAAATAAAAATCCTTATGTCAGAAAACGTTATGAATGCCTGAAAGGTGAAAAAGATCTGTACTTTGTCCATATCATTATTTCTGAGGAAAAAGGAAAAGAAGTACATTACAGCCTGATCCTGGATCTGGCACAGGATCTGGTCACATTGGTGATCACGGAGGAGGGAAAGCTGGAAGAAGCGGAGAGGCTGATCAAAGTAACACCGGTCTTCGGAGCGATCCAGCATTTAAACAAAGCACTTCCGGAAAAACGCCACGCTTTTACGGACCGCATGGCCGGCCGGAGGATCATCTGGCAGTACAGCTCCGGATTCAATAAAATGCACATTTATTACAAACCGACGCTTTACCGTCTGCCAAAAGTCGACACGGAAAGTTTCCGCCGTCGTATGGAAGCAGAAGAAGATCCGGCAGAGAAAGAAAGACTGAAAGGGTTTGTGGACCGATTCGACCGCACCGCAAAAACTTATCCATTTGCAGAGGAACCTTGTTTCCACATTACGATCAACGACCATTTCAATCTGTTCTGTTTCTGTGAAGAAAACGAGACGCTGGCAGATCCGGAAAAGGCTGTTGGCGGAGGCGGCATCATCCTGCTGCAGGATCTGGACCGTATGATCCAGAATGGTCTGGGATATGCTTATGGTTCCTACACCATGTGCACGGCATACGGCAAAGAAGTGTTTGAGCCGGATGAAGTAGAGTCTCTGGACGTGCCATATGATGAAACGAAACTGAAAACAATACCATGTATCTATGATATTCATTTTTAAGGATAGGGGGCAGTTATGAAAAAATCAAAAGTAACTCTGCATCCATCTTACGTAGTCGGTGATATCTCACCGCGTCTGTTTGGCGCCTTCCTGGAGCCGATCGGCTCCATGGTGAATGGGACGATGTATAACCCAAAACATCCGACGGCCGATGAACAGGGTTTCCGGGGTGATGTGATCGAAGGCTTGAAAAAAGCCGGTGTTCCGGCAGTCCGTCTGCCGGGCGGCAACTTTGTCTCCGGCTGGAGATGGAAAGATTCCATCGGTCCAAAAGAGGAACGAAAGCAGAACCTTGACCTTGCATGGGGACAGTTTATTCCGAACGATGTGGGACACGATGAATATCTGCAGTGGGCAGAGAAGATCGGTGCGGAAGCTATGTACACCATCAACCTTGGGACAGGTGATCTGAACGACGCGATCGACATCGTGGAATACACCAACTTCCCGGGCGAGACCTATTGGTCCGATCTCCGTATTAAAAACGGCCATAAAGATCCTTACGGAGTTAAGGTCTGGTACCTTGGAAACGAAATGGATGGCCCGTGGCAGATCGCATCCTACGAAAAAGATCCAAAAGGATACGGCATCCTGGCACATGAAGTATCCAAGGTCATGAAGTTTACCGACCCATCCATTGAGACGGTTGCATGCGTATCATCCTGCCCGTTCCTTTCCCATTATCCGGACTGGGACAGAAAAGTGCTGGAGGAGTGCTACGAGAGTGTGGATTATATTTCCCTGCATCATTATCATTCTGCACCGGTCGGCGACATCGGCGCGCTGATGGCAGGCGTGAATGCTTATGAGGACTACATCCGGACCGAGATCGCGCTCAGCGATTACATGAAAACAAAGTATCGCTCAAAACATACGATGATGATCTCTTTGGATGAATATGCAAGTTCCTGGAGAGAGCCAAAGAAAGCGTCCTGGGGTCTTAACGGCAGACTGCCGGCAAGTACGTTCTATCAATTTGATCCGGCTAAGAAGTTAATCCATCATGATCCGGATAATATGGCAGCAGGCGGACCGCCAATGCTGACGGGTGAAGTCGTATCGGCCGTTGCAAATGCTTCAATCGGTCTTCTGATGCTGCGTCATGCTGACCGCGTCAAGATCGGATGCGCAACCGGAGGCTTAAGCATGTACTGTGCAAGCAATCATGACAATGTTTGGAAGGGCGCTTCTTACTATACGATGACACAGCTTCACGAGTGGGCAAAAGGTAAATCCATCATGCCGGTCACGGAGACAGATACCTATCATGTGGATTCCTATGCGATCGATGATCAGAACCAGTATGCTGACATCGATAATGTTCCGTATGTGACGGCAGCAGCTGCATATGATGAAGAAAAAGGCGAACTGAATGTGTTCGTTATCAACGGAGACTGGGAAGATGAACATGAATTTACGCTGGATGTCCGCGGATTCGGTGACTATAAACTAGTTGAGAACCTGGTGATGGCAGATGACGGAACCATGGAACGGAACTCTCATGGCAACCAGACGCTGCACTGCCCAAGGCCGGTCAGTGACGCAAAAGTCGAGAACGGCATTTTAAGCACCGTGCTGAAGAAATTATCATGGAATGTATTCCGGTTTGAGAAGAACTGAGAATTATTAGTAAAGAGACTTTCCGGGGAGTGCAAAAGACTCCCCGTATAGAAAAAAGGAGGAGATATTATGGGATATTTTGAAAAGTACATTCTGCGTCCGATCGAGAGACCGATCACAGATGAAGATGCAAAGGTGGAGCTGATCTGCTCTAAAGATCATCCGGTCATGAACTTTTTCTATGAGAGCTGTTTCTATCGTCATGACTATGTGGTCACGGAAGAGACGTATGCGCTTCCATATGAGGAACTGTTCTGCTTTGCCAACACCACACCGGGAGAGAATAAAGAACTGGGCGCGACCGTCTCGATCACGGTCAACGGACAGACCTTTACCTCTGATAAAACCTTTATGATCGCGATCCCTGCTTTTGTTCCACACGGTCAGATCAGGATCACGGATATGAAGACCCCGATCTTTTCCTATGTTGCCGGTGCCGGCAGGGAGCATGTGAGCATGCCGGAGGAAAACTGGATCACAGAGGATGTCAAACCGATCGAAGATATGGTGGCATATTTCAATGGTGATCTGTATGATCCGCATGAATCCGCAAAAGGTCATATGACCGTGCTCATGCAGGCCTACTATAAATATATTCCAGATACGGAATTCTTCAGTGTCCTGCGCCGCTTTGAGAACAATGGAGGGTGGTTCTTTGCAGGCGGTCATCTGCATGACAATCCGGAACTTCTTGCATACTATGGCATGGATCCGTGGCATCCGTATGAGATGAAACAGAAGATCACGCAGTATATCGGCGGCGAGAAGTACACTCTGAGTTATCCATGTGTCTGCTATTTCCCGCCATATGTTCATCACTGTCCGCTGCAGGTTGAGGAGACGGAGGGTCCTTGCTACTGGCACTCTCTTGCTCCAACGATGAATACGTACAGCAAGAGCTCAGTTCAGGGGTTGTCCGGAGAAAATGGCGACGCAGAAGTGAAGATGCCTTGGTAGGCTGCGCCTGCTGCGAAGCAGCGTTTTATTGCATGGTTGACTTGTAAGGAGGGATAATGAGTACTTTATTTGAAAAATATCTTTTGCATCCGATCGAAAAACCGATCACGGATGCGGATGCGAAGGTGGAGCTGATCTGTTCCAAGGATCATCCGGTTATGGAGTTCTTTTATGAGAGCTGCTTTTACCGCCATGATTATGTGGTCTGCGATCATATCTACGCCCTGCCTTATACAGAACTCTTCCTGTTTTGCAGTACAAACGGAAAGGATGACGAGCTGGATGCAACTGTATCGATCGAGATCAACGGCAAAAAGCTCACCGTGGATAAGCCGTGCTGCATTCAGGTCCCTGCTTTTGTGCCGCACGGGAACATGGAGATCACAAACGTGAAAACACCGGTCTTTTCCTTCGTGACCGGATACGGCGCAGAGCATGTGGAGATCCCGGAGGAAAACTGGGAGACGGAAAACGTGCAGCCGTTAGACGAGATGGTCTTGTACTGCGACTATGCGCCGGAGATCGATCCGGTCAAGGTCGGGGACCAGCATTATGTACTGAAGTACCTTTCCGGAAAGACATTGAAGGGCGACTTCCCGAACGGGATCTTCCGCCGCTTTCATCCGACGGACGGGTGGCTTTATGTACCGCAGGCACATGTACATGCCTCCCCGGAGATCATTGCCTATTACGGTACGGACGGCTGGAATCCATATGAACTAAGCGGCAGCTATACCGTGTATGCCGGGGGAGAGGAATATACCTTTACCAAACCGACGCTGTGTTATTACGCGTCTTATCTGCCGCACTGCCCGATCGATGTACACAAACTGGAGAAAGAGAATTTCTGGCACACGTTAGGACGCTCCGTCGGCGCGTTCAATGCGGCAAAGACGAAGGAAATGCCGAACATCAATATCAAAGACGGCCCGATAGAACTAAAGAAGCCTTGGTAGGCATTACCAATTTCAAGGAGGCATATATGTCTATTTATTCAGTTAACTTTTTATCCAGAGAATTAGGCCTTCATACAAAAGTAAATGTCATTCTTCCGACCGGACGGCCGATGAAGGCGGAGAAAAAGCCGAAATGCAAATATCAGGTATTATGGCTCCTGCACGGCGGAAGCGATGATGAGAACGATTTTGTTCTGAATACCAACATCGCCCGCTATGCGGATGAAAACTGCATCGCGGTCGTGATCCCGGAAGACCATGACGCATTCTATACGGACGGCTTTATCGCCAACCATGGCCGTTATTTTACCTATACCACGGAAGAACTGGTCCGGATGTGCCGCAGCATCTTTCCTCTTTCGGAAAAGAGAGAGGATAACTTTGTTGCCGGCAACTCCATGGGAAGCGGTGGTGCCATGAAGTGCGCAATGCTGCATCCGGAACTTTACGGAGCAGCGCTGATGCTGAGTGGATCCGGTATGCGGATGCATCGTGAGGAAGACAAATGGGTCGCCCCATTCCTGAAAAAGATCATGAACGGCGAGGATGTTTCCGATTATCCGAAGATCGAGAATCCAAAAGAAGATGTGCAGATGGCTATTCCAATTTATGAGATCCTGAAGAAGGGAACGGAGAATCTTCCAAAGATGTTCTTTACCTGTGGAGATAAGGATGAGTGGGTCCTTCCGGATGTCAGACTGGCTTTGGAGTATTACAAATTCATGGGTCTGGATTACTTTTACGAGGAAGTGCCGGGATATAAGCATGAATGGGATTTCTGGGATATGCAGTTAAGGAAGGCACTGAAAGAATGGCTGCCGCTTCGGCATGCCCCGATTTATGAAGGAGAGGAGGAAGCGTAAGATGGCAGTTATTGATTGTAATATTTTTGCAGCAAGCCTTCGACTGAAGACCGATGTCAAAGTGATCCTTCCGTTCTATCCGACGGATGATGTGGCGAACGGAAAACGGGAAGACATTTTCCCGACCGGAAAGAAGTATCAGGTGCTCTGGCTCCTTCACGGAGGTAATGGCAATGATTGTGATTATGTCAACTATACCAACATCGTTCGTTATGCTAATGAACACATGCTGGCAGTAGTCATGCCGTGCGGGTACAACATGAATACGGACGATCAGGATCCGGGCATGAAAATGTGCACTTATGTGGCAGAAGAACTTCCGAATTTCCTGCGGAATGTATTTCCGCTGTCAGAGAAGCGGGAAGATAATTTCATCGGAGGGCTTTCGATGGGATCGAACGGTGCGCAGAAAGTAGCCATCCGCTATCCGGAAAACTACAGTGCTGTTCTGGCAATGTCTGCCGGTTCTTTCTTCCCGATCCCAAAGAAACCGGACGGAAAGCCGATGAGGACTTTTAACACCGGCATGCCGATGCCGCCGCATAAACCAAATGAGATGGAAGAAAACTGCGAGATCCTGCTGAAAGATATAGAAGAAGGAAAGCAGCTTCCAAAGTTCTTTATGATCTGGGGTGAAAAAGATATCGCCCGCCTGGGACAGACAAACTCCGTGAAATTCCTGGAAGAGCACGGTGTCGATGTCTGGTCAGAGGAAGTGCCTGGCCTTGGTCACGAATGGGACCTTTGGGACAGGACGCTTAAGAAAGCATTTGAAGAACTGCTTCCGTTAAAACATGATTTAGTTTGATGACAGGGGGACGGTTCTTTTGTCATCTTCTGGTGAGTTATTGTCCATCTGGATTTGCTGCATGTTTTTTATTCCGCTCCGCGTGTCTTTTTTCTATCGGCTCCCGCAGTATTTTTCTGCGGCCGGAGCAGTCGGACAAAATTCCCTATGAATTTTGTCCTCCGTACTCCTATGAATTTCCGGACTTGAAGTCCGAAATTCATACCTGGAAAAATACTTCGACAGCCTAAGAAAAATACGACGCACGTCGAAGTCATAAAAAATATGCAGCAAATGCCAAATAACGAAAACGCATCTGAATTAGACAAAAGAACCGTCCCTAACGTCGGCGGCTAACGCCGCCGGCCGAAAATAGCAATGAATCTAAGGAGCTGAGTCAGTGATACAGCCAGAGCTGCAACATAAGTCAAAGCAGCGGCTGTCAGCACTTTCCTGGCTCCTTCTGTTTCGTCCGGATACAGGATCTGGTTTGCCTGAATGGCTTTGAGCGCCCTTCGGCTGGCATCAAATTCCACAGGCAAAGTGACCAGCTGGAACAGGGTGACCAGCGCAAAGAAGCCAATGCCGATATAAGCCAGATAAATAAAGAATTTAGCGTAATGACCAAAGATCAATCCGATGATGATCAGAGGGATGGAGAGCTTTGAACCAATGTTTGTGACAGGAATGATCGCCATTCGGACTCTGGCCGGAAAATAACCGGCAGCATGCTGGATGGCGTGTCCTGCTTCATGACAGGCAATCCCTACAGCAGCGGCAGAGGCTTTGCTGTAGACATCACTGGACAGGTGCAGCACATTGCCCCGGGGATCGTAATTATCGGTCAGATCACCGGCGATCATTTCAATTGGCACCATATTCAAACCGTGTGAATCCAGGACCATACGGGCAGCCTGATAACCGGTGATGCCTCTTTTTGTCATCACGGCTCCATATTTCGTATAACGGCTGCTGACCAGTGCCTGCATGGCGATCGCAAAGATCATAGCCGGAATCACCAGTGCTAAATACATCCAGTCAAAGTACATTTCTGACTCCTCCTCTTTAGGAAAAGTGTAGAATCCTTTTTACGAAAAGTCAATCCGGCGTGCCGTTGTCAAGGAAAAACCCTTGTGATAAAATCTTTTTTAAATTAACAAATAGGAAGCACAGGCAAAAAACGCTTCCGAAAGGACAGAATGATACAGCTGAATGACATTGCAAAAATGACAGATGAGCTTGCAAAAGTTAAGCTCCTGGCATTGGATCTGGACGGTACGGTCCTGACGGATGAAAAACATGTAACAGAGCGGATGGCAGCAGCACTTCATGCAGCTGTTAGCGCAGGATTGATCACGGTTTATGTGACGGGGCGCCCTTTGACGGGCATTCCGGATGAATTGATGGCGATTCCGCATATCCGTTATGCCATCACCTCCAACGGAGCAGTCACAACAGACCTGCAGTCGGGAGAGCGGCTGCGCGGCGCCTATCTGAATGATCAGGATGCCAAAGAGATCGCCCGGATCCCGATGGAGAGGAACCTGATCCACAGTGTGTTTGTGGGCGACATTGGCTATTGTGAGCAGGAGTATTTTAAAGACCAGTGGGCTTTGTACATGGGAACCAAACATGAAAGATATATACGGAAAAGCCGCAAAGGAACAGACAGCATAGATGACTTGATCGACCAGTCCGATGTAGGTGTGGAGAATATCTGGTTTATGTCGCACAGTCAGGAAGAGAGAGATGAGCTGAACCAGCTGATCCACAGCCGGTGGAAGGTACAGACCGTACTGACGGCAGTTACAGATGTAGAGGTTGGCTCGCTGCAGGCGGATAAAGGCCTGGCGTTGGAAGATCTGTCTGCCAGATTAGGAGTTTTGAAAGAAGAGATACTGGCAATCGGAGATAATGAAAATGATCTGGGCATGCTAAGGTCATCCGGAATCACGGTGGCAATGGGGAACTCTACAGACAGCGTGAAAAAAATGGCCATGATCCTGACTGATACCAACGAAGAAGACGGCGCAGCCAAAGTGATCGAGGAGATCCTGCAAAGCAGGAAAGGGTAATCGCAATGAAAGAGTATAGTGAGATCGCAAAAGAACTGGAACAGATAGCTGCAGAAAACGGCTATAACGTAGAGGCCAATTATGAAGGCGTCCGCGGAGGCATCGCATCGGCACTCAATCTTTATCTGAATGCCATGTTTCCTGCATACTGTGAACATCCGGTACGGGAAAGCTATTATGGGGATGTCCGTGCCACATATCTTAGAAGGGCAAATGACGCGCTGTTTCTTGCCCTCCGGAAAATGGTTCCGGAAGAAGAGGCAAAGAATGCAGTTGCTACACTCTGCGGCTGCATGCCGGAGATTTATAAACTCCTGCTTTCCGATGTCAATGCAGGTTACGAAGGCGACCCGGCGGCAACTTCCGTAGACGAGGTCATCATTGCTTATCCAGCATTCCTGGCGATCGGGGCTTACCGGATCGGTCATGAACTGTACAAGCAGGGGTATAAACTGGTGGCAAGACTGATGGGCGAGTATGCGCACAGCAGAACCGGGATCGATATCCATCCGGGCGCCGAGATCGGAAAGCATTTCTTTATCGACCATGGTACTGGAGTAGTTATCGGCGAAACGACGGTGATCGGCGACAACGTAAAGCTTTACCAGCATGTGACTTTAGGCGCGAAGAGCTTTGCGGCAGAGGAGGATGGCACACTGGTCAAAGGCATCAAGCGGCATCCGAATATCGGAAATAATGTTGTGATCTACGCAGGAGCTACGATCCTGGGCGGAGATGTTTATATCGGTGATGACTGTGTGATCGGCGGCAACGTCTGGCTGACGCATTCCGTCCCTGCCGGACAAACGATTTATTATAAAGAGGTCTGAGAATGATTTATTATGTGGACTGCCACGCCGCTCCGGGAGGAGACGGCAGCAGGGAGCATCCGTTTGATAGAATTCAGCTGGCAGCAGAGAGGGCTGCAGCTGGTGATGAGGTAAAAGTCTTACCAGGTATTTATCGGGAAGAAGTCAGTCCGGTCAACGCAGGTACCGCAGATCAGCCGATCTGTTATTCCTCTGTGGAGCCTCGCGGAGCAGTGATCACCGGCGCCGAGATCGTGGATAATTGGGAGCCATATGAAGGTGACGTGTGGAAAACTAAGGTTTCCAATGCCGTCTTCGGAAAGAGAAATCCTTATACACTGCGTGTATTTGGAGACTGGCTGGAGCAGTGTGTTACAGCTCACACCGGCGATGTTTTTCTGAATGGCAAATCTTTATACGAAAGAGACACTTTAGAAGAAGTACTGCACCCGGAGTTTGATGACGCATCCTGGGACCGGGAATTCACAAAACATACCTGGTACACCTGTCAGGATGAGAACAATAATGAAACGATCATTTTTGCAAACTTTCAGGGCAAAGATCCAAATAAAGAATGTGTAGAGATCACCGTGCGGCCGCACTGCTTTTATCCGGAACAGGAGCATGTAAACTATATCACGCTCCGGGGATTTGTCGTAAAGCAGGCTGCAACACAGTGGGCGCCGCCGACTGCCCTGCAGGAAGGTATGGTAGGCCCTCATTGGTCAAAAGGCTGGGTCATCGAAGACTGCGAGATCACAGAGTCCAAGTGTTCCGGTATTTCCCTCGGGAAGTATTATCAGGAAGGGAATGATAACAAGTGGATGCTGGAGAAATGGAAGGACGGCACACAGACACAGCGTGATTGTTCGCTGATCGCGCAGCTGGATGGCTGGAGCAAAGAAACGATTGGCTCTCACATCGTCCGAAACTGCGATATTCATGACTGCGGGCAGGCTGGCATTGTAGGAAATCTGGGCTGCGTCTTTTCTGTCATCGAGAATAATCATATCCACCATATTAATAACAAGAGAAACCTGCTTGGCGCAGAGCTGGGCGGGATCAAATTCCATGCAGCAATCGACGTGATCATCCGGAACAATCAGTTTCATGACTGTGTCCGGGGAGTCTGGCTGGACTGGCAGTGTCAGGGAACACGTGTATCCTCCAACTACTTTTATAACAACTGCATGCCAAAAGCTTATCTCTTAAAGAA
>JAEEGJ010023578.1_pt1 | contig 12896 bp, 10 predicted proteins | sample 8958761 | NCBI WGS metagenome assembly JAEEGJ01 (sample SAMN16246546, study PRJNA631951) | gut metagenome | biome: gut microbiome; feature: rumen; material: RS-attached | host: Bos | place: Iran: Karaj | collected 2018-10
GTAGCATTCGAAGGCGGCAAGGGCGAGAACTACGATCTTGAGCTTGGTTCAGGTTCATTCATCCCTGGTTTCGAAGATCAGCTTATCGGTCACAAGGCTGGTGAGGATGTTGAGGTTGAGGTTACATTCCCAGAGAATTATCAGGCAGAGGATCTTGCAGGCAAGGCTGCTACATTCAAGTGCCACATCCACGAGGTTAAGGGCAAGGATATTCCAAAGCTTGATGACGAGTATGTTGCAGATACAACAGAGTTCGAAACAGTAGAAGAGTACAAGGCTTCTGTTAAGGAACGTCTTGAGAACAATAAAAAGGCTGAAGGACGTCGTGCGCAGGAAGACGAAGCAATCGCAAAGGTTGTTGAGGCTTCTAAGATGGAAATCCCAGATGCAATGGTTGATTATCAAGTAGAAAATATGATTAACGATTTTGCTAACAACATGGCACAGCAGGGGCTTTCACTTCAGCAGTACATGCAGTTTACTGGCATGACAATGGAAGCATTCCGTGAGCAGGTTCGTCCAGACGCACTTGCACGTACACAGTCTTCACTTGTACTTGAAGAAATCGTTAAGGTTGAAAAGATTGAAGCTTCAGATGCTGATATCGAAGCTAAGCTCGAGGAAATGTCAAAGCAGTACGGCATGGAGCTTGATCAAATCAAGAATCTTGTTGGCGACAATGAAAAGGAATCTATGAAGAAGGATATCGCTATCGAAAAGGCTATCCAGCTTATCATGGACAATGCAAAGGAAGCTGCTAGAAAGACTACAAAGAAGGCAGCTGACGATGCTGACGCAAAAGCAGAAAAGAAGACAACAGCTAAGAAAACTACAGCTAAAAAGACTACTACAAAGAAAGCTGCTGATTCTGAAGAAAAGCCAGCAAAGAAAACTACTGCTAAAAAGACAACAAAGAAAGCTGATGCAGAATAATATTTGTTTGAATAGCTATTATTATTAATCTTGTGGTAATCATAAGTATTAATGGTTAAATAATTATTAACTTTTTGTAAAATTAAGGACAGCGGTCCACAAAACACGTATAATAAAATAAATTAACAAGAAAGCCTGGGCGATTCGCTCGGGCTTTATTAAAACACATTAGGAGGACTAAAATGGCAACAATTCCTTACGTCATCGAACAGAACTCTCGAGGCGAGCGTTCATATGATATCTACTCAAGACTTTTAAAGGATCGTATCGTATTTCTTGGTGAAGAGGTCAACGAGACAACAGCATCTCTTACAGTAGCACAGCTTCTTTTCCTCGAATCAGAAGATCCAAGTAAGGACATTCATCTTTACATCAACAGCCCAGGCGGTAGTGTTACTGCTGGTATGGCTATCTACGATACAATGCAGTACATCAAGTGTGATGTTTCTACAATCTGCGTTGGTATGGCAGCATCAATGGGAGCATTCCTTCTTGCAGGTGGTCAGAAGGGCAAGCGTTTCGCACTTCCAAATTCAGAGGTCATGATTCATCAGCCACTTGGCGGAGCAAAGGGTCAGGCTACCGAAATCGAAATAGCTGCTAAGAACATCTTAAAGACTAGAGAAAAGTTAAACCGTATGTTGGCAGAAAACACTGGCAAGCCTTATGAGCAGGTATGTTTAGATACAGAGCGTGACCACTGGTTAGATGCTCAAGAAGCTCTTGATTATGGTCTCATCGACGAGATCATTACAAAAAAGGCAAAATAGCCGATATATAAATTGACGTTTAAAGTTTTCAATTATTGAATGAGGTAATTATGGCAAGAAACGATGATAGAATCCGCTGCTCTTTCTGCGGAAAGACACAAAACCAGGTTCGTAAACTTATAGCTGGACCAAACGGAGCGTTTATATGTGACGAGTGCGTAGACATTTGTCAGGAGATCATTCTCGAAGAGCTTGAGGACTTTGCTCCTGCTACTGATGCAGATTCAATCGAGATTAATCTTCAAAAGCCAGAGGACATGAAGTCTTTCCTCGACCAGTATGTTATTGGTCAGGATGAGGCCAAAAAGGTCCTTTCGGTTGCTGTCTACAATCACTACAAGCGTATCATGGCAAATCCAGAGGATATCGATGTAGAACTCCAAAAGAGTAACGTTCTTATGCTTGGACCAACTGGTTCTGGTAAGACACTTTTGGCGCAGACATTGGCTAGAGTTTTGGGTGTTCCTTTTGCTATTGCAGATGCAACAACTCTTACTGAGGCTGGTTACGTTGGTGAAGATGTAGAAAACATTCTTCTCAAGCTTATTCAGGCAGCTGATTTTGATATCAAAAAGGCAGAAATAGGTATTGTTTATATTGATGAGATAGATAAGATTACCAAGAAATCCGAGAACGTATCAATCACTAGAGATGTATCTGGTGAGGGCGTGCAGCAGGCACTTCTCAAGATTATCGAGGGTACAGTTGCAAACGTTCCACCACAGGGCGGACGTAAGCATCCACAGCAAGAGACAATCGCAATCGACACCAAAAATATCTTATTCATTTGCGGTGGTGCTTTCGAAGGTCTCGAAAAGATTATCTCACAGCGGACAGATAGTTCGGCTATCGGTTTTGGCGCTGATGTCAAAGATAAAAATAACAGAAAGGTTGATGAGCTTTTACAGCAGGCACTTCCACAGGACTTCATCAAGTATGGCTTGATTCCTGAATTTATCGGTCGCGTGCCAATCAATGTTTCTCTTAACGAGCTTACAGAGGACGACATGATTCGTATTCTTCGTGAGCCAAAGAATTCTCTTACCAAGCAGTATCAGGCATTATTCAAGATGGATGGCGTTAAGCTTGAATTCGAGGAGGATGCACTTAGAGAAATCGCCAAGAAATCTATCGAAAGAAAGACAGGTGCCCGTGGTCTTCGCGCTATCGTAGAAAGCGTAATGATGGACAACATGTACCATGTTCCTTCTGACGAGTCGATTACAGAAATTACAGTTACTAAGGAAATGGTTGATAACAACTTGCTTCTCGTTGAGAAAAATGATGAAGAGACAGGTGTTGTATCAATCGACGACAAAAAGGAAAAGAGTGCATAATGGTCATAAGATCATGTAATCTTGAAACAGTGTGCGGGCCTACATCTACACTTCCTAAAAACGACCTTCCTGAGGTTGCGTTTGCAGGCAAGTCCAATGTAGGCAAGTCATCACTCATAAACGCAGTCATGAATCGTAAATCATTGGCTAGAGTATCAGCTCAGCCAGGAAAGACACAGACGATAAATTTCTACAATATCAACGATGAAATTTATGTTGTGGACCTTCCTGGCTACGGCTTTGCAAAGGCCTCTGAAAAAGAACGCGAAAAGTGGGGTAAGATGATAGAAACCTATCTCAACACCTCCGATATGATTCGTGCAGTATTCTTGCTTGTAGACATACGCCATGCTCCATCAGCCAACGACAAGCAGATGTTTGAATGGATGGACTATGTTGGCTACGACCCAATCGTCATCGCCACCAAGGCGGACAAAATCAAGCGAAGCCAGCTGGACAAGCACATCAAAATCTTGCGTGAGAGCTTGGGGGCTAGCAAGGATACCATCATCGTTCCTTTTTCTTCCCAGACCAAGCAGGGGCTTGATACGATTCAAGATTTCCTAGATCAAGTTATAGAAAACGAAGCCAGTCTCTTAGATGTAGACGACCTAGATTAATTATGAAAAAAAACAAAATATTATTCGTGCTGCTCATGCTCATTTCAATTACTGTGGTGAGCGCCTGCGGCACTTATTTTTATGTAAAACAAAATACAAAAGAAGCTCCCTCCAAAGAGCTTCTTGTAATGACAAGCTGTAATCCCACCTATCTTGCTACACTAAACGTGGCTAAGGATGCAGATGGCGTCATGGTTCAAAACCTATCTCAGCCTTCTACGGGATGCCTTCACGATTACACACTCACCACCGAGGATATGAAGAATTTGTCCAAGGCTGATGTGCTTGTAATCAACGGTGCTGGCATGGAAGGATATTTGGAGGATGTGGTAAAAGCGTATCCAAAGCTTCCTATTATAGATTCATCGGAAGGACTCGATGTAGAAAACAGCCATGTTTGGATGTCCGAAGATTTATATCAGGCTCAGGTTAAAAACATTGCGGCTGGTTTATCTAAAATAGATTCTGGAAATGCAGCAACTTATCAGGAATCTGCTGAAAGATATTGCAATATCGTAGCAGGTCGAGTGGATAAGCAAGGGCTCGATGAAGACTTGGCAGGAGCCAACGTGGCAATCCTTCACGAAGCCTTTGAGTACACCGCTGATTCCTTAGGCGCCAATGTTGTGGCTGACATGGATTTGGACGAAGAGCGCCAGGTCAGCGCAGGTGAAGTGCGAGATTTCATCGCCACTGTCCAAGACGAAAATGTCAAGGTGGTTTTCGCCGAGTATGACTACGGCAATGCTATGGGCAAGCTCATAACCGAGCAGACCGATGCCAAGGTGGTTTACTTGGAGACATTGGTTCACGGCGACTATAGCGATATGGATTACATATCTATATTAAATAAGAATTATGCGAATATAAAAAATGTATTATAACCCCTCATCAGTCACCTTCGGTGACAGCTTCCCCCCAAGGGGAAGCCATATTTGTGCCTTCCCCCTGGGCTACGAGACTGAATCTTATTTATCATTCCAAGGGGAAGCCATATTTGTGCCTTCCCCCTGGGGGGAAGGTGGCGCCGTAGGCGCCGGATGAGGGGATTTATGAGGGAAAATATGAAAAAAATAATCCCATGTGGTTTCCACTGTATTAAATTCATAGACTTAGGCGTAGCCTTCGGCGACCAGCGCGTCCTAGAAGGAATCAATCTGCATGTGCACTGCGGTCAGATGACTGCAATTGTAGGAAGAAATGGTGCAGGCAAATCCACCTTGGTGCGAGCTATCCTTGGCGAGGTTCCTTACACTGGGGAAATCCAGTTTAAGAACAAGATGAATCTGAACATGCAGGGTGGACTCAAGATAGGCTATGTTCCACAAGCTATTAATATTGATAGAAATACACCTCTTTCAGTGTACGATTTGTTCCAGTCTTTTACAGGCAAGCTGCCTATATTGTTCAAAAGCAAGAAAGAGTACGAGCATGTGAAGGAGGCTTTAGATGAGTTTGATGTGGCAGAGCTTATTGATAAGCCTGTTGGCACATTGTCAGGGGGACAGCTTCAGCGAGTTCTTCTTGCTATGGCAGTCCACGATACGCCAAACCTTCTATTATTAGACGAGCCTGTATCTGGAGTGGACAAAAACGGAATGGATGCCTTCTATGAAAAGATGGCTTATCTGAAAGAATCACACGATTTGGCAATCATTCTTGTGAGTCACGATTTGGATTATGTTTATAAGTACGCCGATAACGTAATTTTAATAGATAAAACTGTCACAGCCGCAGGCCGACCAAAGCTTGTGTACGAGACTGAGGCTTTCAAAAGTGTCTTTGGCAAAGGGGCAGTGGTAGATTCGGAGGTGAAGAGCAATGATTAAAGAAATGTTCAGTTACACCTTCATGATCCGCGCAACAATAGCCATTTTATTGATATCACCATTGTTTGGCATGGTTGGCACAATGATTGTTCAAAAGAGGATGGCGTATTTCAGTGATGCTTTGGGGCATTCGGCTCTAACAGGCATTGCTGCTGGAGTGATTGTTGGAATCGGAAATACCACAATATCCATGATTATATTTGGAGTTTGCTTTGCATTGCTTCTTAATTATATTTCAAGGAAGGGGCTTAGCTCATCAGACACGCTGATTTCTGTGTTTGCTAGCTGCGCTACAGCTCTTGGTCTTGCTATTTTGTCTCGGGGCGGAAGCTTTAGCAATTATTCAGCAATTTTGGTGGGCGATATTTTATCTATTACACCTGCAGAGATTATCCAGTTGATTGTTTTGTTTGCTGTGATTTTAGTTTTCTGGTGCGTGAGCATCAATAGATTGACAGCTATTAGCATCCATGCCACTTTGGCAAAGAGTCGTAGTATTTCCGTGAGAGTGATGGAGGACGCATTCGCTGTGCTCATTGCACTTTTGGTTATGCTCTCAATTAAGTGGGTGGGAATACTTCTTATTAATGCGCTGTTAATCTTACCAGCGGCAAGCAGCAGAAATATTTCAGAGAACTTTAGAGAGTATACATACTTTTCCATTATATTTAGCATTTTCTCAGGTGTGCTGGGGCTATTCGTATCTTACTTTACTGATATGGCAACAGGGCCTATGATAGTGATTGTGGCATCGGTGATATATTTTGCTACTTATTTATATGGAAAGGATAGATGATATTACATCAGAAGAGTTAGATGTAATTGAAGCTATTGAAGTAGAGTAATATATAAAGCAGCACCTTTGGATTATCAAAAGTGCTGCTTTTAAAATGGATTATTTTTGTAGTATAAGTTGTAATGTTATTGGTGATTAGTGGTGATGATGACCATGGTTATTTCTGTGGTGGTGATGATCGTCGCTAGTATGATCGTTGTCATCTTGAGTGTCTTCAGTGACATCATCTTTTTGAGATTCATCTACGTTCTGCTCTGATTCAGGCTGCGAGTTGTTGGTTTCCTCGATGACTTCAGGAGTTTCTTCAACTTGCCCAGAAGTATCTACCTCATTATTTTCTTTTGAATAGTCTTTATCTACGCCTGTGTCAGTGAATTTGTGATCTTTGGTATCTTTAATTAACTGCTTTGTTGCTGTAATTGCATCATTATCTGTTACATCAGATGTAAATTCTTTGTATTCGCTTTCGTTTAGAAGCAACCAATTGTCAATCTGCTTAGTATCATTATCAATTATTACGAGACCAATGTTGGCAAATTCTTTACCAGTAGACGTAATAGGCAAACCTTCTGGTCGGCCGTTTTTATCTCTTGCAGTACTCTTAGCGCTGCCATTCCATGATGTCATTACGTCATGAGAATTCGCATCTAACATAAGGTCGATGCCGCCGCCCTTGACACCATTATATACCTCGTAACTTCTATCTCCAGCTGCCTCTCGTTTATCACTCTGCTCTATTCCTAGATGAGCAAGGCAAATAACTAGATCAGCACCCTGAGTCTTTAAACTAGAGACCTGATTAGCTGCGCATTCATATAATTTCTCATGTTCGTCAAGGAAGTTTAATCCGTTTGTAAGACCACTACTTTTATGACCTGATTCTTCTGTTTCACATGTATCTAAACCAAAGAAACCTATATTGACTAGATTGTTACCGTTATCATCTTTGGCAGTATACAAAGTGTTAGGAGCCATAAGAGTTTTACTTGGATCATCTTCATAAACTATATTAGCACTAATTGTTTTGAAGTTTGCGTGTTCTGGAGAGAACTTTTCCTGTATTTCATCGGTTCGGTCAGGTGAATATTTGTTGTCTTTAGATCCATAGTTCGCAAAATCAAATTCATGATTACCTAAAGCGACCACATCGTATCCAGCTGCATTCATTATTTGAATAGCAGATCTACCTTCGCTTTCTTCTACATATTCTGTTCCTGTTTTTGTCTCGCTAAAGTCGCCGCAATCAACAGTAACAACTGCGTCCGCATTTAGTGTTTTGAGCTTTTGCTCAATGGCCGGAACATATTTAAAGCCTTCAATATTTCCATGCGAATCATTTGTATAAATGATAACCGTTTTGTTTTCAAGTGATTCAGGGATTAATTTTAAATTACTATTATCATCGGAATTCTTCTTATTTCTATCAGAGTCTTTGCCTTTATTTGAATATTTGTCGTTGTGACTACTGTGCCCATGTGCAGCGAGAACATTATTTGGAATATCTGCTGTTACATTTGATGCAAGCATAAACGACGCTAGCATTAATGACGGAATAACTCTAGTGACAATTTTGTTTTTCATAAAAAAATCTTTCCTCCTTGTTGCGTTATCTTTTGTTGCTGATTAAAGTATGTCAATACATTATCTAAGATGTTCGTCGAGTTGTAAGGGACTCGACCAAGAGGTGTAAGGGAACTCTTGTATCAGGAAATCCTTCGACAACTGTATCAACATAATAATACATCTATAGTTATAACAGACTAACTGTAGCGAAGTCAAATAAATTTCCATATTCAGAATAGTGTCTAAATGTCAGACTTTTGTAACAAATTTATAATATTTGCTTTAAATACTACGTATAGGAGATTACAATAAGGATTCAATTATGATAGATTATGATAAAATATGCGAATTATGATAGATTATGATAAAACATGCACTTTTGGACAAATTATGATAAAATACCCATAACAAGCGATGATTTGTTTTATTTGGAGGATGACAATGAAAAAGAACAATCCATTCACACTTACTTTTGGAAAGCAACCTATAGAATATATTTCTAGATATGAAAATACTGATACTATTATCTCTACCTTCGAATCGGACAATCCTATTAGCCAAGCATATTTAATAGAAGGTGTTAGGGGGAGTGGTAAGACTGTACTGATGACGGCTATTGCAAACGCTTTTGCAGAGAAGGAAGATTGGATAGTGGTTGATTTGAATTCTACTCAAGAATTGGTAGATGAATTTGCTATACGCTTGAATGATAAATGTGCTAAAACGCCTGATCCAATTAAGTCAGGATTCAATGTATCGGTTGCAGGCTTTGGAGTTGGGTTAAATGCTAGCGGACAGATGCAGGATAGTGTTAGTGTGTTAGATAAATTATTATCTTCTATAAAAAAGAAGGGCAAGAAAGTTCTTATTACTATCGACGAGGCTATGCCAAGCGAAAACATGAGACACTTTGCAAGTCAGTTCCAGATATTTATTAGAAAGGATTATCCCATCTATTTAATAATGACTGGATTATATGAAAACATCTATGCCATACAGAACGATCCTGCGCTTACGTTTCTTCTTAGGACTCCAAAGATAAAAATGGAGCCCCTTAGTATTTCGCAGATTACCAAACAGTACAAGGCTATCTTCAATATCGATATTGATGATGCACATCAGATGGCTTTGATTACAAAAGGATATGCCTTTGCATTCCAGGCGCTAGGTATGCTTTATTATGAATATAATGATAGACTTGCGTTGGACGAGATATTATCTAAGTTGGATGATTTGTTGGATGACTTTGTATATAAGAAGATTTGGGAAAGCTTATCTGATAAGGATAGGCAGTTAGTAAGAGCAGTGGGAAGCAGACAAGCGAGTGTTTCAGACATAACTACGCAGATGAGTATTTCTCAGACAAGTTTTCCTAGATACAAAGAGCGCCTTATTAAAAAAGGAATACTTCATGTGCCTAGCAGAGGCTTGGTTGAGTTGTCTTTGCCTAGGTTTGCAGAGGTTATTCGGTTTTATCCTTAATAAATACATAAAAGATTGTATTTGAAGACTACAAAGGTGTATCTGTAACAAGAAATCTAAATTCACCAGTAGATAATGATTGGTATCGCTTTGTTGTTGAGGATAAACCTGAATTTTATAAGACACGATTTACTATTAATACATCTTCTTCTAATGGATGTAGAGTTGAACTATATAAGAATGTGCTTGAAAATACGCAGTATTGTGGTTTGATAAATATGGCGGAGGGTACTGGGGGAGATTTGCCATTAACACCGGGTGTATATTATTTGAGGGTAATTAGTACAAGTTCTTTATCGAATTTTAATATTTCAAATATAGGAACGTACAAGTTATCTATTGAGCCAGTGGGGAAAATCGACGAAGTGGAAATTACTGATATAAAAGGATATAATCGGACATATATTGAGAACGCCTATCCTCAAGGCAATCATGTTCGAATAGATGAAGATCGTCCTACGTATATGGGGGTAGAAGGTTGTGCATATTATATAGACAATAATGGTGTTAGGCATCCTTCACCTAATGCGCGCGTTACGGGAATAGTTATTAACAATGAATGGTTAAATATGTATAGAGATGATATGGCTTATACAAATGGAAATAGCGTGGCAAATAATAGTGGTTTTTTCAAAATGACAATTCCAGTATTATCAGGTGTGGGGGCTAATAGTTATGTTATTAATGGAAGGGTTCATCGGTATGATGTTATGACTGTAGTTGTGTATTCAGGATATTCTATGGATGTGAAGGATAGCGAAGATTTTTATCTATTGAAAAACAGTTTTAAAAACTAATTAACAAATATATTTGGGGGGCTGGATAAATATGAATATTAACAATATAAATATAGGGTGTGAAAAATCGCAGATTAATAAAATTTTTGGTGAAACCAAGATAGTCAAAGATAAAATTATTAGAGATAATAATGAGAAAAATGATGATATATTAGATGTGTCTCTTGAAGGAATACGTCGTCAAGAAATGTTGTCTAAGGAAGAATACAAGTATAGTGGAGTGACGAGCACGCGTGAGGTGTGGGAAGATAAAATATTTACCGAGAAGTATAGACATAGCCTATATAAACCTTCAGGATCTACGGATATAAGTGAAATGTTTAGATTAGATAGACCAGATGAATATGCCCTATATGATAATTATATGACTAGATTTATGCAAGTGACAGTTTCAGAGGGGTTGGATGCTGCTATAGAACAAGTTTATAACTATGATTTGGCGAATCTCGAAAAAAAATGGATGGATGAGAAGTTATTTCAAAACCCAAATTATTTTATCAATCCTTCATCATCTCGAGGCGCTGTTTTGGATACATTGGACTTGGCTTTTTCGGATAAGGATCATAATGTTAGTTTTGATATTTTCAGTGAGCTGAGTGAAAATATAGAAGATATTTGGAAATATTCTTCAAAATTTAGTATCCAGCTTACAGAGAGGATGTTTGAAAATTTGGTTTCTCCTGATAAAGATACGCAAAGGAGTATGATTGATCTTCTGATGAATAAGGTCAATGAGCTTAAAGAAGCTGAAGTAAATTATCATGGTTCCAAGGCGGGGGTTAGATTTGGAATCAGAATAATAGATATGGATAATATTGAATATTATGCAAGATATGGCTACGGAAAGCAAAGAGTGTACGATATTAAAGGAAATTCTGTTAAGGAGTTGCTAGATTTTCTTAACGATTGATAAGCTGCAATTGTGGTAAAAATATGCAAATTGTGACAGATTATGATAAAAATTAAGTATATTTAGTGAAAAACCGTACAAATGAAAAATACGTGCTATAATAGGTGCTACACAAAGGAGAAAGCCTTAAATGTAGCACCTTTTTTATAACTTTTAAATGAATTGAAAATTTTCTTAAAAAAGGGGTTAAGTTTTTAAAGCTTCATCCGATATACAATTTGTAGGGCACAAAAGAAGATTCAAATCCCAGCTTAGAGTGAAATAAATTTTTTAAAAAAGTTTCTAAAAAGGGGTTAAGAAATTTTCGAACCGTCCGATATAGTATTTAGATAAATGAAACGGAATTTGTTTATCTCGAAAGTTACATCACAATCACATATCTTATTCGATACAGGACACGGATGTTAAGGATCGAAATAATCAATAGTAGTTTCCATTTATCAATTGTTTTCGCAATTGAATTTTTTCATGCAGAGAACTAAAACTAAATATTAAACGCCAGAGTGTTGGCAACATTACCAGGATAGCTAAACAGTATGTCGCGCGAGTACTGTTGGTTATAAAAAGAACAAATTAATTAAAAGGTTTATGTGCATAGCACATCTTCTTCAAAAGGATTTGAGGAAGTATCTACAAGGAGGTAGAAATTATGGTAGTACAACACAATATGCAAGCATCAAATGCTTCAAGAATGCTCAACATCACAACAGGAAATCAGGCAAAGTCAACTGAGAAACTTTCATCAGGTTACAAGATTAACCGTGCAGCAGATGACGCAGCTGGTCTTTCAATTTCAGAGAAGATGCGTAAGCAGATTAGAGGACTTGATCAGGCTTCTACAAACGCACAGGATGGTGTGTCTGCAGTACAGACAGCTGAAGGTGCTTTAACAGAAGTTCACTCAATGCTTCAGAGAATGAATGAACTTGCAGTTCAGGCTTCAAACGGAACAAACAGTGAATCTGATCGTTCATCTATCCAGGATGAAATTAACCAGTTAACAACTGAAATCGATCGTGTTGCTGAGACAACAAAGTTCAACGAGACATATCTTCTTAAGGGCGCTAATGGTAAGAAAGATGTTTACCTTAAGGCTCATGATGCAGGTCTCGATGGAACACTTACACAGAACACAGCTAAGGCTACATTCTCTACAAATGCATTAGCAATGGGTGACAAGGTTACTATCGGTGGTACACAGTACACAATTGGTGTTGCTGGTACAAGCTTAGATGATCAATTATCTAAGGCTAGATCAGTAATTGGTGCTGAAACTCTTACAGAAGGTAACGTTATCACAATTGATGGCAAGTCTTACACAATCGCTGCTACAGAAGATGTTCAGCAGGCTAAGATTACAGCTGGTGGCATTGGTAAATTTGCAAGCGCTGGTTCTACAATCGAGTACAACGGTAAATCAGCTACATTATTCTCTACAACAGATGGTACTTCACCATCTAATGGCGTTGATACAAAGAAGGCTACACTTATCACAGCAGATAAGGCTTATGCTATGATGGCTACAGAGCTTCAGGCAGCTTCTTCAATCGGTGCTGATTCTACAGTTGGTACAATTACAAAGAAGTTGAACAACGCAGCTTATGCTGATACTAATGCTAACAACAAACTTGCATCTGATCTTGGTGGAAATGACAGACAGAAGATCACATTCTCATTTGACAAGGTTACAACAAAGGTTCAGAATGAACTTTCATTTAACCTTCATGTTGGTTCTGACGCTGATATGACAAACAAGATCGGTGTTACAATTGAGAACATGGATTCTGCATCACTTGGTATCAAGGGACTTAACGTTTCTGATGCAACAGGTAAGGCAGCTACATACGCTATCGATGCAA
>JAEEGJ010023579.1_pt1 | contig 12896 bp, 7 predicted proteins | sample 8958761 | NCBI WGS metagenome assembly JAEEGJ01 (sample SAMN16246546, study PRJNA631951) | gut metagenome | biome: gut microbiome; feature: rumen; material: RS-attached | host: Bos | place: Iran: Karaj | collected 2018-10
GTTGAAGAGGGCCTTCATGTCGACCTTTCCGAGGTTGTCCCAACGGACGAGGTCGGGGAAGCGGCAGCCTTCCCACCACATCTCGTACTGCTTCTCTTCCATCACGTCCTGGAAGGTGAGCTTGCTGCTGATCTTGCCGGATCCGGAACGCTCCTGGACCTGGTTGAGGGCGGCAAGACCCTTGGCCTCGTCACCGGAATCGATGCAGGCCTCGGCGTAGAGGAGGAGAGCCTCGGCGTAGCGGGCCACCTGGAAGTTGGACTGGTTGGAGGCGCCGCCGGCAACAGCCTGGACGTTATCCCTGGGATACTCCTTGCCACCGGTGAGGATCCTCGACGGCTTGGCATAGGACATCATCTTCCACTCGAAGTAAGGGCCGTGGCTGTACACGCCGGTCACGTCGGAGATACCGCGCTTGGGGTCGGCCTTCTTCTCCTCGAGGGAGGCGTCGTTCAGGTCGGAGTTCCACTCCATGTCGTAGAGCCACTCGTCCTCGGTGATGAAGCAGGCCTTGCGGCGAGGCGAGTCGCCGTCATGCTCCAGGAACTTCTTGGCGAAGTCCTCCTGGATGGCGCCGCCGTTCCATCCTGCGCAAGGGGTGCAGAGAGGTACGGAAGCGAGGTGGTCGGTACGCCAGCAGAGGACGTCATTGACCATCCAGCGGCCGCGCTGTGTATTTCCCGAGAGGTTGGGGTCGTAGATGTAGTTGGGGGCGAAGATCTTCTCGCAGTTGCCGTCGCCGGCGATGTGGAAGATGGTCCAGTACTCCTCGGTGGGGGTGAGCTTGTAGTTGCCGGAGGCGATGAGGTCGCCGAGGTACTTGCGGGCGGTGGCCATGTCATTGTCGAACACGGCGGCCTTGCCGGCGGTGAACTGGGCGAATCCGACGGTCATGATGGCAGTGCCGTTCTTGTCGTTGGGTCCGTTGCGCTTGGGCAGGGAGCCGGAGGCGATGGCCTTCTCGCACTCGGAGATGACCCACTTGAAGATGGCGGACTGGCTTTCGGCCTGGATCGGGAGCTCATCGGGCTCAAGCAGACGGTCGATGATGGCGGGACGGTTCCAGATGATGGCCATCATCATATGGACGTATGCGCGCATGACGCGGGCCTGGGCAACGCACTGCTTGGTGTAGGTGCTCTCCCACTTGGGGGCGTCTCCGTTGCGGTTCTCGGTCGTGAAGTTGGAGATCACGAGGTTGCAGGCGTAGATACAGGAGACATAGCGGTCGTAGCAGGTCCTGAGGACGTCCATGGTCTCGTCGTACCTGAACTCGCAGAACCAGCGGAAAGGCTCGTGGTCGTCGATGTTGCCGCCGGCCGCGAGGATGTCGTCCGAAGAGTAGTTGAGCAGCATCAGCTCGGGGTTGTTGATACCGTTGGCGGATGCAATGCTGATGAAGCTCGCGTAGATGTTGTTGAGCGCCGCTTCGGCATCAGCATCGGAGGAATAGAAGTCCAGGGTGCTGACGGTACCCTTCTGGGGGATCTCAAGCTTCGACTCGCAGGAGACTGCGATGAGCGAGAACACTAAAAGTATAGGGAGTATGATCTTTTTCATTGCATGAATCATGATTAGAACGTGATATTGACACCAAGGAGAATCTTCTGCATCGTAGGATACGAACCGAAGTCGAGGCCTGCACCGGTGGAGTTGTTCATGGAAGCGGTCTCAGGATCGAGTCCCGGATACTTGGAGAAGGTGAAGTAGTCGTCGAGCGACACGAAGCAGCGGAGGTTGCTGATGGCGACCTTCTTGGTAAGCCTGCTCGGGAAGGTGTAACCGAACTGCATCTGCTTGATGCGGAAGTAGTCGCCCTTGAACATGTTGGCGGTCGAAGACCAGAAAGGATAGTAACCGACGGTCTCGGACGGCTTCGGATACTTGCCGCTCTCGTAGGCCTCGAGGTAGTACTTCAGGTTGTTCTTGAAGCCGGTACGGTGGAAGATAGGCATGAGGACGTTGCCCGCCACGCCGGAGCCGTACAGGGCGAAGTCGAAGCCCTTGTAGTCGATATTGATGTTCAGACCGAAGGTGTACTTCGGGGTGGTCTGGCCGAGATAGACCATATCGGCGGAGCTGATCTCACCGTCACCGTTGTTGTCCTTGAGGATGGGCTTGCCGTCGGAGGCGATGCCCTCATACTCGTATCCATTAAGATACCAGATCGGGTAACCCACGTCGAACACGGTTTCGATAGGATAGTTGGAGGAGCTGGCGTCGGTCCTGCGGGAAGGAGTGGAACCCTCGGCGAGCGAGAGGACCTCGTTGTGCAGGGTCGAGAAGTTCGCGCTGATGCTGTAGTTGAGGTCGCCGATGTGGTCCCTCCAGCCGAGGTCGAACTCCCAACCGGTGTTGAGGACGTTACCGCCGTTGGTGGTCACGGACGAGAAACCGAGCTCGGACGGGATGGTCACGCTGAAGAGGAGGTCCTTCGTCTGCTTGTTGAAGTAGTCGGCGGTGAAGGTCAGGCGGTTGTTGAACAGGCGGGCGTCGACACCGAAGTCGAGCTGCTCGGAGGTCTCCCATCTGAGGTTCGGGTTCGGGAGCTTGCTCGGAGCGGAACCGTAGGAAGTACCGACCTTCTCGACATCATACTGGTAGGAGCTGTTGCCGATATTGATGGTGGCGGCGTAAGGATAGCCGGAGAGCACGGAGATGTTACCGTTGCGGCCCCACGATGCGCGCAGCTTCAGGAAGTTGAACACCTTGGTGTTGACGTTGTCCTTGAAGAACTGCTCGTTGCTGATGGTCCAGTATGCGGAGACTGACGGGAAGTAGCCCCAGCGGTTGCTGGCGGGGAGCTTCGAGGAGTCGAACGCGTCGGCGCGGAAGTTGGCCTGGATCTGATAGCGGTTGTCGTAGTTCCAGATGAGACGGCCGAAGTATGCGAGGGAAGCGCTCTTGCCGGGAGAGTTGCTGATGCTCTTAGGAGCGCCGCCAAGCACATAGGAGAGATAGCGGAAGTTGGGCTCGTATGCCGAGAGGATGTCCTCGCCGCTGGAGCTGGCGTTCACGTTGTCGCTGTTGGTCTCGCGGTAGGACATACCGGCCATGACCGTGAAGTTGTTCTTTCCGATGTTGAAGAGGTAGTTGGCGAAGTTCTCCCACTGGTAGTACCAGCCGGTGGAGGCGTTGGCGGAGATGGAGTAGGTCTTCTGCGAACCGCGGTCACCGATCCAGTAAGGCGAGCTGTAGCTGTGGCTGACGCCGAAGTTGAGGCGGTAGCCGAGACGGGAAGTGATCGTCAGGCCCTTGAGGGGCTTGAGGTTGGCGAAGAAGGTACCGTTGATGTTGAAGCCGCCGTTGTCATTGTCGGAGGCGTCGCGCTTTGCGAGGGCGCTACCTTCCATGTCGGAGTACTTGGTGTTGGCGTACCAACCCTTCTCGTCACGGAACAGGCGGTAGTTGATGTCGGAGGTGCCGGCCTCCAGGGCATCGTAGATGGTCCTGAAGGAGAGGGACATCTCGTCGGGGGTGACCCAGTAGACAGGGGTCATCGGGTCCATGAGGAGGAGGGACTCGAACGAGGAGCCGTAGCCGCGCTGGGAAACGCTCTGGGTGGCCCATTTCTCGATGGAGTTGTTGATACCTACCTGCAGCCATCTGAAGAGGTTGTAGTCGGCGTTGACCTGGGCGGTGAGACGCTTGTACACGTCCTTCTTTCCCTTGACGACACCGTCGTCGTACACATAGTTGAGGGAGGTGAAGAAGTGTCCGTTCCTATTACCGCCGGAGAAGCTGATGCCGTGCTGCTGGCTCCAGGTGGGCTCGAAGTACTCGGAGAGCCAGTCGGTATCGATGACGCCGTTCTCGTAGTAAGGGTGCTTGTAGTCGTACATGCCGATACGGGAATCCACCCAGTCGTCGCCGTACTCGTATTTGAGATACTGGGTCAGCTCGTCGCGGTTCATCATCGTACGCCTGTGGAAGTCCTGGAGGGTGGCCTTGCCGTTGTAGGTGACGGTAGCAGTGCCTTCGCTACCGGTCTTGGTGGTCACGAGGACGACACCGTTACCGGCCTGGGCGCCGTAGATGGCTGCGGAGGCGGCGTCCTTGAGGACCTCGATGGACTCGATCATCGAAGGGTCGATGTACTGGATGCTGCTGACCTGCAGACCGTCGACGATGTACAGAGGAGAGAGGCTTCCGCCGTTGGAGGAATATCCACGGACGCGGATGGTAGCGCCTTCACCCGGAGCACCGTTGGTAAGGACGTGGACACCGGAAACCTTGCCCTGGAGGGCGGCGGCGGCATCGACGGTCGAACGGTTCTTGAGGTCTTCGGAGCGAACGGACGCAACGGCGCCGGAGAGGTCGCTCTTGCGCTGGACACCATAACCGATCACGACGGTTTCCTCGAGGAACTCATTGTCCTCTTCAAGGGTGAAATTGATGACGGGACGTCCGGCGACGGAAACTGTCTGGGACGAATAACCGATGCAGGAAACGGTGACGCTGGCCTGTGCAGGAACATTGAGGTTGTAATTTCCGTCAACGTTGGTCACTGTTCCGATGGTGGAGTTGCCCACCACCATGATGGATGCACCCACGATGGGCTCTCCATTCTGATCGACTACCTTTCCTGAGAGAGGCCTGTTCTGGGCGAAAGCTGTAAAGCCCATGAGCAGGATAGACAGGATAACAGCCGATCTTTTTAGGATCGTTTGTTTCATTTGGTTAAAAGGATTAAAAGGTTTTAACGACGCTAATTTAACCTCTTAATCCTTAAACCAATTTCATTTTTCCGTCAAATGCGGTCGAAATCTGTTCTATATATAGGATATGAACAAATTTTTAAATGATTTGACGGATTTTTAAAAGCCGTATGGTATGGTGTTATGCGTTTTTGACAGTATCCGAGCCGATTTTTAGAAGAATCCTGAATACTTTACCCGGATTACCAACCCAGAAACGGAGGGCTTCCGGAGCTTCGTCCCAGTCAACGACGCGGCTGATGAGGGTGTCCGTCGGGCAGGTCCCGCGCTCCATGTAACGGATGACGGCCCTGAAGTCCGAGGGTTCGGCATTGCGTGATCCTCTAATATCCAGCTCCTTCTGGACGAATAGCCTGGTCTCGAAGGTAACGTCTGCCTTGGAGTAGCCGATGCAGACGACACGTCCGGTGAAGGCGACGGAGTCGACGGCGAGCCGGTAGGTCGCCGGGCTGCCGACGGCCTCCACGACTACGTCGGGGCCGTCGCCTCCGGTGACCTCTGCGAGCCTTTCGCTGAAGTCCGGAGCCATTGTGTTCAGACCGTATTTAGCGCCCATCTGTTTGGCTATCATCAGTTTCTCGTCATCGATGTCGGCGGCGATGACCGTAGCGCCCCGGAGTGCGGCACGCACTACGGCGCCGAGGCCCACCATACCGCATCCGATCACCATCACGGTATCGGTATCGATGACCGCGCCGCGGGAAACGGCGTGGAATCCTACGCTCATGGGTTCGACCAGCGCGCTGTCGCGTGTACTGAGAGTTCCCGCGGGGATCACTTTCTCCCAGGGGACAGCCATATATTCACGCATGGCACCGTCGCGCTGGACGCCCAGCGTCTGGTTGCTGCGGCACGCGTTGGGCCGGCCGCGCCGGCAGGAAGGACAGGTTCCGCATGCCGTGTAGGGATTGACCGTAACGGTCATCCCTGCCTGCAGGAAGTCCGGCACGCCGGCTCCCAATGCCTCTATCATCGCGCCGATTTCGTGTCCCGGGATGACCGGGCTCTTTGCCATGGCGTTTGCGCCTCTGTAAGTATTGAGGTCGGATCCGCAGAATCCGACATATTCCATTCTGAGGAGAACTTCTCCCGCTCCCGCCTCGGGAACGGGCAGATCGACTGTGTTTACGCTTCCTGGAGCGCTGATTTGCAGAGCTTTCATTTCCTTAAGAGTTTTTCCATCTGACGCGCATTTGGTCGCCGATGATTTCGTGTACTTCTTCTATAAGCTCCGGATCCGGAGCTTGCTGTGCAACCGCTATGTTGTGTCTTACGTTGTCGGGGTTGGCCGAGCTGAACAGTGTCGTGGCTATCCTTGGATTGGATACGGCGTACCGGATGGCAAGCGCCTCGATGGGGTAGCCCTTTGCAGCGCAGTGGGCAGCGGCGCGCGCGCAGGCTTCGACGAGACTGCGGTCCGCAGGGTGCCAGTCCGGCGCGCCGCGGCTTGACAGCAGCCCCATAGAGAGGGGAGAGGCATTGATAATGCCGATGCCCCGCTCCTCGAACCAGTCGAGATACTCCGTGATCAGGTCGTCGTTGAGACAATAGTGGCAGAAACATAGGATAGATTCGACAGTTCCTGCCGGCACGTGCTCTACCACCCATTGGAGGTTCTCCGGCTGAAGGTCCGTGATGCCCACGTGGCCGACCACTCCCTTTTCCCGCAGTTCAACGAGCGCCGGGAGCGTCTCCTTCGCCACCTGGTGAAGGTCGGCGAACTCGATGTCGTGAACATTGATCAGGTCTATGCGCTCGATATTGAGGCGTTCCATGCTTTCGTAAACGCTCTCCACCGCCCTCTTGGCGGAATAGTCCCAGGTGTTCACCCCGTCCTTGCCGTAGCGTCCGACCTTGGTGGAGAGATAATACTTGTCGCGCGGAATGTCCTTGAGGGCTTTGCCCAATACCGTTTCCGCCTTGTAGTGTCCGTAGTAGGGAGAGACATCGATGAAGTTGATGCCCCCTTCCACGGCTGCGAACACTGCCTCGATGGCTTCCTTCTCCTTGATGGCGTGGAATACGCCTCCAAGGCTCGAAGCACCGAAGGAGAGCGCCGATACGACCATTCCGGTCTTTCCGATCTCCCTGTATTCCATTATTTCACTTCTATCACTGAACCATGTTCGCGGGCGACGACCTCTTTCCAGAGTTCATTGTATCCACCGTACTGCAGACCGTCGGGGGTGCCTTCGTTGTACTCGGAATGCTTGAAACTGCCGTCTTCTTCCTGGGCCTTGATGTTGCCGTCGATGAACTTGACGAGCAAGGTTTCCTCAAGCTTCGCCCAATTGGCGAACTGCTCCTGGGCGGTATCTACGGAATAGCGGGTCAGGGCTTTGCGGATCTTGCGCAGAGCACTTTTCTTTCCGGGTTTGTACTTGGCGAGCAGTTTTTCGTCATTTTCCTTCACCTTGCCGAACATCTGGTCGTTTTCGAAGCTGTCCGCAGCCTCGCGCACGAACGGAGCCATCCTGTCATACATCTTGTAGCAGGCGTTGGCGACGCGGTTGCACATCCAGAACGCCGAGGTGGGGGAGTAGTGCAGCATGTCGCCGTTGCCCACCCTGAAACAGTCTGGCACTTCCGTCGTGTTGACGTAGATAGGAGTGAGATAAGAGGTGGCGGCATCGTCGCAGCCGAACCAGATAAGACTGCCGATCTCGTCGGGGAGCCAGCCCCTGGCCTGGCCGACGAACCAGAAGCCGGTCTGCTGGGTGGCGATGGCGCGCTCGTTGACATAGGTTTTTCCGTCCACGGTAAAGTTCATGGGACGCCAGCGGTAAGGCAGGGCGTTGCCGCCAGCGCCGATATCCTGTGTCATATCCATAGGGGTACCCTCGTAGTGGTCGCGCATGACGTCGGCGACGTCCTTGACGGAGATCTTGCGCGAAGGCTTCACGAACAGCGGCATCTCTCCTTTCAAGTCATAACCCATGGCGTAGTCCAGCCAGTCGGACGCGGGAGCGCTTACCTCGCGTCCATCGGCGTCGAGATAAGTGAAGACACCGTCGCAAAGGATGTTGAATGCGCTCCAGGCGCGGGCGTCGCAGCCTCTCGCTCCGCCGAAATCCAGAGGATTGTAGGCGTCGCGGAAGCTGAAGCCAGCGTCGTCCCCCTCATACCAGCCCTTCGATCGGGCGAACGAGATGACGTCGGGTGCGAAGAGACAGTTCTCGGGGTCGTTCTGCGGGAAGGTAGTGATGCGGGCCTGGTTGGCGTGTGCGCAGATGTATCCGTCAGGTATCCTGCGCGCCACCCACACGATGCCCTTCTCGTCTCCCTTTCCGACGAGGTCCATGACCCAGGCCTCCTGGGTGTCGGCGATCGAGAAGGTCTCTCCTTCGGAAGGATAGCCGTACTCGTTGGCTAGCGCGACTATGGTCTCGATGGCCTCGCGTGCGGTACGCGCCCGCTGCAGGGTTATGTATATGAGCGAGCCGTAGTCCATTATGCCGTCAGGGTTGACCTGCTCCTCGCGTCCTCCCCAAGTGGTTTCTCCTATGATGAGCTGGTGCTCGTTCATGTTGCCGACCGTCTGGTACGTATGTTCCACCTGGGCTATGCTCCCGAGAGGTTTGTAGGTGTCCCACTCGATGATTGGGAGCATCATGCCGGCTTTCCAGTCGGCGGCCTTGTGGAAATACAGCTCTCCGAAAAGGAGATGCGAGTCGGCGGCATAGGATACCATGCAGGAGCCGTCGGTGCTGGCGCCGCGGGAGATGATGACGTTGGTGCAAGCGTCCGCAGCCCCTTGCGGGATCAGGAGAAGGGCGCAGGCCATGGCCAGGAGAGGAAGTCTTCGCATTTTGCAGTTTTTTATTAAATGATTATTTTTGTAATCTGAATCAGTTTTACAAAGCTATAAATTTTTTGTCAGTATGCGTCCATTTGTCCGTTCATTTGTGCTTTGCGCAGCTCTTTTCGCCGGGTTGTCTTCAGGCCTGGCGGCTCAGGAGCAGACCGCTGATGAAAAGAAGGCGGAGAAGGAGTTCAACGAATCCATCGAGAGGGAGCTTGATCGTCTGACGCGTCTGCTCGACCTCGAGGATTGGCAGATCTTCTATGTCGACTCCATCCTGGTTCACGACTATAAGGCCATGCAGGCCGAGCTCACCGACCTCCAGAAGCAGAAGGTCTCCAATACCAACATGTATTACGACGTCCAGTACAAGTGGATGGACAAGATTTATGATGCGTACGGGAAGCTCTTCGACGAGGACCAGTGGGCCAAATATCTCAAGAGCGGTGCCGCGCGCGAGAAGAAGACGCGCGACAAGTTCCGTGAGAAACAGAAAAGATAAACGAATAATATGAGAGAAGAGATTGAGAAACTCCTTGCGGAGATCAATGATCTGAAGTGCAAGACTCAGAAGGAAGTGGAGGAAGCCCGCGTGCGTTTCCTCGGCAAGAAGGGTGAGGTCACGAGACTTTTCGAAGAGTTCCGTGCGATGGACAAGGAGAACAAGAAGTTGTTCGGCAAATCCCTCAACGACCTCAAGAATGCCGTGCAGGGAAAGATCGAGGAGCTGAAGGGTACGGTCGCTGACGACTCCGTCTCCGACGGACCCAAGGCCGACCTTACCATGCCCGGAGATCCCTTCGAGCTCGGTTCGCGTCATCCCGTCTCGATCGTGCGCCAGCAGATCGTCGACATCTTCCGCAAGTTCGGTTACGACGTGGCCGAAGGCCCTGAGATCGAGGACGACTATCACGTGTTCGAGGCCCTGAATTTCCCGCAGAACCATCCCGCGCGTGATATGCAGGACACCTTCTTCATTTCCGCAGGACATCCCAATCCTCTCCTGCTCCGCACGCACACTTCTTCAGTGCAGGTGCGCGCCATGGAGAGCATGAAGCTCCCGATCCGCGTCATCTGCCCCGGCCGCGTGTTCCGCAACGAAGCCATCAGCGCCCGCGCGCACTGCATATTCCATCAGGTAGAGGGCCTCTACATCGACGAGGGCGTGACTTTCGCCGACCTCAAGCAGGCCATCCTCCTGTTCGCCCGTGAGATGTTCGGTCCCGAGACCGAGATCCGCATGCGTCCGTCGTACTTCCCGTTCACCGAGCCTTCCGCCGAGGTGGACGTCAGCTGCAACATCTGCCATGGCAAGGGCTGCAACATCTGCAAGGGTACCGGCTGGCTAGAGATCCTCGGCTGCGGCATGGTGGACCCCAACGTCCTCGAGGCCAGCGGCATCGACTCCAAGAAATACACCGGCTTCGCCTTCGGAATGGGTCTCGAGCGTATCGCCATGCTCAAGTGGCGCGTCAATGACCTGCGCCACTATTTCGAGAACGACATGCGTTTCCTCAAGGAGTTCGACACTGCGGTCGAAGTCTAACGCCGGCCCCTCTCCTTAACATTTTTTCCTGAAAAAATTTGGAGAATACAAAAAACTTCGTACCTTTGTCATCCCAATCGGGAACAACGCGGAAATAGCTCAGTTGGTAGAGCGCAACCTTGCCAAGGTTGAGGTCGCGGGTCCGAGCCCCGTTTTCCGCTCTGAAAGGCTTTCTACATTGCTAGAAGGCCTTTTTTTTGTTTCAGTATTTGTGTCAAAGTAAGCTTTCAGAGTGATCACTGAAACAAATAAACCTCCTTATTTGTTTCAATGGAAAGCAGAAAGAAAGCCTGAAACAAATAGCGCATAACAGTTTAACCTTTAATTCTTTATGTGCTATGAGCAGATTTACAGACACTTTCTCCGTGGGCTTTTATTGCCAACCCTCTCGAAAAACACAAGAAGGAGGCAGTCCAATCCAAATGAGCATCAACCTGCAGGGGCAACGCTTATTTGTCTCTCTCTCCCGTAAAGCTGATCCGAAACAATTCAAACGAATAATGGCTTCTCGACGCCCTGATGAGCTGAAAGACTATCTAAAAGGCATAGAAGCCAGACTTCATCAGCTCCAGACAGATTGTATCCAGCACGGGAAACCCTTCACGATGGATACTATCAAGGCATTCATCAAGTCAGGGTATTCTTTCCAAGATATCACCTTAAAAGATCTCGTGGATGAGTTCCTTAAACACCTCCGATTGAAATGCAAGGCAGCGGAACTGACGGAAAGGAGATATAGGAAGTACGAGGTTGCGATTGAACACTTCTTTGAATTGAATACCATACACCCGGATATGCTTGTCGCTGAAATCAAGAACCAGCATATACTTGACTATAAACACCAGATGATAGCTAACAACTACCAGAACGCTACTGTTTCAGGGTGGCTCCAATGCTTGAAATCCGTCTTCCTGTTTGGGGTGAGAAACGACTTCATCAAGAGCAATCCTTTCTTCGGCTTCAAGATCAGCAAAAACTCCAAGAACGTTCGCTTTCTCACGGAAGAGGAGGTGGAACGGATAAAACATAAAGAACTACCGAATTCCAGACTGGAAAGAGTGAGAGATCTTTTCCTGTTCCAATGTTTCACTGCATTATCCTATTGCGATATGGCTCTCCTTGAACCAAAGGATTTCCAGTCCAACGACGAAGGTATCCAGTATTTGCGAAAAAGGCGAAAGAAAACAGGAATTGAGTTTTTCATCGTCCTTCTTCCGGAGGCACTTGAAATAGCGAAGAAGTATGACTATCGACTACCCCTCATCTCAAATGAAAGATACAATTCGTATTTGAAGGAATTAGGGACCCTATGTGAGATAGACAAGCCTATGCATAGCCACGTTGGGAGGCATACTGCGGCGACATATCTCTTGAACAAGTCAGTCCCAATGGAGATGGTGGCAAAGGTCATGGGACATTCCACGACCAAGCAGACGCGTTTTTACGCTAAACTTCTTGATAAGACAATCTTTGATGAGTTTAAGAAGCTGATGTGAGTTTTTCCGGATACTTGCTAATAAGGTAATGAGTGATATTGAGAGATATAGTGGAAATTCCGACGCAAACTGACCCCCTCAGTCCGATTTCAAACTGACCCCTCTGTCCGATTCAAAATGACCCCCTGGTCGTGATATTGAAATCTTACATAGAATGCAGGCTAGAGGTGTTTTTCTTCCTTTTAGCCTGCATTTCATTTTCGATGAAAGAAAGGAAAGGTGGGGGGTCAATTAAGAGCGGACTAAGGGGGTCAATTTATAGCGGATTCTCCAGATACAGATATTCTTGAATGTAATAACAGGGAATACAATGCATATGGAATGGCGGATTTCTCAATAAATGATGGCGTACCACTATCGCTGAAAGCACTGCTGTTCAATCGGTTTTACAAAGAGGGTTATGTTAAGCCTGGGGGAGCTGAGTTCCGACACTGGTATTTACAGACCTATTTACAAGACCTAAATGTCTAGCTTTTCATATAGAATATACTTACTAGATTGAGTGGTATACGGTTTTTCACAACCCCTGCGCCGTTTTTCAGAGGTTATCTTCGGCTTTAGTTGGTTTACTGAGTTTTTTTTACTTTATTTGTTTCAGCGTTATTTGTCATTAAGCCTTCTTTCTCCTTTAATGGGTTAATATAGAGATACTTGGGCGAATCGCGGGTCCGAGCCCCGTTTTCCGCTCACTCAAAAGGCCATCTGCTAAACAGCAGGTGGCCTTTGTTGTATCCATTCGGTTCTAAAACTGCGAAATGTTTTCCCCAACTATGCCAGGGGAAGGTTTGATCAGAGGATGATTTCGATCTGTGCAGTTTCGTTTGCCTTGAAGGTGTACTGGACATGGTCGCCGTCCTTGGCCAGCTCCTTGCCATTCACAAGGATGCGGCAGCCTTCCCTGCGGTTGCGAAGCGTCAGGGTCTGGGCCTGATTGGAGGTGATGGAGGCACGGATGCCCTTCTCGTCCCAGTCCATATGATTAAGCTTGGCGAAGGTATATAGCCAGACGCCGTCAATGGCGCCGTGCATCAAGTTGTCGGGCATCACCGGCAGGAATTCCACCGTGCCAGGCTCGCTGAAGACGCACATCTCAACCAGGAACGCCGGGACAGCGCCTGTCAGATCCGGGAATACGCCCCTATAGGGGAAGTGGCTGGTCTGCAGCGTGCGGCGGACGAAGCCGTGGTTGAGCAGCTGGCTCAGGTTCTGCTCGGCTTCTTCCATATCCTTCAGACGGATGGCCGTGAAGGCACGGTGGATGATGCCGTGGGCGGAGTCGTCCTGCTGGGCGCGCTTGCGGTTGGAGATGATGATGGCCTCCGTCAGCGCGGGAT
>JAEEGJ010023582.1_pt1 | contig 12894 bp, 11 predicted proteins | sample 8958761 | NCBI WGS metagenome assembly JAEEGJ01 (sample SAMN16246546, study PRJNA631951) | gut metagenome | biome: gut microbiome; feature: rumen; material: RS-attached | host: Bos | place: Iran: Karaj | collected 2018-10
TTTTTATGCATGTAGGCGGATGGAGGTAATATGAAAAATGGTGTAAAAACTGGTGGTGTCGGCATTTGGCTTGACGAAATTGTCCCCTGCCTCAGAGATACTGAAACTGGTGAAATCAAGGAAACTGTGGTGTTCAAAATCGAAAGTCGCTCGTTTCTGAGAAAATTCAAGGAAAAGGATGGATGGGGTATCAACTGGATAGAAATCCCTAGTGATGTTGAAGTGTATGCACTCGCTTTGAAAGAAAATAATGAAATTCAGGGGTTGGTTGGGGTGAAAAACGATGTTGATGTTGAAGCGGTCTATCTGCATTGGGCTTGTTCTGCTCCGCAAAACAACAAACATGCTTTTGGATGTCAAAAATACAGTGGTGTTGGTGGTCATCTTTTTGCGATAGCCGTTGATAAAGCTGTTCAATGGGGGTATAGGGGTGTTGTTCATGGCTTTGCCCTTAACGAAGAGCTTTTAAATCACTATGTTGTTGCTTTAGGAGCGTCCAACTTGGGGGCTCAGCATCCTTATCAGTTTCTTTTGGATGGGGATGCTGCACGAAAACTTTTGGAGGTTTATACCTATGAATGGAATTAGAAAGCCGGCGGTAATTCTGGCGGACTCCATGGATGAATACATGGCGACTCCAAATCCGTATAAAGCCCCTCCTAAAAGTAAATTGCATATTCAAAGGCTTGTGCGGTATGCCGAGCGTGTTGGAAAAAAAATTGAGGAATTAACTGCTGAAGAAATTCTGCAGTTTAAGATTCCATAATACGGTGCTCGTTCGATTCCCTAGAAGATATCGTCGTGCTCCGCAGTCAGCTTGATGCGTAATTATTTCATCATTAAAATGCCTAGATGATTAAAAATTCAGGAATTATTCTTGAAAAAAACACCCTGTCAAAATATGACGCTACAATGATGTAGATTTAATCGTGTAATCCCAAAAACACAGGAGTTGCTTTATGAGTGTTGTCATTTTGAGATGGAATCCGGAAATTTCCAGCTACCGCATGGAAAGTTTCAAGAATGCTGTAGAAGAGGCGAAAAACACGCAGAAATACATGCTCAACTGGAGCGTATGGGAACACGAAAAGGTGCACTGCGGCGATCGTTTCTTTATGCTTCGAGTCGGCAAGGGCAAAACTGGAGTGGTCATGAGTGGCAAAATCGTTTCGGAGCCTTATCATGAAGAAGACTGGTCCGGCAAGGGGCGGATGACCTATTATGTGAATATTCGTCCTGATTTCTTGGTGGATACGGAACGGGGTAAGCATCTCTCCATCCGCGATCTCGAAAAGGCCTTTCCGAACTATGTGTGGAAAGAGGGGCATTCGGGAATGGTGCTGAGCGATTCCCTTGGGACAAAGCTAGAATGGCTGTGGCTTGATTTTCTTTATAGTAATTTCAGTGTCGGTAAAAAAGCCAATTTTGCTTCGAATTTGTTCGATACGGATAGCGAATGCGTTCTGAAAACGTACCATTGCTATATGGTTGAACCTCTCCAGTTGGATCTTGCAAAGAAAAAGGGGGCGGCATGCGAAATCTGCGGTTACGATTACGAAAAGGTTTTTGACCTTTCTTCTCTAAATTACGGCGGTGTCCAGAATATCTACTACTTTTTCCCTGGTAAGCGTCAGGGCAAATCTGTTCGTCAAAACTTTCACTGCATCTGCGCCAATTGCAGGAACATATACAGCGACATTTGCTCCGACACCAATGACGGAGATTTGCTCCCCTTTGAAAGTCTGGTGAAAATGAAGCGAAAACTGATATGATTGCTCAATTTAGAGATAGACATTAACGCATGCTGTAATAAACGTTGGCGAAGCATATGCCAATCCAGAATCTGGTTTGCAAGAAACTGAGAATCAGGTCTGCCATAGCGTCGCCTTCCTACCGTCTTTGGCCTTTTGCTTCGTTCAAGTTTCAACCATTCGGCTCGGTCCTTCGGCATGGCCCCCTGTATGATTTCGTGCGGCTTTCTTTCATAATGTTGTTCTGATATGAATTTTTTTGTATTTTACAAACATGGTTTCTAAGCAATTTATTTTCGCACTTTTTAGCTCTTTGTTTGCCGAAGTTTTTACAGGATGCTCCACCACGCATGTCCAAAAACTTCACATGACGGTATCGGAAGCTCCCGAAGTCCACGGTGCGAACACTTATCAAAAGCCACATTCCGCTTCGTTACGAGCTACCGGCAAACTCAACGTCAACCCGAAAAAGAAAGTAAGGTTCTTCCCGGAAGAGTCGTTGGAAGAGGGTGAAGAAGTGGACTGGCTCTATAAAATGGGCGGCGTCGATTTTACCGGCAGTGCGGATTTTTTGTACAAGGCTGACGAAGCCTTTTTCGGAGGAGGCGTAGGATACAAGGACGGCATATTCCATTATTTCATGTTTGGTGAGAACTATTCAATATTCGAATTTGGATTTTTCTTCGGACTCTACCATCAATACGGTCGTCTAGATTATGCAGGGGAACATTGCGATGGAAACATATTAGAAAATGAAAAATGCACTCCTTTTGCAGAAATAAAAAATGATTTTTACTCGGGTGTTTTAGCTGGTGGATTCGCGGGCCTTTATTACAGCAATATCTTTTTAAACTATACCTGGAGCATCACTGGGCCGTGTCCCGATGTAGATGGATCAAGCGAAAGCGAATGTATTTCCGAAATTCATTCGCACTATTTTACGCTAGGGTATAGGTTCAATAAAATTGAAGTCAGCGCGAGTGTTATAACGACCTATGTTGATGGTGACTTCGCAAACGTCGGTTTTACAAGCGGATTGAGTTTTTATTTGCTCTAACGAAAAAACAAATCGATGAATAGTTTGCTGTTTTACCGTGCAAAAAAATCCCGAGCTCGTAAGAGTCGGGATTTTTTGTGGAGTTAGAATATGAAATTCTAGTCGCTTGAATTCGTGCAGTCCGCGCATTTGCGGTTGCACTCATTCAGCGGTTGATTACATCATGCCACCCATGCCCATGGACGGATCCATAGCCGGAGCAGCCGGTGCCTTCGGTTCCTTCTTTTCGGTGATCACGCAGTCAGTCGTGAGGATCATCGAAGCGATGGAAGCAGCATTCTTGAGGGCCGTGCGGGTCACCTTAGCCGGGTCAATGACGCCAGCCTTGATGAGGTCTTCGTAAGTGTCGGTCTTAGCGTTGTAGCCAAAGCCGTCCTTGCCTTCCTTGACCTTGTTCACGACCACGGAGCCTTCGAGGCCAGCGTTCTGGACGATCTGGCGGAGCGGTTCTTCGATAGCGCGGCGGATAATTGCTGCACCCGTCTTTTGGTCGGCATTGTCGAACTTGAGAGCGTCGATAGCCTTTTCAGCGCGGATGAGAGCAACGCCACCACCCGGAACGATACCTTCTTCGACAGCGGCGCGAGTTGCGTGCATAGCGTCGTCAACGCGGTCCTTCTTTTCCTTCATTTCAACTTCGGTAGCAGCACCGACCTTGATCACGGCAACGCCACCGGCGAGCTTTGCCAAGCGTTCCTGGAGCTTTTCGCGGTCGTAGTCGCTGGTGGTAGCTTCGATCTGCTTCTTAATCTGACCGATACGGCCCTTGATGGAGGCTGCGTCGCCAGCACCTTCGACAATCGTGGTGTTGTCCTTCGTGATGGTGATGGACTTTGCCTTGCCAAGCACCGTAACCGGAGCGTCTTCGAGCTTAGCACCCGTGTCTTCAGAGACGAGCATACCGCCAGTGAGGATTGCGATATCTTCGAGCATGGCCTTACGACGGTCACCAAAGCCCGGAGCCTTAACGGCAGCAACCTTCAAGGTGCCACGCATCTTGTTCACAACGAGCGTTGCGAGAGCTTCGCCATCGACGTCTTCGGCGATGATGAGGAGAGACTTGCCCTGCTTTGCAACGTATTCGAGCATCGGGAGCAAATCCTTCATGGTAGAAATCTTCTTGTCGTACAGCAAGATAAACGGATTTTCGAGAGCGACTTCCATGCTGTCCGTGTTCGTGACGAAGTACGGAGAGAGGTAGCCGCGGTCGAACTGCATACCTTCGACAACGTCGAGGACAGTTTCAGCCGTCTTGGATTCTTCGATGGTGATGACGCCGTCGTTACCGACCTTTTCCATAGCGTTGGCGAGGAGTTCGCCAATTTCCGGGTCGTTGTTTGCAGAAATCGTTGCGACCTGGGCAATGTGTTCCTTGCCGTTGATCTTCACGGCCATCTTGCCGACTTCGGTGATGACAGCGTTTACGGCTGCGTCCATGCCGCGCTTGATGTCCATCGGGTTTGCACCGGCGGCCACGTTCTTGAGGCCTTCGCGGGTGATGGCCTGGGCCAAGACCGTAGCGGTCGTCGTACCGTCACCGGCAGCGTCAGAAGTCTTGTTCGCGACTTCCTTAGCCATCTGCGCACCGAGATTTTCGTATGCGTCTTCCAGTTCAACTTCCTTGGCGACAGTCACGCCGTCCTTGGTGACGTTCGGGGCACCGAAAGAACGTGCGATCATGACGTTACGGCCCTTAGGACCGAGAGTGACCTTAACTGCATTGGCGAGCTTATCTACACCCTTCATGAGAGATTCACGAGCTGCCACATCAAACTTCAATTGCTTTGCCATTTTTGATTGTCCTTTTTTTAAATTTTGAAAGAGTGGTTAGTGATTAGTGGTTGGTGGTTAGTTTTTATAATCGCGGCGAAGCCGCCTAACTTAACCTGTTTACTGCCTACTGTTTACTAACCACTACAGAGTAGCGATAACGTCGGATTCCTTCACGATGAGGTAGTTTTCGCCATCGACGGTGACTTCCGTACCGCTGTACTTGCCGTAAAGCACCACGTCGCCAACCTTGACTTCCATGGCGACGACTTCGCCCTTGTCGTTCTTGCGGCCCGGGCCCACGGCCACGACCTTACCCTGCATCGGCTTTTCCTTTGCGTTATCCGGGATGAAGAGACCGGAGGAGGTCTTCTGTTCGGCTTCTGCCGGCTTGACAACGATTCGATCTGCTAAAGGCTTGATCATTATTTTTATCCTCTTTTGGGCATTGCCCTTGTTAAATTGATTGGCCCAATTGATGTTGGAGTTGTTCCAAATTGGACCATTTTTCTTGTTTCGCCCTTTATAAAGCAATTTTCGTGCCAAAAACAATAATTACGCCGTTTTATGCCTGTTTTAGTGAAATATCGGCTACTCGTGTCTTTTTTTGAAACGTAAAGCAGCGGGATAAAACCGAGGATAATTGATTGTTTAAAAATGAAACAAATGGTAAATTACTGTATTGGACCAGCGATGATGGATGACCCGTGTGACGGATTGCACGAAAATTTAAAACGTATGAGTAAAATAATTTAAATTTAATTGCTAAAAATTTATTTTTAGATAGATTTAACGGCCCGCTGGGCATAGGAGTTGTGTATGAACCGTTTGGTGAAAATTGGACTTGCCGGTATGCTTGCTTTCGGGCTTGCCGAGGCTAAGGTGAATTTCCCGTATCCGCAAAAATCCAATTACGACGGGAACGGCGTGGTTCTTTCGAAACTGGATGATGCGGCTTCTCAGCTGAAGAAGGCTTTCGATTTTTATTTGAAGGACAAGTATAAAGAAGACGCGACGTATGCCGCGATAGAAAAAGACAAGGGCGGCAACAATTTTGTCTCTGAAGGGACTGGCTACGGCATGTTGATGATGGTCTTTTTCAGCGACAACACGACGAGCTATCAGACTCAGTTTGATAAGCTGTGGGCGTTCTACAAGGCTGGTGTCAACGAACACGGACTGATGAACTGGTCTTTTGGCGGCTTGAGACCGTATGACAACAAGGCGAATGCGGCGACTGATGCGGAAATGGATGTGGCGGCGGCCCTGATCATGGCGGCGTACCAGTTCGATGATGAAAAGTATCTGGACGAGGCCCGCAAGCTTTTGAAAAATGTAAAGCAATACGAATTCGAAGAAAACGGTCTCCATAAGCCGGGTGATGCTTGGAACGACAAGAAAAATCCGTCCTATATCGCGCCCGCTTATTACAGGCTGTTTGCTGAAGTCGATACGGATAATGCCGAATTTTGGAGCACGACGGCGATGAATGCGAACTATGCATTGCTGGAAGCGAACTCCGCAGAATATTCTACAGGTCTTTTTGACAACTGGTCCGATGCAAAAGGAAAGGGCTTGGATGGAAACTATGGTTACGATGCTGCCCGTACGCCTTGGCGCTTGGCTCAAGACTTTTATTGGTTCGGCGAAGAAAAAGCGAAAACGATGTTGGACAAGCTTGGTAAATGGGTGAGCGGCAATGCTGCGAAGGATGTTCGTGGAAATATCAACCGTAACGGCAGTGTCGAGGGCTGGGCGGCTCATAACAGCACCTTTGTTGCAACATTGATGACCTCTTTGGTGACGGATGCCTCCCGTCAGGGTAAACTGGATGAATTTTGGAGTGAAGCGGTTTCGCTGGGTGAAGAACCGTATTTCGAACAGTCCTTGAAAATTCTTTGCGGCTTGCTCGTTTCGGGGAACATGCCGAATCTTATGGCGGCTTCCAAAGCTCCGGCGTCGTCGAGTGCGGCGGCTCCGGAAAGCTCAAGCTCTGAAGTTGCTCCGGCAAGTAGCAGTGCGGCAGCTCCGCAGTCCAGCTCGGACATGACATCTTTGAGTACGGCTGTTGTTAGCGTCCCGAAGATAACGCTCGATGGTCGGACGCTCCAGTTGGGGGCGGTGAAGGGCAATGTCCATGTGGATGTGGTCTCGATGACGGGTAGCGTGGTGAAGTCCTTCGACAAGAATGCGACGCGAACGGTGATGATTTCGTTGAACGGTATTCCGAACGGTCTTTATGTTGTCCGTGTCGTGAATGCGGGAGTCACGACTCTCAAGAAAATTACGTTGGAATAAACGACTAACGTTGTAAGAAACGACGCTTATGATTCTTTCACCCTGGCTTTTGTGCTGGGGTGTTTTTTTTTATAAATTTTTACCTTCTTTTGTTGCAATAGATTTGTTTGTAAATATTTATTTATAATTTGTGCAAATATGCTTTGTTGTAAAAATAAAAATACAAACTAAGTAAAAGTGTTGAAATTTTGAAAATTTGAACGTTTTTGGCCCTTTTTGTAATTTTTTTATATGTTTTAACTTATTTTGTATGATTTGTTTACTAAATTTATTGAACCTTAAAAACAAATTAAGAAGGTGAATAAATGAAAACAATAAAAAGTACAACACTGTTCTTGGGGGTGGCGTCGGCGGTGGCGCTTGCTCAAGACGGGTCTGCTTGCATTCCGTTTGTTAATGGGGAGGGGCATTATAACGAACATTGTTATAATTCTGGCCTTATCGACATGGAAAAAGGCAAGTGCTATACCATGAATAAGGATCGCGTCAAAGAGGGCGTTCCGCAGTGGATTAATAACATGGTTTCCCAGACGTGGTGGTGGTCTGAAACGCCTTGCATCGAGGATGTTTCAAGCTCCAGCGTGGAATCTTCAAGTTCTGCGGAGTCCAGCTCCAGTTCGGAACCTGTTGTTTCGAGTTCTAGCGATGAACCGGTAGTCTCCAGTTCTAGCGTAGTGCCGGAATCCAGTTCTAGCGAAACGCCGGTTCCTTCGAGTTCTAGCGTAGAATCTTCTAGCTCTGTTGAATCGAGTTCTAGCGTTGAACCGGTGATTTCCAGCTCCAGCGTGGAATCCTCTAGCTCTGTCGAGTCTAGCTCCAGCGAAGTCGTCGTTTCCAAGTGCATCAAGTTCGTGAATGGCGATGGCGATTACGACAAGAACTGCTATAACTCTGGCCTTGATGAAATGGCCGATGGCAAGTGCTACACCATGAATCCGACCCGTGCTAAGGAAGGCATTCCGCAATACATTAGCAATAGGGCTTCTGATAAGTGGTGGTGGGTCGAAACCGCTTGCAGTGACGAACCGGTATCTTCCAGCTCTGTCGAATCCAGCTCTAGCGTGGAATCTTCCAGCTCTGTTGAATCCAGCTCTAGCGTGGAATCTTCTAGCTCTGTCGAATCTAGCTCCAGCGTGGAATCTTCTAGCTCTGTCGAATCCAGCTCCAGCGAAGAATCCTCCAGCTCCGTTGAATCCAGCTCCAGCGTGGAATCTTCCAGCTCTGTCGAATCCAGCTCCAGCGTGGAATCCTCTAGTTCTGTCGAATCTAGCTCCAGCGTGGAATCTTCCAGCTCTGTTGAATCCAGCTCCAGCGAAGAATCCTCCAGCTCTGTCGAGTCCAGCTCTAGCGTGGAATCTTCCAGCTCTGTCGAGTCCAGCTCCAGCGAAACCCCTGTTGAACTCTGCATTGATTTCGGCAGTGTCCAACACCGTATTGGTCAATACTGCTATAAGTCCGGTTTGACGAACATGGCCGATGGCAAGTGCTATGCTGTGGTTGAGAGCAAGAGGGGTGAAAGCTCGGATAGAATCCGCCGTCACACCGATGTAACGGACAAGTCTTGGTGGGTGGAAACGCCTTGCTTCGCAGAAGTTTCCAGCTCCAGTACGGAATCCTCCAGCTCTGCTGAATCCAGCTCTAGCGAAATTGTCGTTTCCAAGTGCATCAAGTTCGTGAACGGCGATGGCGATTACGACAAGAACTGCTACAACGAAGGCCTTGATGAAATGGCTGACGGTGTTTGCTATACCATGAATCCGGCTCGCGTTGCTGAAAGCGGTGTTCCGCAGTATATCAGCAACAGGGCTTCTGATAAGTGGTGGTGGGTTGAAACCGCTTGCGGTGACGAACCGGAATCTTCTAGTTCTGCTGAATCCAGCTCCAGCGTGGAATCCTCCAGCTCTGCTGAGTCCAGCTCCAGCGTGGAATCCTCCAGCTCTGTTGAATCCAGCTCCAGCGTGGAATCTTCTAGCTCTGCTGAGTCCAGCTCCAGCGTGGAATCCTCCAGCTCTGTTGAATCCAGCTCCAGCGTGGAATCCTCCAGCTCTGTTGAATCCAGCTCTAGCGAAGAATCTTCTAGCTCTGTTGAATCCAGCTCCAGCGTGGAATCCTCCAGCTCTGTTGAATCCAGCTCTAGCGAAGAATCCTCCAGCTCTGTTGAATCCAGTTCTAGCGAAGAATCCTCCAGCTCTGTTGAATCCAGCTCTAGCGTGGAATCTTCTAGCTCCGTCGAATCCAGCTCCAGCGAAATTGTGGTGTCTGCTTGCATCGCGTTTAAGAACGGCGAAGGCAATTATGACAAGAACTGCTACAACGAAGGCTTGAGGAACATGGCTGAAGGCAAGTGCTATACCATGAATCCGGCCCGTGTTGCTGAAGGCGTTCCGCAGTGGATCAACGAAGTTGCCACCGAAACGTGGTGGTGGGTCGAAGCTCCGTGCGACGCAACGGGTGTTGAACCGGTTATCCAGAAGGCTCTCGGTCGCGACAATGGCACAACCGCTATCGTCTCTGCTGCTGAAGTCAAGGCTAACATGACTGTTACGAACAACGTCCTGAACATCGTTGCGACCTCCAATGGCGTGAAGTCTGTGAAGGTATTCGATGTTCGCGGTAACATGCTCCTCTCTGAAACATTCTCCGGTGCTTCCTTGAGCATGGATATGTCGAAGTTTGCGGGCAAGGGTGCTGTGATTGTTCGCCTCTCCGAAGGCCGCAAGGTCCTCGCCACGAAGCGCGTTGCAGTCCGCTAATCTGCTAACGGATTAAAGTCAATTCGTGAAATGGGCTTCCTCGAAAGAGGAAGCCTTTTTGTTATGCTTTTGAACGGCTGTATTCGATTACGTAATCGTAGAGAGATTTCGACTTGACGGCTCCGTTTTCATCGGTGCGAAGCCATGAAAGATAGCCTTTTTTGCCTTTCTCTACCAATGATGTCGCCAACGCTATGACCTCTTCGTATTGCTGGTGGTTGAGTATCTGCAGCATGCTTGCCAAATCGTTGTCGTCGCTACTCAAGCCCGATGATTCGAATGCAAACGAATCGACATCGTGGTTTTTCGACAAGAAAACGTCTATCAGCTGTTGTGCTTTCATGAAAATCCCGAGCCAGACGCGTTCACGGCTTTCCGCTGAAATGTCTTCGCTTTTTTGCGGCGGAAGGTCTGTCCTCGACAGCAAAAAACTGGGCGCAGAAACGACAATCGCACGGTCGCCGAGAGAACATTTCTTTTCCCAAATGTTTATTTCATCCAGCAAGATATCGTCGAAGTAACAGGGCTTGACGTAAAATTCTACGTTGTCAAAATAAGGGTATTGATTGTATTGGACGTAGAAAAAATATTTTTCTTTAATAATCCAATTGCAGTATGACGCTTGCTTAAATCCGTATTGTTTCCCCATTTTTCGGCGAGCGTCGTTATCAATCTTTTTGTTTTCTTTTATCGTTTTTGAGGTCTTTTTGGAACGTTGTTTGTTGAACCCGTCAAAAACATATTTTTTACCGGATTGCTCTGCAATAGTCTTTTTGACGTAATGTTCGAAATCATTTTTGCTGAATTTATAGCACGGCGGTAAGCATTCCTCAAATCCGCAAGGAAAATCCAGGAATGATTCATAGTTCATTTTGCTGAGTAGGTAAGGCAAAATGCGGCTTTCGAAACACGATTTAAATCGTTCTATTACCTTTCTGTATTCATCTTCGGGCAAATCAAAATCAAACGTTTTGTCGAAATGTAATTCGTTGTGCAATACTTCATGAAGTCTAAACGAAACGGTCCAATCGCAGTCTTTGGGCGGGATTTCGAGATGACTCTCCCTCTCCGAATAATCAGAAAAGAAATACCCTAAATTCAGGTAGAAACCGTGCAAATCATATCCTTCTTGGTACTCGCACAGGAGATAAATGTTTCCCTTTTGGATGTACCACGTTTCGCCATTCTCTTTAAATCCATGCTCTTTGAAAAAGGAACTCAATTCCTTTAGTGCTTCGTCTTTATTGGCCATAATTTCTCATGTTCGGTTATGGTAACAAACTAATTCTTTGCTTGATTTTTCCAGAGGCGATGTTCGCGTTGATTTTGTCTAAAATGACTTGCCTGTTTGAAAATATGGAAATAAGATCCTCTTTCCAAAATTCATACCTTTTGTTGAACACTTTTTCAAACCATTGAGGATCCTGACGGGCATAGTCTTCCATCTTTTTCATCGAAGTCACGATTTCATCAAAGAGTGGTTTGTCATTTAAATAGGTTGCCATATAAGTTTTCAGCACAAAAATCGTGTTTTGTCGAACAGGGTTGGTGTCGTATTCTTCGGAATACTTTTTGAATATGTCCAGCATTTGATTTTTGCGGATATCCTTAGTCAAGTCAAAGCCCATGTATCTCTCTGCGTTAAGGAACACTTCGTCTTTCTGGGCCAGCATCTTTGACGCGGATATTTGATAACCAAATCCCTTTGTGTCTTCTATGCAATGATAAAGGCAATATCCCTGAAGGCAATCTTTTATATCGTTTCCCCATAATGGATAAATCATAAAATGTGGCTGGAGTTCTCCTCGCGTCCTTATCTGTTCAAAACCAATGAGAAAACATCCTACGATTTTATAGTACTTCCATGTGGATATGGCCGTAAGTCCAAAATGATTAATCCACTCGTTTTTCAGAATCGTTTCATCTTTCATAGTTTTAACTCCTTAAAGAGTTCTTTTTCCATAAATCCTCCTGTTATTTTTTATTGCACCATGCTTCGATGTAGTCAATATCTTTCCCTTTAGGGCCACAAAGGTAATTTCCAGGTTGATTCTTCTTTAATTCAGGTATCATCTTCGTGGCTTGTTCTTTGTTCCCTAAGTGTAAATGCGTTAAAAGTGCATATAATTTGTATGCTCTGCCTTGGTTCAGTTCGTTTTCTTCGGGAATGTATAAATTGGGGTCTGGATTTTCTTTGAGAAAACGGCTTATTTCTGTTTCAATTTTTTGAAAAGTGTTGTTCCAAATGTTTTCAATGTCTTCATCCGGATACTGTGTTATTGCTTCTATTCCAGACTCGTATAATTCTTCGAATAAGGATTCTTCCATGAGCTTGATGCCGGAAATTGAGAAAGTTCCGGTTCCACGTAAACTCATCGGTTCTTTTTTGTTTTCAGGAATTTCAAAAATATCCCACCACAAGTCGTCGATGTAGAGAGGCTTTACGTGCAAATAGACTTTGTGTAGTGAGGGCTGGTAGCACCATGAATCGATATGGAGTATATAAAAATAATATCCCGATTCAATTCGCCAATTGACATCGTTTCTTTGATTCCATCCGTATTTTTTCGAAATGCTTTTCTTCAATAAATTTTTTCGTTTTTTAAACGATGACAATGCCTTACTCAATTCCCGTTTCATGTTATTTTCCCTGCATTTTTCAGCGGCAGTATTCGGCTATTTTAATTTCGATTTTGTCTGTTTCTATGTTAATCCTTTATCTCAGCCTCACGTACTTGCCTTTCAAGGAATTCTCCGCTACATATTTAACAGGCACATCACCTGTAGCTATGCAATGCAACAAGAAATCTCTCACAAGGCTAGGTTCCCATCCCGCACAAGCTGCCGCCAAACCATAACGAGGGTCGCAAAATCCTTTTCCTATATTTTTCCCGAAATCCCAAACAGCATCAATTATAGTCCTTATGTCTTCGTTACTGGGCTGCATTTTATCATACCCAAGGGCATCGAGCATGCCGTATCCCAAAGAATAACCCATTGTGTTTAATCTTTTAAGCAACACGGAAACGTCTGATTTATCTTTTCTCTTGACTCTGATTAACGCTTTCCCGGCACAATTCGTAACCGTATCAAATTCTTCATTTATTTCCGCAATGTGTTCGAGAAGAGGTGTGGCTTTCTTATAGTCGTTAATTCCAATACAGTTTATAAGTTCACACCTTGTTTCCCAAGATTTCTGATTTCTCAACGACTCTCTCTGAAACGCTTCAATAACGAGATCTTCCAATTCTGGCATCAAATTTTT